>Ga0335076_10000465_pt1 | contig 37228 bp, 37 predicted proteins | sample Lox_Sample_25_FD_206717 | JGI IMG/M metagenome (GOLD analysis project Ga0335076, IMG submission 206717) | Soil microbial communities from Loxahatchee National Wildlife Refuge, Florida, United States - Lox_Sample_2.5 | ecosystem: Environmental > Terrestrial > Soil > Wetlands | place: USA...
GCGTGCTATCGTGCGGCAACGACTTCTAGATGGGCGGCGCGCCCCGACACATGACGCAATCCCTGCTCTTCATCGTCGATGCGCTGTCGGGCCTCTACATCTCGGTGTTCGCGCTGCGCTTGATCCTGCAGTGGGTTCGCGCGAGCTACCAAAGTCCGCTCGCGCAGTTCGTATTGCAGGTCACCGCGCCGCTCGTCGTGCCCGCGCGCCGTATTCTGCCGAGCGTGCGCGGGATCGACTTGCCGACGCTCGTCGTGATCTTCGCGCTCGAGTGCGTCGCGACGCTGCTGCTCTATGCCATCGTCGGCTTCACGCCGGCGATCGACGCGTTCCTCGTGACCGTACTTTTGCGTCTCGTCGCTTTGACGCTCTGGCTCTACTGCACCTTGCTGTTCATCTACGTCGTGATGTCGTGGCTCGCCGGCGAGATGTACAACCCGAGCGTCGCGACGATCTACGAGATCGTCGCGCCGCTGCTGCGTCCCTTCCGCCGGCTGTTGCCGCCGATCGCGGGCTTCGACCTGAGCCCCGTCATCGTGATTATCCTGCTTCAGGCCGTGATCTACGCGTTGCCCCGCGGGCTGTAGGTTCGCTAGACAGCCAAACAACGCGCGCGTAATGTCACTCGAAGCTCCGCGCGCCGAAGCACGGGTGCGGACGCTTCGAGACGAATTCTGTCGAGGAGGGGGGGCATGGTGGCACGCGTGAAGGTAATCGGGCTCGCCGTAGCGGCCGCGTGGCTGGCCGGCTGCGGCCAAACGACGGGCGTCGACGTCACGAACACCCAGCAGAACGTGCTGCCCGCGACCGAGGGCTCGAAAGACTTCGGCGACTACGTCATTTACTTCAACGCGATGAACACCGACAAGCTCACACCGGAGATCGCGCGCGAGTACGAGATCGTTCGCAGCAAGAGCCGTGCGATGCTGAGCGTGAGCATTCACAAGAAGGGCGAGAACGGGCAGACAGCCGCCGTCACGGGCGCGGTCGCCGCGTCGGCCGTGAACTTGAACGGTCAACTGAAGACGATGACGTTGCGCGAGATCAAGGAAGGCGACGCGATCTATTACATCGGCGAGCTCGCGATCACGGACGGCGAGGTGCTGATCTACACGATCGACGTGACCCCCAGCAACGACCCGAGCCGTTACACGGTTCGTTTCAAGAAACAGTTCTTCGTCGACGAGAAGTGAGGCACGCGCCGCGGCTCAGAGCTGCGGCTCGTAGACGCGATTGCGGATGCGGATCAAGTCCGACTGCGACACGTACAGCAGCTCCGCGACCTGACGCACGAGAAAGTCCTCGCGTTTGTCGAGCCGCCGGTCCGCGAGCGCAACGCGCCACAGCATTTCGACGACGCTCTGCCTCTCGCCCTCCGACAGCTGCTCGACGAGGCGGCGCGTGAACGCCTGCAACGACACCGCCCGATCCGCCTCGCGCTTGGCCTCGCGAACGAGCAGGCGCGCGGCTTCGTCGTCGAGCCGGAAGAATCTCTTCATCTCCGCGACGATCGTGCGCTCCTCCGCCGCGTCGTCCGCATAGTCGGCACGCGCGACCTCGATCAGGAGCAGCGCGGTCGCGACGCGCAGCGCGTGCTCGCGCTCCTCCGGCGATGCGACCTCGGGCGCGAACGCACGGTCGAAGAAGTCGGTCAACGCCTTGAGCATCTAAGAAGCCGCTCCGAGCTCGGGTCCGAAGAAGGAAGTGATGGCCTCATCCACTTCGAGCAGCCGACCGTGGAAGAAGTGCCCGGCGTCCTTCATCGCGAGCACCCGCGGCCGCACGCCGAGCGTCGCGAGCCGGGCCTCTGCGGCCGCGAACGGCACGACGTCGTCGGCGGTGCCGTGGATCGAGAGCCACGGGCAAGTCGGGGCCGCGAAATCCGCCGGCAGCCTGTCGAACGGCGGCGCGATCGTCACGAGGCCCCGCGCCCGAGCCTCGGCCGCGATCGCGAGCGCGATGGCCGCGCCGAACGAGAAGCCGCCGAGATAGACGTCGAGCCCGGGCCAGCGGGCACGGCTCCAGGCGATCGCCGCGAGCGCGTCGGCGCGCTCGCCGACGCCCTCCGCATACCGTCCCTCCGATGCACCGACTCCGCGGAAGTTGAAGCGCAGCGCGTGCGCGCCGAGCTGCGCGAACGCGCGCGCGACGGTCGTCACGACCTTGTTTTGCATCGTCCCCTGCTGGAGCGGATGCGGGTGGCACACGACGGCGATCGCGCGCGCCGTCTCTTCGATCGAGTCGATCGCCGCCTCGATGCGGCCCGCCGGGCCGGGCAAGATCACGGCTTCGGACTTCACGACTCGACGCATCGCGCTCAAGTGCTCTGGGGTCCCAGCTCCGTCAGGAGCTCGTTCAGGCGCTTCACGAACGCGGCCGGATCGTCGAGCTGCCGGCCTTCGGCCAGCACGGCCTGCTCGAATAGCACGAGGCTCAGGCGCTCGAAGCGGCCGTCGTCGCTCTCGCGCTCGAGGCGGCGAACGAGCGCATGTTCCGGATTCAGCTCGAGGCTCGGGATCGACGGCGGCGGCGCGTGGCCGGCGGCCTGCAGCAGCTCGCGCATCTGATAGCCGAGGTCGTGCTCGTTGAGCACGAGGCATGCGGCCGACTCGCGCAGGCGGCCGCCGACCCGCACCTCGTCGACGCGCTCGCGCAGCACGCGCTTCACGCGCTTCAAGAGCTGCTTCTGCTCGTTGTCCGGCTTAGGACTAGCCGGCGTCTCGGCACCGAGCTCCGCGGGATCGAGCGCGCCGCGGCGCACGTCCTTGAGCGGTTTGCCCTCATGCTCGGTCAGGTGCTGCATGACCCATTCGTCGAGCCGATCCGACAGAAGCAGCACTTCGACGCCGCGCTCGCGGAACGTCTCCAAGTGGGGGCTCGAGCGCGCGGCGGTCGCGGACTCGCCGATCAAGAAGTAGACGTTCTTCTGGTCGGGTTTGGCGTCCGCGAGATACTGCGCGAGGCTGCGGTCCTGGTCGTTGCCGCTCGAGCGCGTGGTGTTGAAGCGCAGCAGCTTCGCGAGCCTGTCGCGGTTCGCGCCGTCCTCGACGAGACCTTCCTTGATGAGCGCGCCGAATTCGCTCCAGAACGTCGCGTACTTATCGGGGTGCTCGTCGGCGAGGCGCTCGAGCATGTCGAGCACGCGCTTCGTCAGCGCGCTGCGCATCGCGCCGATGGCCTCGTCTTGCTGCAGCAGCTCGCGAGACACGTTGAGCGACAGCTCGCTCGAATCGACGACACCGCGGACGAAGCGCAGGTATAGCGGCAAGAACTGCGTCGCTTGATCCGTGATGAACACGCGCTGGACGTAGAGCTTCACGCCCTTCGGCGACTCCCGGTTCCACAAATCGAACGGCGCGACGGACGGAACGTACAGCAAGCTCGTGTACTCGCGCTTGCCCTCGACGCGGTTGTGGCTCCACGTGAGAGGGTCTTCACTGTCGTGCGCAAGCTGCTTGTAGAACTCGACGTACTCGTCGTCCTTGATCTCGGCACGAGGTCGCGTCCAGAGCGCCTTCGCGCGATTGACGGTCTCGTCGGCGCCGCTCTGGGAACGCATCTTCACGGGGAATGCGATGTGGTCCGAATACTTGCGAATCAGCGCGCGCAAGCGGCCGGCGTCTTTGAATTCGGCTGCGTCGGCCTTGAGCTTGAGCTGCACCGTCGTGCCGCGCTCCGGTCGCTCGACCGTCTCGACGCTGTACTCGCCCTGGCCCGCCGAGACCCAGCGCACGCCTTCCGACGCCGGCGCATCGGCGCGGCGCGAAAGCACGGTGACCTCGTCCGCGACGATGAACGCCGAGTAGAATCCGACGCCGAACTGTCCGATCAGCTGCGCGTCCTTGCGCTGATCGCCGCTCAGCCGCTCGAGAAACTGGCCGGTGCCCGAGCGCGCGATCGTGCCGAGGTTCTCGATCACCTCGTCACGGCTCATGCCGATACCGTTGTCGCTGACGGTCAGGAGCCCTTTGTCCTCGTCCAGCGCGACGCGGATCTCGAGCTCGGCCGCGGAGCCGAGCAGCTCCGGCCGGGCGAGCGCCTCGAAGCGCAGCTTGTCGTTCGCGTCGGACGCGTTCGAGACGAGCTCACGGAGGAAGATTTCCCTGTTGCTGTACAGGGAGTGAACCATCAAACGCAGGAGCTGCTTGACCTCGGCCTGAAACGCGAACGTGGCCGGACCGCTGTCCACCATCGGCGACCTACCCATTTCGACGAATGGGCGGGTAGGTTAGGGGCTACACGAGTTTTTTCAAGCGCGCGCAGGCACCGGCGAAGGCCTTAGCCGTTGGGCGAGGAATGCGAGCGCGACGAAGGACCAAAGCGTCACGCTGGCACCGGCGATACCTGCGAGTGCCGAGGCCCAGTGTGGCGCCTCCTCGCCGGCGAGCGTCACCGCCGCGAGCAAACCGATTAGAAGGTACACATGACGCAGTCGATAACACAGCGACGCGAGAACGAACACGACGTCGTCGAGCTCATCGAGCCATAGCAAGCACACTTCCACGTCGACGTTTCCCAGGAAGACCTAGTCTTCCTCGCCGGCGTCCGTGTCGTCGTGGGGCGGCTCGCCGAGATGCTCGGCTTCCATGTGCCGACGCGCGGCTTCCATTGCCCACGCGATCCATTCGAGACTGCAAATGCTATTCTTGCTCTGCGCCCGCTCGACGCGATCTTTTCCATCCATGGCTTCGAAGATCCGAGTCGTGTTGCGAGAACTATACGAGCCCACTGGCGGGAGGGCTGTGAAAAGACTCTCAGCGAGGCGACAAAGACTTTAACTTATTGTAAGTTGTCTCGGGTCTTGCCGAAGACAGCGCTCTTCCATGCAACGGATCATCGTTCTCAATCCGAAAGGCGGTTCGGGCAAGACCACCATCGCAAGCAACCTCGCCGCCTGCTACGCAGTGAACGGCCATCGACCGGCTCTCATGGATCTCGACCCGCAGGGCTCGAGCATGCGCTGGCTCCGCCGGCGTCCCGAGGACAATCCCGTGATTCACGGCATCGCGGGTTTCGAGCGTACCGGCGCCGTAACGCGCAGCTGGCAACTGCGAATTCCGGCCGAGTGCGGCGCGGTGATCGTCGACACGCCCGCGGCGATCGAGTCGCATGCGTTCCCGGAGATCACGCGCGGCGCCGACGCGATTCTCGTGCCGGTGATGCCTTCCGACATCGACATTCACGCGACGGCGAAGTGCATCGCGGATCTGCTGCTGGTCGCGAAGATCCGCCGTTCAGAGCAGCGGATCGGAATCATCGCGAATCGCGTGCGGGCGAACACGCTCGTGTCGCAGTCGCTGACCCGCTTCTTGAACAGCCTCGAAATTCCCCTGATCGCGACGCTGCGCGACACGCAGAACTACGTACGTTCCGCGGAATCAGGCGTCGGCATCTACGAGATGCCGCACTGGCAGGTGCGGCACGACTTGGAGCACTGGCAGCAGTTGAAGGCTTGGCTCGAGACGCGTGGCCGCGTTCAACTGGTTCCCGCGGTCGCGGGCGCCGGTGCCGTTCCCGTCACCGACGCGCCGTAGCGCTCAGTCGCCTTTCCAGTTTTGGCGGACCTTGTCCGCCCAGGTGTGATAGCCGCGCCAGCTGTAGATCGAGTGGTCGAGCGGAGCTCGCTCGCCGGTGGGCTTCGTGCTCACCTTCGACAGCCACTTCCGATAGGCGTCCCAACCATGCTGCTCGCTCGATCCGGACCGACGCGGCTCAGCAGGCGGTCCTTCTTGGAAAAGCGGCGGGCGAAACTGGCGGGATTTCTGCTCGCTCATCGTCGGATGACAGTCCGTTGTCGAGGTGAGCGCAGCCTATCGCGGACACCCCTCTCGAGCCCAGGAACTGCTTCACAAACGAAGTGGCTAAATTATCAAGCGCGACAGATAGTTAGAGTCGTATTTACGTAATCGTCGCCGGCGAGCTAAACGGCGATCCGGTAGCACGGCACGTAGTTGCTCGGCTCGGACAAGCGCATCCGCCGCTGCGCGACGAAGTCCTTGAGCAGCCGGTCGAGTGCACCGACGATCTTCGGGTCGCCGCGCAGCTCGAACGGACCGTGCTGCTCGACCAGCCGAATGCCGGCCTCGCGCACGTTACCCGCGACGATGCCGGAAAAGGCGCGGCGCAGGTTGACGGCCAGGTCGTGGCCCGGCTGGTCGCGGTGCAGCTGAAGCTCGCTCATCGAAGCGTGCGTCGCCTCGAAAGGCAGCTGGAAATCGATGCCGATGTTCAGCGCCCAATTGTAAAAGTACGGGTTGTCACGCTGCGCGCGCTCCGCTCGGACCTTGTCCAAGCCGTGCATGACCTCGCGGGCGACCGCGACGGGGTCGGCGAGAATCACTTTGTAGCGCCGCTGCGCGACGGGGCCGAGCGTGTCGGCGATGAACGCGTGCAAACGCTCGAAATAATGCTTGCTCGAAGAGGGCCCGGTGAACACGAGGGGCAACCGCTCGGCGTCGTTCTCGGGGCTCAGAAGGATGCCGAGGAGATAGAGAATCTCCTCCGCCGTGCCGACGCCGCCCGGGAAAATGATGATCGCGTGCGCCATCCTGACGAACGCCTCCAGCCGCTTTTCCATGTCGGGCAGGATCACGAGCTCGTTGCAGATCGGGTTCGGAGACTCCGACGCGATGATCGTGGGCTCCGTGAGGCCCAGATAGCGCCCGTCGCGGATCCGTTGCTTCGCGTGGCCGACCGTCGCGCCCTTCATGGGACCCTTCATCGCGCCCGCGCCGCAACCCGTGCAGATGTCGAGGCCCTCGAGCCCGAGCGCGTAGCCGACCACCTTCGTGTAGTCGTACTCCTCGCGCGAGATCGCGTGACCACCCCAGCAGACGACCAGCTTCGGCTCCTCGCGCGCGCGCATCACGCGCGCGTTGCGCAGGATGTGAAACACGGCGTCGGTGATCCCACGCGACGTGCGCAGGTCGAAGCGCGGATTGCTCAGGATGTCTTCGTGCGCGTACAGGAGATCGCGGAGCACGGCGAACAGGTGCTCCCGGATGCCGCGAATCATCTGCTTGCCGACGAACGCGATATCGGGCGCGCTCTTGAGCTCGAGACCGATTCCGCCTTCGTGCTGCACGACTGCGATCTGAAAAGCCTCGTGCCGGCTCAAGATCTTGCGAACGTCGTCGTCGCTCGCGCCAGAGTTCAACACGGCGAGCGAGCACTGGCGCCACAGATCGTACAGGCCGCCCTCGCCCGCGTCGCGCAGCTTGCTCGCCTCGACTCGGGAGAGAATCTCGAGGCTGCCTTCCGGGGCAATCAGCGCGTCCATCGCTCGAGGCTCTTCGCGGCTAAGGCCGGATCTCGATCGGCGTCGACTCGCGCGTCATGAGCCAGATGTCGATCATGTCGGAGTTGCTGACTGCGATGCAGCCGTCCGTCCAGTCCGTGCCCCGGTAGTGCGCGGGCTCATAATGCGGCGCGTTCGGCAGCCCATGGATCATGATCGAGCCGCCCGGGTCGACCCCGTGCGCGTGGGCGCGCGCCAGGTCCGACGGGTCGGGATACGAGATGTGGATGGCCAGGAAATAGTCGCTGTCGGCCTTGCGGCCGTCGAGCATGTAGTGGCCCTCCGGCGTCTTGAAGTCGCCTTCGCGCTGCTTCGGGCCGTTCGGGACGAGCCCGAGGGAGACGCTGAACGCCTTCAAGATCCGTCCGGCCTTGAGCAGATAGAGCTTGCGCTCGGACTTCACGACCAGCACGGCGTCCGCGATCTCGTGGCCCAGCGGAAAAGGGAGGTCGGCGCGCGCCGTCTGCGCGCGCGCACACGATAGTCCAAGCAGCAAGACGAGCACGAACCGAAACTTCATTCGCGCAGCACTCTAGAACAAGCTCTCGGAGAATAGCAACGACGCGGTCCGCGATTTCGAACGCGCATCACTTTGTCTGCACCGCCTGCGCGGCGCGCTGGCTCAAGTTGGAGACGTCGATGAACAGCCTCGACTCGACGACCTTGCCGCCTTCGAAGCGATCGAACGCGTAGCCGTCGATCTCGAGACGCCGATGCGTAGGCGGTTGATCGTTGAATGCGCGCTCGTGCCGGCCCTCGAGCACGAACGCGGTCGCGACGCGGTGCGGCTCGGCTATCTGCTCGCGGATCGACAGCTTGAGATCCGCGAACGAGAAGTTCAGGCCCTCGGCCGTGCCTCGCATGATTTGCAGGGCCAAGTCCGAGTCGTTCAGCTTCGCGTCCGGCGCGAAATACTGGGGCCACCGTTGCCAGTCGCGGTCGATCAGGAACGCGCGCAAGTATTCGGCGGCGTGGCGCTTGTCGACGTCCGTGTCCGTCGCCGCTTCGCGTTTACCGCCGCAGCTCGCAAGCAACGCGGCCGCCGCGAGCACGACGAGCATGGCCGTGTGAGAACGCTGCACGCCTGAAGGATACCGTGCGCGCGTGAGAGCCGCCCGGTGCGATCAGCTCGAGCGCTGGAGCGCCGCGATACGCTCTTCGAGCGGCGGATGCGACATAAAGAGGCGCATGATGCCGGCGCCCACGCCGCCCGAGATCCCGAACGCCTCGACCGCCTTCGGCAGCGCCGGCGGCTCGTGGATGCGCTGCAGGCCCTGCAGCGCGCGGATCATCTTGTCGCGCCCAGCAAGCGTCGCGCCGCCGGCGTCCGCGCGGAACTCGCGCCGCCGCGAATACCACATCACGATCATCGTCGCGAGAATCCCGAGCAGAATCTGCGCGAGCAGGCTCGTGATGAAGAAGCCCGGCCCGTAGCCGCGCTCGGTCCTGAAGATCACGCGATCGACGAAGAAACCGACGATGCGAGACAGGAACACCACGAACGTGTTCAGCACGCCCTGGAGCAGCGCGAGCGTCACCATGTCGCCGTTCGCGACGTGCGTGATCTCGTGGCCGAGCACGGCCTCGACCTCGGGCTGCCCCATCCGCGTGAGCAAGCCGGAGCTCACCGCGACGAGCGCATGATTGCGGCTCGCTCCGGTCGCGAACGCGTTCACGTCGGGTGAGTCGTAGATCGCGACCTCGGGGCGGCCTATGCCGGCGGCGTCCGCGTGCCTGTAGACGGTGCTCAGGAGGAAGCTCTCCGCCGAGTTGCGCGGCGTGTCGATCACGTGCGCGCCGGTCGACATCTTCGCGATCCACTTCGACATCAGCAGCGAGATCAACGAGCCGGTGAAGCCGACCACCGCCGAAAAAACGAGCAGCGACGTGAGATCGAGCGAGCTGCCGTTGCGCGCCAGCACGGAGTCGACGCCGAGCACGCGGAGCACGATCGAGATCACGACCAGCACGGCTACGTTGGTCGCTATGAACAGGAAGATGCGCTTCATGCCTGCCAGGCCTCCATTACGGACACGACCGCCGAAAGATGCGGTGCGCGGCGCCTGTTTTCAAGCCACCTGGCCGCCACACGGCCGCTGCCCTTCGGGCTCGGCCGCAGCTGCTAAGATGCGCTCGCAACGGACGCCGTAGCATGCCTTCTGACCCGACTAAGCCCGTCAAGTTCGCCCGGCTGCGCCGCGCCTTCGGTTGGTTCGCCGTGTTGCTGATGCGCGCGCTCGTGCTGCTGCCGCTGCGGGGGCAGATCGTTCTCTGCAAGGCCGTCGGACGCGCGGTCGCGGCGCTACCGACGCCGCGGCGGCGGGTCGCCGAGATCAACATCGCCGCGTGCTTCCCCGAGCTTTCCGCGCCGGAGCGGCGCCATCTCGTGCGCGAGCATTTCGGCGCGCTCGGGGCCTCCCTGGCCGAGACGGCGATGGGCTGGTTCGGCAACGAAGACGCGGTGAAGCGCCGGATCCGCGTCGAAGGCGCCGAGCACCTGCGCGCGGCTCAAGCGCGGGGCAGCGGCACGATCCTGTTCGCCGCGCACTTCACGCCGCTCGAATTCTTCTGGGTCGCTCTACGGCCGCTGTGCCCGCGCGCGAGCGGGATGTACAAGTGGCAAAAGAATCCGGTGATGAACGAGGTCATGAACCGCGCACGGATGCGTTACTTCGACGAGCTGCTCGTGAAGGACAACGTGCGCCGCATGCTTCGCAACCTCGCGGACAACTACGTCGTCTGGTACGCGTCGGACCAACGCGCGCCGGTCGGCAAGAACAGCGCGCTCGTGCCGTTCTTCGGCGTGCCCGCGATGACGAGCACCGCGATCTCGCGGATCGCGCGCGTGAGCGGCGCGGCGCTTCTGCCCTATTACTGCCGCCGCGTCGGCAACGGCGACGAGTACGTGATGAGCATCCTGCCGCCGGTGCCGGGCTTCCCGAGCGGCGACGACGCGAAGGACGCGCGCGACCTGCTCGAGCGGCTCGAGAGCTACATCCGGGTTTGCCCCGAGCAGTACTTCTGGACCCACAAGCGCTTCAAGGATCGGCCGCCGCCACTGCCGGACCTTTACGCGGTCGCGCGGCAATCGGTTTGAAGCGCGAGCCGCCAGACGACGGACCTACCGCGAGCGAGCTCTCGCTCGCGCGCTTCTGGGCGCCGCGCTACTGGCCCACGTGGATCGTGCTCGGGATCTTGCGCTTGGTCGGCCGCTGGCCGCTCGAATGGCAGTTCGCGACCGGGCGCCGGCTCGGCCGTCTGCTGATGCGCTTGCGACCGAGTAAGCGGCGCGTCGTGAGCCGCAACCTCGAGGTGTGCTTTCCCGAGCTTTCGGCCGCCGAGCGCGACGCGCTCGTCGTACGGAGCTTCGAGTCCGTCGGCATCGCGTTCTTCGAGACGGCCGCAGGTTGGTACCTGCCGTTCGACGAGATCACGAAGCGCGTCGCGGTCCACGGCCGCGAGCATCTCGACCGCGCGCTCGCGGCCGGGCGCGGTGTGCTGCTCGCGAGCGCGCACTTTCCGCCGATCGACCTCTGCTTCGGCGTGCTGCGCACGATCGGCGTCGAGTTCGCGTGCATGTATCGCGCGCAACGCAACGCGATGATGGATACCCTCGTGCTGCGCGGCCGCAAGCGCTTCACGGTCGCGCAGATTCCGAGCGACGACGTCCGGATGCTGCTCCGCCAGCTGCGCGCCAACCACGCGGTCGCGTACTTGCCGGACCAGGCTTACCTCGGTAAGCAGGCCGCGCTGGTGCCGTTCTTCGGCGAGCCGGCGCTGACCCATGTCCTAATGAGCAGGCTCGCGGCGATCAGCGGCGCGGCGGTGCTGACGTACTTCTTTCGCCGTCTGCCGGGAAACGAAGGCTACCGCGTCGACATCGGGCCGCCGATCGAGGGCTTCCCGAGCGACGACCCGGTCGCCGATGCGCGCGCGTTCTTCAGCCGGCTCGAGGACTACATTCGGCTCGCGCCCGAGCAATATCTTTGGATGTACAAGAAATTCAAGGGCAGACCGGCGCCACTTCGGGACATCTATGCAGAGGCGCGCGGGAAGGCAGCTCGATAGTCTGCCTGATCCGCAACACGCGCCGCGCGCGACGGTGCCTCGGGTCGCCGGCCGCGCCCCAGATCCCGCTAAGATACGTGGCGAACGCCCGACAATGGGCGCTCGGCCGGGGCGATCGAAGCGTCGGCCGGCGCGAGCGAAGCGCCCGAGATCGAGAACGTCTCGGGACACTGAGAGAAATGCCGATCACCACGCTCACGGTGCGCGTCGACGAGGGTACATTCACGGCCCACGTCGCACTGCCATCGGCGCAAAGCGCGCCCGGCGTCTTGCTGATCCAAGAAATTTTCGGCGTGAATGCGGACATGCGCTCGATCGCGCAGTCGTATGCAAAGCGCGGCTACTTAGCCGTCGTGCCCGACTTGTTTTGGCGCTTCGCGCCGGGCATCGAGCTCGACCCCGAGATCGAGTCGGACCGTACGACCGCGCTCGATCTTTACGGCAAGTTCGATCAGGACATTGCCGTCGGCGACCTGAAAAGCACACTACGAGCCCTGCGCGATCTGCCAACCTGCTCGGGCAAGGCCGGCTGTGTCGGCTTTTGTCTCGGAGGCACGCTCGCCTATTTGATGGCGACCCGGTCCGATAGTGACGTGAACATCGGCTACTACGGTGTCGGCATCGAGCGCGCGCTCGGCGAGGTCTCGTCGATTACAAACCCGTTGATGTTGCACATCGCCAAGGCCGATGCGTATGTCCCGGCGGCGGCGCAAAACGCGATTCGCAAGGCCCTGGCCGGGCACCGGCTCGCCACGGCTCATTCGTATCCGGGCTGCGGGCACGCATTTGGACGCGTCGGTAGCGCCCACTACGACAAGCATGCCTCGGAATTGGCCGACCGCCGCACAGCCGACTTCCTTCTGAAGCATCTCGGGTCAGGCTAGCGCGGACCATGCCTCAGAATCGGTGGAGCTGGCTTGCCGCATGGTACCGCCGGGCGCGGAAACGCCCGCCGCCGTCTCACGCTCGTCCCGTCCCGACCGCCGGCGCTGCCGGTGCGGCATTCGCCGCGAATGAGACGCGGCCGCCAAGCAGCGCAACCGAAGGCGGCGACGCCACGAACGCGGCGCCCGAGTGGAGAGGTGGCGCACTCGAGCGCGGTTCGTTCGTCGGCCCCTACGAGGTCCTGTCCCCACTCGGAGTCGGGGGTATGGGGCAGATCTTCCGGGCGCGCGATCGCAACCTTGGCCGCGACGTGGCCATCAAGGTGCTGCCGAGCGCGCTGACACATGCCCCCGAGCGGCTCGCACGTTTTCGCCGCGAAGCTCAGCTGCTCGCATCGCTGAATCACCCGAACATCGCGACCGTCTATGGGCTCGAGCACGCCGACGACTTGCCGTGTCTCGTGATGGAGCTGATCCCGGGGCAAACGCTCGCGGAGCGCGTATCCGCGGGCGCGCTAGGGGTCGCCGAAGCGCTTCGAATCGGCGTGCAAGTCGCGGACGCGCTCGATGCCGCGCACCGGCAGGGCATCACGCATCGCGACGTGAAGCCCGCAAACATAAAGCTCACGCCCGAAGGCAGGATCAAAGTGTTGGATTTCGGACTCGCGAAAGCCGCTCCGCAGGACTCATCGATCTCGATCGAGATGACTCAGCCGGGGACCATTCTCGGCACGCCGGCCTACATGAGCCCCGAGCAGCTGCTCGCCGAGCCAGCGAACGAACCGGCCGACGTGTGGGCGTTCGGCTGCGTACTCTACGAGCTGCTCGCGGGCCGGCGTCCGTTCGCGGGAACGACGTTCGCCGAGGTGGTAGCCGCTGTTCTCAAGACGGAGCCGGATTGGACCGCGTTGCCGCCGGGCCTGCCGAAGCCCGTCCGGGACGTGCTTGACCGATGCCTCGACAAGCTCGCGGTTCGCCGTGCTCCGATCGCGGAGGCGCGCGCCGCGCTGGAAGCGTCGCTGCGTTCCGGCACGCCCCTGGCGCAGCCACACGACCAACCGGTCCGCGCCATTGCCGTGCTGCCGTTCGAGAACTCGAGCGGCGATCCCGAGACGGAGTACCTCGGCGACGGCCTCGCCGAAAGCACGATTTTCAGCCTCTCGCAGTTACCGTCGCTGCGAGTCATGGCGCGCGGAACGGTGTTTCGCTACAAAGGGCGCATCGGTAACCCTGCGGACATCGGCCAGGAGCTCGGCGTCGACGCCGTGTTGAGCGGCCGCGTCTTGCAGCGCGGCGACTCGCTCGTGGTCAGCGCAGAGCTGATCGATATCGCACGCGGCTGGCAGCTTTGGGGCGCTCAGTATCGCAGGCCGTCGTCGGACCTTCTCTCTATCGAGCAGGAGATCGCGAGGGAGATCACCGACGCGCTGCGGTTGAAGTTGTCTGCCGAGGACAAGGCGACGCTCGCTCGACGGTACACGCGGAACGCGGAAGCCTATCGCCTGTATCTCAAGGGGCGCTATCACTGGGGCAAGCGAACGGCGGACGCGCTGCAAAAAGGGATCGCCTACTTCCGTGAGGCGATAGAGATCGACCCGACTTACGCGTTGGCCTATGCGGGGTTGGCCGAGGGCTACGTTCCACTCGCGTTCTACGGCCACCTGGCGCCCCGCGACGCGCTCCCGAAGGCGCGGGCCGCGGCGCAGAAGGCGCTCGAGCTCGACCCGGGGCTTGCGGAGGCGCAAACGGTGTTGGCCGCGACGGCGGCATTCACCACGGGAGACCCGGCGAGCACGGAGGGGGCCGCGCGCGCCGCGATCGAGCTCGATCCAAGCTACCCGCGGGCTTGGCAAGTCCTGGCCGAGCTCTACATGGTGCAAGGCCGCTTCGACGATGCGTTCACGCAGATTACGCGAGCACTCGAGCTCGACCCGTTGTCGCTAGCGATGCATGCGGCCGCCGGCATGGTTTGCTACTACGGCCGACAACACGAGCTCGCGGCCGAGTACGCGCGCAAATCGATCGAGATGGACGAGAATTTCTTTCCTGGATACTGGATCCTCGGACTCGCGCTCGAGCAGCAGGGCGATTACTCCGGCTCGATCGCTGCGCTCGCACGCGCACGATCGCTTTCGAACGACAGTGCCAACATGATCGCGAATCTCGGCGGAGCCTACGCCGCCAGCGGCGACGTCGCGGCGGCACGTAGGATCATCGCGGAGCTGGACGAACTCGCGTCCCGGCGTTACGTGGATCAGGCGCTCGTCGCCGGAATCTTCGCACTGCTCGGCGACCAAGACGAAGCGCTGCAGCGCCTCGAGCGGGCGCAAGAGGACAAGAGCCGCACGGTCAGCCGGATAGCCGTCGATCCGCGTCTCGACGGATTGCGAGGCGATCCGCGCTTTCAGGATCTCGTACGACGGCAGGGGTTGTCGCCGACTTGACGCTCCGCGAGGATAGGCACGGCTTTGAGCTGAAAGAAGGCCGGCCTTCGTTGGACCGTACCGACTGCTGCGTCTCGCAGGCACGAAGAGCGCTTGTTCGTGCCACTCGAATGACCGCACGCAGAAGGCCCCATGCGACACCCACGGTCGGCGGGCGATGAATCCGCAATTGCCGCAGCAGAGTTAGACTAGATCGGGAACGGTGGTCCCCGGCCAACGACAACGACGAATTGGGAGACGAAGGTGCTAAAAGAATTCAAAGAATTCGCGATGCGCGGCAACGTGATCGACCTCGCGGTCGGCGTGATCATCGGCGCGGCGTTCGGCAAGATCGTGACCTCGCTCGTGAACGACGTGATCATGCCGCCGATCGGCCTGATCCTCGGCCAGGTGGACTTCAGCAATCTGTTCGTGAGCTTGCACGGAAGCTACGACAGCGTGAAGGAAGCAGAAGCCGCCGGCGCGCCGATCATCAAATACGGCGTGTTCATCAACAACGTGATCGACTTCTTGATCGTCGCGTTCGTGATCTTCCTGCTGATTCGCACGATCAACCAGCTGCAGAGAAAACAGGAAGCAGCGCCGCCGGCCCCGGCCGAGCCGACGGCCACTGAGAAGCTGCTCACCGAGATCCGCGACGAGCTCAAGGCGCGCTGAGCGCCGTGCCAGGGGACTAGCCGGCCGTGCCGGCGCGGGGCGGCTCGGCGTAGCCGGCCTCGATCTGCGCCCACGCGGACGCGTCGTACTCGGTGCCGGTCTCCACCGCCACCTTGCGCAGCGAGCGCTGCAAGCGCTCGACGCCCGCGCGTTGCCACGGGCCCGGCGGCTTCACGCGCGCGTTGTCGAAATCGACGAGGAACAATTCGCCGCGCGCGTCGAGCAGGATGTTGTGCGCAGTGAGATCGGGATGATCGACTCCGTGCTCGTGCACCGCGCGCACCATCCGGCCGATCCGCCGCCAGCCATCGCGCGGCACGTTGTGCTCGGCGATGAACGCCGACAGCTTGCGCGTGTCGGGCAAATACGTCGTGATGATGTCGGCCGTATAGATGAGCCCGAGCCGGCGAACGTGCGCGGCGATCGGGTTCGGCACGGGCAGACCCGCGTCGTGCAACCGGCGTAGCAGGCGCCACTCGCGGAACGACCGCGAGCGCTCGGCCCCGAGCCAGATGTAGCGATCCTCGATGAAGCGCGCGACGTAGCCGCCGCGCCGGTAGTGGCGCACGACCCAGGTCTCGTCGCCGTGCGGCACGATCAACACCGCGCCGCGGCCCGATGTCTCGCGCTCCACGCCGCGCGCGCCTGCCCAATGCGCGGGATCGAACCAGCTCGCGTCCGCACGCTCGCCGCGCCCGGCATCGTAGAGCAGCGAGTGTCGGCCGTTCACGAGCACCGTCGGCGCCCCCGCGGACGGCCTCGGACTCATGGGCGCGGACCCGGCCGCGGTGCTCGCAGACGACTCGGACGCGGCGGCCTCGCGCATCGACGACAGGGGCGCGGAGGGCTCAGTCACGGGCGGCTCTCACTGCTGCGTCCGTTGGCGGCGTCGCGAGCAGGCCGTCGACGGCCTCGAGCACGTCGCTCGGCTCTATCTCGCGCAAGCAGCGCAGATGCCCGAGCGGGCACTCGCGCGCGAAGCACGGGCTGCATTCGATCCCACGATAGAGGATCGCCGCGTGCGGCGTGAGCGGGGGCGTGAACGCGGGCGACGACGACCCGTAGATCGCCACGACGCGCGTCCCGGCCGCCGCCGCGACGTGCAGAAGCCCGGAATCGTTGCTCACCGCGGCGTCCGACGCCGCGAGCAAATCGACGACGTCGCCGAGCGTGGTCGCGCCGCAGAGATTGCGCACACGCGCGCTGTCCGCGTGCGCGCGGACTTCCTCGCCGAGGTCGCGCTCCTTCGCCGAGCCGAGCAGCAACACCGCGCGGCCGGCTTGCGCGAGCGTCCGCGCGAGCGCGGCGAAGCTCGGAGCCGGCCAGCGCTTCGCGGGCCCGTACTCCGCGCCCGGCATCAGTGCGACGAGCGGCTCGCCGCCGAGCCCGTGCTCGCGCTTCAGACGCGCGAGGTTCGTGTCGTCGACGCGCAGACGCGGTCGCCATTCGGCGGGCAGCATGCTCGGCAGCGCGGCGCTCGCGGGGATGCCGAGCGCAACGAAGCGCTTCACGGTCTGGTCGAGGCGCGCGCGATCCAGCTCGCGCACGTCGTTCAGGAGGCCGTAGCGCCACTCGCCGCGAAAGCCCGTGCGCTTCGGGATTCTCGCGAACCAGGGCACGAGCGCGGCTTTGAACGAGCGCGGCAGCACGATCGCCTGGCTGTAGCGCTCCGCGCGCAAGCGCAGGCCGAGCGAGCGGCGCAGCGCGAGCTTGAGCTCGCCGTGACCCGCCGCGAGCTCGATCGACTTCGCGACCTCGGACATCCGCTCGTTGAGCGGCAGAGACCACGGCGGCGCGAGCACGTGGATCTCGGGAGCCGGGACGCGCGCCGCAAGCACGCGATAGAGAGCCTGCGCCATCACCATGTCACCGACCCAGGACGGGCCGACGACGAGCACCTTGGCGCGCGCGCTCACGGCGAGGCGCCGAGCGCGTCCAGATAACTCGCGATGCCCGCGCGTACGTCCTTGAACGGCGCGCCGTAACCCGCCGCGCGCAGCGCCGAGATATCGGCCTGCGTGAAGCTCTGATAGCTCGCCGCGAGCTCGGGCGGAAACGGAATGTAGCGAACGGTGCCCTTGCCCAAGCCCGCGATGATCGCGCGCGCGACGTCGTTGAACGACGCGCTGGCGCCCGTGCCGACGTTGAAGATGCCGGACACGCGCGGATGATCGAGCAGCCAGAGGTTCACGTTCGCGACGTCGCCGACGTAAACGAAGTCGCGCCGCTGCTCCCCGGCCGCGTAGCCGCCGCTGCCCTCGAACAGCCGTGCCTCGCCCTGCTCTACGACTTGGCGCCGCAAGTGGAACGCGACGCTCGCCATCGAGCCCTTGTGCGCCTCGCCGGGTCCGTAGACATTGAAGTAGCGCAGGCCCACGACCTGCGAATGCGCGCGGGTTTCGTGACGCCGCACGTACTGATCGAACAGCAGCTTCGAATAGCCGTAGACGTTCAGCGGCCGCTCGGCCGCACGGTCGTCCTCTCTGAACGTCTTGCTCGCGCCGTAGACGGCTGCCGACGACGCGTAGATCAGCGGCACACTGTTCGCGACGCAATACTCGTAGAGCCGCACCGAATAGCGATAGTTGTTCTCGAGCATGTAACGGCCGTCCCACTCGGTCGTGACCGCGCACGCGCCCTGGTGGAAGATCGCTTCGGGCCGCTCGATCGAGCCGGTCTGGAGCCGCTCAAGGAGCTCGTCGCGGTCGAAGTAGTCGGCGATCTCGGACGCGGCAAGGTTGACGAACTTGTGGCCGTCGCGCAGATCGTCGACGACGACGACGTCGCCGCGGCCACGCGCGTTCAGCGCGCGGACGAGATTGCTACCAATGAACCCGGCGCCGCCGGTGACTACGATCATCGTCGCGGGCACGCCTCAGCGCGCGGCGTCTTCGACCAACCTGTAACCCGTGCTGCAATAGGGACATTTCGCCTCGCCCGTCGCCTCGATCGGCAGATAGACCTTCGGGTGCGAGTTCCAGAGGTACATGCTCGGCAGCGGACAATGCAGCGGCAGGTCCGCGCGCGTGACCTTGTAGACCCGTTCGGCATTGGGGGTCTCGAGATGCTCCTGCACACTACCGTGACGTTCGCGCACTCTCGCGGTCTCCGACTTGGCGTGGGCGGCGATTATACCGGGCCGGTCGGCCGCGACGCAGCCGCTTCGGCCGCCTCGAGCAGAGTGCCCGTGTCGTCGACGCCCGCGAACACCTCGTCCCAGACGCCCGCGACCCAAGCGCGCAGCTCTTCGAACTCCGCGCCGGGGACGACGCGGCCCCCCTCGTCGAGCGCGAGCTCGTGAATCCGGCGGCGCAACGCGAGGTAGGACTCTTTCATGCGGCGGCAGCGCTCCGGCGGCACGAGCCCGACGCGCTGGAGCGCCTCGAGCTGGCGCACGTTGTCCGGAAACTCGACGAGCTCCGGATACACGTCCGAGCTCGCGAGCACCCAGTAGTCGATCAGGAACTCGATGTCGGCGAGCCCGCCGCGATCTTGTTTCAGGTCGAAGCCGCCTCGCTTCGCGAGCGAAAGCTCGTCGCGCATGCGGCGGCGCATTCGCGCGACGTCGACTTTGAGCTTGTCGCGATGGACGTGCGCGACGAGCACGTCGCGGCGCAGCCGCTCGAACTCATCGCAGACGCTCCGCGAGCCGACGAGCGCGCGGCTTCTGAGCAGCGCTTGATGCTCCCAGACCCACGCCTCTTCCTTTTGATAGCGATAAAAACTGTCGACGCCGGTCACGAGCAGCCCCGCGCGGCCGCTCGGACGCAGACGCGTATCGACGTCGTAGAGCTTGCCCGAGCTCGTCTGGATCGTGAGGAAATGAACCAACCGTTGCACGAGCCGCGTGAAGAAGCGCTCGTTGTCGAGCGGCGGCTTGCCCGTAGTCTCTTGCAGCGCGCCACGCGAGTCGTTCAAGAACACGAGGTCGAGATCGGAGCCGTAGCCGAGCTCGAGGCCGCCGAGCTTGCCGTAGCCGATCACCGCGAAACCGACCTCGCGCGGCGGCGGCCCGGAGAGCGGCGCGCCGTGCTTCGCGACGAGCTCGCGCCACGCCATTCCGAGCGCGTGCCCGAGCACGAGCTCGGCCGTGTCCGTGAGGCGGTCGCTGACCTTCATCAGCGGCAAGGAGCCGAGCCGATCGGCGATCGCGATTCGGAAGATCGCCGTGCGCTGAAAGATCCGGATCGCCTCGAGCTGGCCCTCGACATCGTCGGTCGCGACGCCGCGCAGCACACGGGCGAGCAGCTCCTCGAGCTCCTCGCGCGTCGGCGGCGTGTCGAGCACGCGTGGGTCGAGCAGCTCATCGAGCAGCATCGGTTGCTCGGCGATTTGCTTCGCGATCCACGCGCTCTGCCCGGCGAGATTGAGCAGCCGCTCGAGCGCGGCGGGATTCTCGTTGAGCAACGACAGATACGCGCTGCGGCGGCAGACGGCGCGATAGATCGGCAGCACGCGCTCGACTGCCTTCTTCGGCGCGTCGTGCTTCGCGACGAGCGCGATCGTGCGGCCGATTACCGCCGCGAGACGTTGGCGCGCGACCTCGTCCATGCGCTGGTAGAGGCTGCCGCCGCGCAGCTCCGCGAGCAGCGCGGCTACCTCGGCGTCGTCCTCGAGCGCGCTGCCCGCGAGCGCGGCGGCCGGCGTGCCGTCCGCCCAGGCGGTGCTCGCGACATCGGCGGCGCCGCGCGCGGCGCCGCGCCCTTCGGCGTCCCACGCGACGCGCTCGAACTGCGCCTCGACCAACGATCGCTGAGCCTTGAGACGCGCCTGCAAATCGCTCCAGCTCCGCTCGCCGAGCGCGTACGCGAGGCGCGCCCGCTGCTCGTCGTCCTCCGGCAGCTCGTGAATCTGCCGGTCCTCCAGCGCCTGGAGGCGATTCTCGAGCGTGCGCAAGAATCGATACGCCGCGACCAGGCGCTCGACCACGTCGCGCGGAAGCCGCCGATCGCCCGCGAGCTTCGGCAACGCTTGCAGCAGCGAGCGGGTCCTGAGCTCGGCGTGGCGTCCGCCGCGCACGAGCTGGAACGCCTGCGTGATGAACTCGATCTCGCGGATGCCGCCGGGGCCGAGCTTGATGTTCTCGGCCATGTCCTTGCGCGCGACCTCCTTCGCGATCAGCGTCTTCATGTGCCGCAGCGCGTCGAACACGCCGTAGTCGAGATAGCGGCGGTAGACGAACGGCGTGATCACGAGGTCGAAGACGTCGCGCTCGAGCTCGAGGCCCGTGAGCAGGCGCGCCTTCACGTACGCGTAGCGCTCCCAGTCGCGCCCGTGCTGAACGAGATACGACTCGAGCGACGACACGCTCACGACGAGCGGGCCGCTCGCGCCGAACGGCCGCAAGCGAGCGTCGACGCGGTAGACGAAGCCGTCGGGCGTCCTTTGGTCGAGCAACTTGATCAAGAGCTGCGCGACGCGCAGGTAGTAAGTCTCGGGCTCGCTCGGCTCGTCGCCCGCGTCGACCGCTCCGGCCGAATCCGCGCCGACGGCCGCGTCCGGATAGAGGAACACGAGATCGACGTCGGACGAGAAGTTGAGCTCACCGCCGCCGAGCTTGCCCATCGCGAGCACGAGCAGCGGCAGCGGCCGGCCCGTGGCGTCGCGTGGCACGCGCTGGCGCTTCGCGACCTCTGCCGCCGCGAAGCTCGCCGCGGCCACGATCAGGATGTCCGCGAGCAGCGAGAGATCGGCGAGCGTCGTGTCGAGATCGGCCCAACCCGCGAGGTCGCGCCAAGCAATCCTTGCGAGCTCGATCTGGCGCACGCGCCGCAGCTCCCCCATCGCGGCCGCCTCGCTGCGGTTCGCAAGATCGAGCGACGCTCCGAGTGACTCGCGCGCCGGCGGCATGCGGTCCGCGGCGCGCGCCGCGAGCTCGCGAGGGAAACGCCGCAGGACGCCGAGCACGAAGTCGCTGATCGTGACGACGCGTGCCGCGGTCGCGGCGACGTCGTCCGACCAACCCGGATCGATCTCGCCCAAGTCCGCGACGAGATCGAAGCGCGCTTTGAGCGCCGCGGGTAAATCAGGCGGTGCGGTGAGCTTCACTCGCGCGGATCTTCTCGGGGGTTGGCCGCACTCTAGCGCAAACGTCGGTGCTCGGCAGGCAGCGAAAAAAAAGAAGCCCCGCACTGGGCGGGGCTTCCATTCGGAACGAAGGCTCGGACTGGATTACATCATCCCGTCCATGCCGCCGTGGCCGCCATGCGGCATCGCCGGCTCCTTATCGTTCTTCGGCGCCTCGGCGATCATCGCCTCGGTCGTCAGCAGCAGACCCGCGACGGAGGTGGCGTTCTGGAGCGCCAGACGCGTGACCTTCGTCGGGTCGATGATGCCGAACTTCACCATGTCGCCGTACTCGCCGTTCGCGGCGTTGTAGCCGTAGTTGCCCTTGCCGTTCACGACGGCGTTGAGCACCACCGACGCGTCCGCGCCCGCGTTACCGACGATCTGGCGCAGCGGCTCCTCGACGGCCTTACGCAGGATGTTGATGCCGACGTTCTGGTCCTCGTTCGCGCCCTCGAGCGACGCGATGCCCTTGACCGCGCGCAGCAGCGCAACGCCGCCGCCCGGCACGACGCCCTCTTCGACAGCCGCGCGAGTCGCATGCAGAGCGTCTTCCACGCGCGCCTTCTTCTCCTTCATCTCGATCTCGGTCGCGGCACCGACCTTGATCACCGCGACACCGCCCGCGAGCTTCGCGACGCGCTCCTGGAGCTTCTCCTTGTCGTAGTCGGAGGTCGACTCTTCGATCTCCTTATTGATCTGCTCGATGCGGCCCTTGATGTCCGCGGCGCGGCCCTTGCCGTCGATGATCGTGGTGTTCTCCTTCGTGACTTGCACCTTCTTCGCCTCGCCGAGGTCCTCGGTGCTCGCCTTCTCGAGCGAGAGGCCGACTTCCTCGGAGATCACCTGGCCGCCCGTGAGGATCGCGATGTCCTGGAGCATGGCCTTGCGGCGATCGCCGAAGCCCGGAGCCTTCACCGCCGCGACCTTCACGATGCCGCGGATGTTGTTCACGACGAGCGTCGCGAGCGCCTCGCCCTCGCAGTCCTCGGCGATGATCAGCAGCGGCCGGCCCGACTTCGCGACGCCCTCGAGCAGCGGCAGCAGCTCGCGGATGTTCGAGACCTTCTTGTCGTAGATCAGGATCAGCGGATTCTCGAGCGTGGCCGACTGGCTCGCCTGGTCGTTGATGAAGTAGGGCGAGAGATAGCCGCGGTCGAACTGCATGCCCTCGACGACGTCGAGCTCGTTGGAGAGGCCCGAGCCCTCCTCGACCGTGATCACGCCCTCTTTGCCGACCTTGCCCATCGCCTCGGCGATGATCTTGCCGATCTCTTCGTCCGCGTTGGCGGAGATCGTGCCGACCTGCGCGATCGACGTGTCGTTCTTGCAAGGCTGAGAGAGCGACTTGAGCTGCTCGATCAGCGCCGCGGTGCCCTTGTCGATGCCGCGCTTCAGGTCCATCGGGTTGAAACCGGCCGCGACGGCCTTCAGGCCCTCGCGCAGGATCGCTTGCGCAAGCACGGTCGCGGTCGTGGTGCCGTCCCCGGCGGCGTCGGAGGTCTGCGATGCGACCTCCTTCACCATCTGCACGCCCATGTTCTCGAACTTGTCCTCGAGCTCGATCTCTTTCGCGACCGAGACGCCGTCCTTCGTGACGGTCGGCGCGCCGAAGCTCTTCTCGAGCACGACGTTGCGGCCCTTCGGGCCGAGCGTGACTTTGACTGCATTCGCGAGAACATTGACGCCTTTCAGCATCCGCGCCCGCGCGTCATCGGAAAAACGAACTTCTTTCGGAGTCGCCATGACTCTTGCTCCTCGAAATGGATTGCTAAATCGGAATGGAAATCTTGTGAGAGTTACTTTTCGATGACGGCCATGATGTCGTCTTCGCGCATCACGAGTAGGTCCTCGCCGTCGACTTTGACCTCGGTGCCCGAGTACTTGCCGAACAGAATCTTGTCGCCCTTCTTGACATCGAGCGGACGCACTTCGCCGTTCTCGAGGATCTTGCCCTTGCCGACGGCGATGACTTCGCCGCGGATCGGCTTCTCGGTGGCCGTGTCCGGGATCACGATTCCGCCCGGGGATTTGCGCTCCTCTTCGGTACGCCGGATCACGACACGGTCATGCAGGGGACGAAGCTTCATGGTAGTACTCCCTCTTGAAGTCTATGATTTAACGAAAAATATGAGTCTAACGACGTGCCTCTGTTAGCACTCGTCGAAAGAGAGTGCTAATCATAGTGATGAACGGGCCGATTTCAAGACTTTTTGAGATAGGAGTCATGACACCCGGCGAGAGCGGCGGGTATGCTTCCGCGCTCGTCATTGGTCCCGGGAGCCGCCACTGAGCCATCGCAAGCTCGTCGTGCTGACCACTTGCGCGACTCCGGCGGAGGCCGAGGGCCTGGCGAGCGCGCTCGTCGAGCGCCGGCTCGCGGCTTGCGTCAACGCGGTCGCAGACGTCGTGTCGACCTTTCGCTGGCAGGGAGCCGTGCAGCGCGAACGCGAGACGCTGCTCGTGATCAAAACCACCGAGGCGAGGCTCGCCGCCGTGGAGGCCGTGATTCTCGAGCGCTCCGGCTACGAGCTGCCGGAGATGATCGCGATACCGGTCGAGGGCGGCTCGAAGCGCTACCTCGATTGGGTGCAGTCGGCCGTGGCCGACGGCTGAGGAGACCGAATCTATGATCCGCGCGCGTGCGCTCACAACGCTTCTCTGGATCGCCTGCCTGCTCGGCGGCGGGAGCGCGCTCGCACAGAACGACGAGCCGCCGCCGGCGAAAAAGGTGTTCGCTTACACGACTGCGGCCGACGCACAGAAAGTCTATCTGCGCTTCGCGATCCTCGACGGCTACTACCTTTATCGTGCCCGCTTCGGTTTCGCGAGCGGCAGTGACGGCGTGACTCTCGGCGCGGCGCAATTCCCGAAAGGCCAGACGCACACCGACGAATTTTTCGGCTCGCAAGAGATCTTCCGCGGCAAGTTCGAGATCGCGATCCCGTACCACCGGACCGCCGCCGCCGACACGCTCGCGTTGAAGCTCAACCTCCAGGGCTGCGCCGACCACGGCATCTGCTACGTTCCGCAGAGTTGGGACGCGAGCATCGCGCTGCCGCCGGCAGCAGCCGGCGCGACCGGCGCGGCGGGCACGACGGATCCTTTCGCAGCGCCGAAAGAGAAACCGTTCGCGGCCTCGCCGGTCGTCGCGACGACCGACGACCTGCTGCCCGTGGATCAGGCGTTCGTGTTGAACGCGCGCTTCGACAAGCCCAACGAGCTCACGGTCGGCTGGCAGATCGCGCCGGGTCATTATCTCTATCGCGACAAGCTGTCGTTCCGCGCCGAGGGCAAGATCGAGCTCGGGCAGGCGTCGCTGCCGAAGGGCAAGCCGCACAAGGACGAGAACTTCGGCGACGTCGAGGTGTATTACGACTACGTCGAGGCGAAGATTCCGTTCTCGCGCGCGAGCGCGAACGCGCTCGACGTCGTGCTGACCGCGGGGTTCCAAGGCTGCCGCGAGAACAGCATCTGCTATCCGCCGAGCGAGCAGACGATGGCGCTCGTGCTGCCCGCGACGTCGGAATTTTCAGGTGGCGCCGCGAGCTCGACGTCTGGCCCGGCCGCCGGGCCGGTGTCGGAGCAGGATCAGTGGTCCGCCCGGATCGTAGGCGGCTCCGCTTGGGCGATGGTCGGCTGGTTCTATGTCGCGGGCCTGTTGCTCGCGTTCACGCCGTGCGTGCTACCGATGGTCCCGATCCTCTCGAGCATCATCGCCGGTCAAGGAGAGAAGGTCTCCACGAGCCGCGGCTTCTTGCTTTCCTTGAGCTACGTGCTCGGCATGGCGCTGACCTACACGACGGCCGGCGCGCTCGCGGCATTGCTCGGCGGCCAGGTCCAGGCGATCTTTCAAAAGCCGTGGATCATCACGCTGTTCGCCGGCGTCTTCGTGCTGCTGTCGCTCGGTATGTTCGGGTTCTACGAGCTGCAGATGCCGACCGCGGTCCAGACGCGCCTTGCGAATCTCGCGAACAAGCAACAGGGCGGCACGTTCATCGGCACGGCGCTCATGGGCGCGCTCACCTCGTTGATCGTCACGACCTGCGTCGCTCCTCCGCTCGTCGGCGCGCTCGCGGTCATCGGCCAAAAGGGCGACGTCGCGCGCGGCGCGACCGCGTTGTTCGCGATGAGCATCGGCATGGGATCGCCGCTGCTGCTCGTCGGCGCATCGGCGGGACAGTTGCTGCCGAAGGTCGGACCGTGGATGAACACGGTGAAGGCGAGCTTCGGCGTTTTGATGATCGGCATGGCGATCTGGATGATGCAGCGCGTGCTGCCGGGCGCCGTCGCGCTCGCGCTCTGGGCGGTCCTGGTATTCCTCACCGGCGTGTTCCTCGGCGCGTTCGAGGCGCTTCCCCAGAGTCCGCGGCCGAGCCTGCGTCTCGCGAAAGGCGTCGGGATGCTCGCGTGCTTGTATGGCGCGCTACTGCTGATCGGTGCGACGCTCGGCGGCGAAGATCCGCTGCGGCCTATCCCTAACGGCTTGCTGGCAACCGGCCCTGTCGGCAGCGGCGCGTATCGCGAGACGGCCGCGCCGAAGCTCGAGTTCCGAAAGATCCAATCGGTCGCAGCGCTCGATGCCGCGCTCGCCGAAGCGCGCGCGGCGGGCAAGCCCGTGATGCTAGACTTCAGTGCCGAGTGGTGTGTGGCGTGCAAAGAGATGGAGACGCGCACCTTTCCCGATGCAGGCGTGATCGGTGCGCTGAAGCCCTATCTCCTGCTGCGCGCCGACGTGACGGACAACAACGACGATGACCAGGCGCTGCTCAAACGCTTCCACAGCTTCGGACCGCCGACGATCGCGTTCTTCGACGCTCACGGCGTCGAGCGCGAGAACTTCAAGCTCGTCGGCTTCGTTCCTCCGCAGGAATTCAGCGCGCACGTCACCGAGCTCGCATCCCTCTGAGGGCTTCCGCTGTGGCCAATAAGGCGCGCCCGGTTTTGTTGACGGCGCTCCTGAGCGGTGCCGCGCTGGCCGGGTATGTGGCGTTCCGCCTGTTCGTCGGCCCCGCACCCGACGTGCCCGAGTCGCCGCAAACCCTCCAATTCGGCGAGGATCCGGCAGCTTCGGACGAGCACGACGACGACTCGCCGACCCAGCTGGCCGACACGCTGCCCAATTTCTCGCTCGACACGCTCGCCGGCGCACCGCAGTCGATCACGAGCTGGCCCGGCAAGCCGCTCTTGATCAACTTCTGGGCCACCTGGTGCGGCCCGTGCCTGCACGAGATCCCGATGCTCAAGCAGCTCCAAACCCGCCGCGCCGACCTCCAGGTCGTCGGGATCGCGGTCGACAAACGCGACGCCGTCGTCGGCTTCGCGGCGAGCATGCAGTTCAATTATCCGATCCTGATCGGCGAGAGCGGCGGCTGGGACGCGGCCGCCGCGTTCGGGGTCAACGTCTACGCGCTGCCGTTTACGGTGTTCACGGCCCCGGACGGCGCCGTTCTTGGCGTGCACACGGGCGAGCTCCATCAGGAGCACCTCGACAACTTCTCCGCCGTGCTCGAGGACTTGAAGGCCGGCAAGATCGACGTCGCGACGGCCCGCGCAAGGATTGCAGGCCGCATTTAACCCGAAAATCGCCGAAACGGTCGGCTAATTGCATCGAAAACAGGTAAACTCGCCGGCTATCGTCTCTTCGAGCCGGTGCGGATGGCGCGACTGCTTCTGTTGAATGGGCCGAATCTCGGGCTGCTCGGCTCGCGCGAACCGGGCATTTATGGCACCACCACGCTGTCCGCGATCGTGGACGCGCTCAACGCACGCGCCCGCTCGCTTGGACACGAGCTCGTGGCCTTCCAGAGCGACGCCGAAGCGGACCTGATTCGCCGCATTCATGCGGCGCTCGACGAGCAAACGGCGTTGATCCTCTTCAATCCGGCGGCGTTCACGCACACGAGCATCGCGCTGCGCGACGCGCTGCTCGCGGTGCGGATTCCGTTCATCGAGCTACACCTTTCGAACGTCGCGGCGCGCGAGGACTTTCGCCAGCGCTCGTTCTTCGCCGACATTGCGATCGGGACGATTGCCGGCTTCGGAGTCGCGAGCTACCACCTCGCGCTCGACGCGGCGACGCACTACTTGGCACGCGGAGGCAAATAGTGGACATAAGAAAAGTAAAAAAGCTGATCGAGCTGCTCGAGGAGTCGGGAATCTCCGAGATCGAGATCTCCGAGGGCGAGGAGTCGGTGCGGATCAGCCGCTATCCGAACCCGGGCACCGTCAGCGTCCAGACGCTTCAGCATCCGCCCATGGCGCCGGCACCGGCGGCGCCCACACCTGCACCGGCTGCGGCCGCGGAAGCCGCGCCGGCCCCGCCACCGGCTGCGCGAGGTCAGCAAGTCACCGCGCCGATGGTCGGCACCTTCTATAGCGGCCCCGCACCGGGCGCGAAGCCGTTCGTCGAGATCGGCACCGAGGTCAAGCCCGGCGACACGCTCTGCGTGATCGAGGCGATGAAGATGATGAATCAGATCGAATCGGAGGTCGCGGGGCGCGTCGTCAGCATCCTCGTCGAGAACGGCAGCCCGGTGGAGTTCGGCCAGGCGCTGTTCATCATCGAAGAGTGACCCGAAAGAAGACCTAAAAAAAGAGGTCAGACCTCGAGGCTGATTGCCATGCTCGACAAAGTCCTGATCGCCAACCGCGGCGAGATCGCGTTACGCATCTTCCGCGCCTGCCGCGAGCTCGGCATCAAGACCGTAGCCGTCCACTCGACCGCCGACACGACGCTGAAGCACGTGCTGCTCGCGGACGAGACCGTCTGCATTGGCCCGCCGCGCTCACAGCAGAGCTATCTCAACATGCCCGCGATCATCGCGGCCGCGGAGGTCACGGATTCGGTCGCGATCCACCCGGGCTACGGCTTCCTGTCCGAGAACGCCGACTTCGCGGAGCGCGTCGAAGAGAGCGGGTTCGTGTTCATCGGCCCCCGAGCGGAGACGATCCGCTTGATGGGCGACAAGGTGTCGGCGATCAAGACGATGCGGGCGAGCGGGGTGCCGTGCGTGCCGGGCTCGGACGGGCCGCTGACCGACGACCCGCAGGAGAACGCGCGGCTCGCGCGCGAGATCGGCTATCCGGTCATCATCAAGGCGGCGGCCGGCGGCGGCGGCCGCGGCATGCGCGTCGTGCACAGCGACGCGGCGTTGTTCAACGCGGTCTCGATTACGCGTGCCGAGGCGCTGTCGGCGTTCGCGAACGATCAGGTCTACATGGAGAAGTTCCTCGATCACCCTCGCCACATCGAGTTCCAGGTGCTCGCGGACGGCCACGGCAACGCGATTCACTTGGGCGAGCGCGACTGCTCGATGCAGCGCCGCCATCAAAAGGTCGTCGAGGAGGCGCCCGCGCCCGGAATCTCCGACGAGGAGCGCGCGCGGATGGGCAAAGTCGTCGTCGACGCGTGCAAGGAGATCGGTTATCGCGGCGCCGGCACGTTCGAGTTCCTCTATCAGGACGGCAAGTTCTTCTTCATCGAGATGAACACGCGCGTGCAAGTCGAGCACCCGGTCACCGAGCTCGTGACGGGCATCGATATCGTGAAGGCGCAGCTCGCGATCGCGGCCGGCGAGCGGCTCGACATCTCGCAGGCCGACGTGCGCTGGCGCGGGCACGCGATCGAGTGCCGGATCAACGCCGAGGATCCGAAGACATTCGTGCCGTCGCCGGGCACGGTGAGCCTCTGGCACCCGCCCGGCGGCCCCGGCATTCGCGTGGACAGTCACATGTACAGCGGCTACGCCGTGCCTCCTTACTACGACTCTTTGATCGCGAAGGTGATCGCGCACGGCGAGCACCGGCGCGCGGCTATCGCGCGGATGACTACGGCCTTGCAGGAGATCGTGATCGACGGCATCAGCACGAACGTGCCGCTGCACCAAGAGATCTTCCAGCACGGCGCGTTCAAAGCCGGCGGCACCGACATTCATTACCTAGAGCGCCGGCTCGGGCTCAAATGAGCCGCCGGTGCGGCCGGTGAGCCACCGGCGCCTGACTCTGCGCGTCGAGGCGGCGGACGTCGCGCAGGCGGAGGCGCTGCTCGAGCTCGCGGGCGCGAGCTCGCTATCGCTCGGTGACGCCGCCGACGACCCGATCCTCGAGCCTGCGCCCCGGGAGACGCCGCTCTGGCCCGATGTCGAGATCCGCGCGCTGTTTCCGGGGTCGACCGATCTCGACGCAGTCTGCGCTCTGCTCGAGCGGTCGTGCCCCTCCGCTCACGCGTTCACGACGGGATCGCTCGACGACGACGAGTGGCGCGCCGCGGCGCAGCGAGGCATTCCCGCGCGCGGATTCGGGAGGCGCCTGTGGCTCGCGCCAGCGAACGATCCGCGCGTCCCGGCCGGTCTCGTCGGCATCAAGCTGCAGATGGGCCTCGCCTTCGGCACCGGCGAGCACCCGACCACCGCGCTCTGTCTCGAGTGGCTTGACGCCGCGCTCGAGCAAGGCGCGACCGTTCTCGACTACGGCTGCGGCTCGGGAGTGCTCGCAATCGCTGCGCTCGCGCTCGGCGCAAGCCGCGCGTGGGCGATCGACAACGACGAGCAGGCGCTCATCGCGACGCGCGACAACGCGCGCTTGAACGGTTGCGAAGCGCGCGTCGAGGTTTGCGCGCCGGAATCGTTACCGGCTCTGCGCGTCGACGTCGTGCTCGCGAACATTCTCGCGGGGCCATTGGTCTCGCTCGCGTCCCAGCTCGCAAGTGTGGTCGTGCCCGGCGGATCCATCGTGCTGAGCGGAATACTCGCGCGCCAGGCGGCGGCGGTCGCGGCCGCGTACGAGTCGTGGTTCGAGCAAATCGCGATGCACGATCGCGACGGCTGGACGCGCATCGACGCTCGGCGGCGGAGCGGGTGATCGAAAGCCGGAACGGGTAGACTTGCGGCGCGAGGAGCCACCTACCCCATGCTGTTCACGCGCTGCCCCGACTGTGACACGACGTTTCGCGTCACCGACGACGCGCTGAGAAAAGCGAATGGTCAAGTGCGGTGCGGGCGCTGCTCGAGCGTGTTCAACGCATACGCCGAGCGGCGCGACGAGCCCGCCGAAGCGACCGCCGAAGCGCCGCAGCAGCAAGCGGCCGACGAGACGCCGGCGAAGCCCATCAAGGCGGGCGTAGACGCGCAACAGTCGCTCGGCGATGCCGAACCGCCCTCGGCTCCGGAGCCGCCGCCGGCGGCGCCGCAGCCCGCTGGCCCGGTCAAATCATCCGCGCCGAATCCGTCGATCCGATTGGTCGCGCCGAGCCCGCCCGAGGAGCCGCGTCCGGCGCCGCTCGGGCTGGATGTCGATCCACTCGGCGCGCTTTCGGTTGCATCCGTGGTCGCGCAGCTCGAGCTGGGCGCGGCGGACCCGGGCGTCGACCTCGGCGATCTCGACGCGAGCCAGGATCAAGCAATGCCGCCGGCGCAGGTCGAGGCCGTGCTCGAAGCCGAGCCGGTTGGCGATTGGAGACACGCGCTCGAACAGTCTCCGCGGCGCAGCGGCTGGTGGAGCGCGGGAGTTGCCCTCGGTCTGGCCGCGCTCGCGCTGCAAGTGATCAATCACTATCGCGCCGAGCTCGTCAAGCAGCCCTCCGTCGGCGCGCTCGTGCAAAGCGCCTACGCGGCGCTCGGCGTCGTGGTATTGCCGCGCTGGGACGTTCGGCAATACCAAATTCTCGACTGGGTCGCGACCGCGGAGCCGAGCTCCGGTGGAATAGGCAGTCTCAGAATCACCGCTCGCATCAAGAATCTCGGACCCGAGTATCAGCCTTACCCTGACGTCAATTTGCGACTCAAGGATCGGTGGGAAGCTGCAGTCGGCGGCCGCGTGTTCGCGCCCGCGGAGTATCTCGCCGCCGCGCCGCGCAAGTTGATGGCGCCCGGTGAAACGGCGCGCGCGCAGCTCGAGCTCGTCGATCCGGGCCCCGATGCATATGGATTCGATCTCGACGTTTGCGTCGAAGTCGAGACACACGTACTAAGCTGCCGGAATGACAAAGTATTTCTTTGACGACTGCGCGCGCGAAAATTTTTCTCGCCGAGCGCGCAAAAATTCGGCGCGCGCTCGTGCTATAGTCGCGCGCACCTCGAGTCGGTATTCCTACTGCTAGAAAAACGGGGTTAGCGTCGACGAGCAGTCATCCGGCAAAATGCCGGGTCTGAAGTTTCTTTCGCGAAGACGCTAAATATCTGGCGACCGGGGGCTCGGGGTGTTCGTTCAGAACGTTCGTTGCTTTGCGTTCTTCAGGGGGAACGTGGCGTGACCGCGACCAGCACAAAAAAAACGACGCGCAAAAGGACCAAGCGCTCGGCGACTAGCAATGGACAATTCGGGATCAAGAGCAAGCCGTTGAGCAGCCTCACCGACGAATGTCTGCGCAGCTATTTCGCGAATTTGAACGGCCACAGGCCCGGCGACCTCTACCAGCTCGTGATCGGCGAGGTGGAGAGACCTTTGCTCACGGCCGTGCTCGCGTACACGAAGGGCAATCAGAGCGAGGCCGCCGAGATCCTCGGCATCAATCGCGGCACCCTCCGCAGCAAGCTCAAGGCGTATCACCTCCAGGGCCGATGAGCCCGAGCCGTCTCCTACCTAAGACCCGGCGCGACCCCGCGGAGCCGAGCGGCGGCGCGGCGCAGCGCCAGCGGCGTGCGCTGCTCAGCGTCTCCGACAAGCAGGGCCTCGTGCCGTTCGCGGCCGGGCTCGTAGACGCAGGTTTCGAGATTGTTTCGACGGGCGGCACCGCGAAAGCGCTACGCGAGGCGGGGATCGCCGTCGTCGACGTCGCCGCGATCACCGAGTTTCCCGAGATCATGGGCGGCCGCGTGAAGACGCTGCATCCGCGCATTCATGGCGGACTGCTCGCGCGCGGCGGCGTCGACGATGCCGCGCGCGCCGCGCATCGGATCGATCTCATCGACGTGCTCGCGGTGAATCTCTATCCGTTCGAAGCCACCATCTCGCGCACGGGATGCACCGACGCGGAAGCCATCGAGAACATCGACGTCGGCGGTCCGGCGATGCTGCGCGCCGCCGCGAAGAATCACGAGCGCGTCACCGTCGTCGTCGATCCCGCCGACTATCCGGCGGTGCTCGCGGCGCTCGCGGGCGGCGAGACGACGAACGCTCTGCGCCGCGCGCTTGCAATCAAAGCGTTCGAGCACACCTCTCGTTACGACGCCGCGATCGGCCGCTACCTACGCTCACGCGACGCGTCGTCCGCCGCGTGGCCCGATCCGCTCGTGCTGACCTGGCAACTCGCCGAGTCGCTGCGCTACGGCGAGAACCCTCATCAGACCGCGGCGCTCTATCGCACGGCGCCCGCGCGCGCCGGCACCGTCGCGAACGCGCGCCAGCTGCAAGGCAAGCAACTGTCGTTCAACAACATCGTCGACGCGGACGCGGCGCTCCAGGCCGTCAACGCGTTCGAAGCGCCCGCGTGCGTGATCGTGAAGCATGCGAACCCGTGCGGCGTTGCCGTCGCCGCGAGCCCGGAGCTCGCCTACGCGCAGGCGTATCGCACCGATCCGACGTCCGCCTACGGGGGCGTGATCGCGTTCAACCGGCCGATCGACGACGCCGCGGCCGAATCCATCGTCGGCCGGCAGTTCGCCGAAGTGATCGTGGCGCCCGAGATCGACGCGCGCGCGGTGTCGGCGCTTGCGCGGAGGCGCGACATCCGGGTGCTCGCGGCGGGCACCCCCGGGGGCGCCGGCGGAGCCGATCTCGAGATCAAGACGATCGACGGCGGAGTGCTTCTCCAGCAGCGCGACACCGGCCGCGTCGACGTCACCGCTGCGAAGGTCGTCACGAGCCGCAACCCAAGCGCCGACGAATTGGCGGACCTCGCGTTCGCGTGGACGGTCGTGAAGTTCGTGAAGTCGAACGCGATCGTCTACGCGCGAGCCGGCGCGACGCTCGGCATCGGCGCCGGTCAGCCGAGCCGCGTGATGAGCGCGCGCATCGGCGCGCTCAAAGCGGCCGAGGCCGGGTTGCAGCTGCAAGGAGCCGCGCTCGCATCGGACGCGTTCTTCCCGTTCCGCGACGGCATCGACGCGGCGGCCGAGCAGGGCGTGCGCGCGATCGTGCAACCCGGCGGCTCGATCCGCGATGAGGAGGTGGTGCGCGCGGCCGACGAGCACGGCATGGCGATGGTGTTCACCGGCATGCGGCACTTCCGGCATTGAGCGCCTCGACTCCGCCAATGAAGGTCCTCGTCATCGGCGGCGGCGGACGCGAGCACGCGATCGCGTGGAAGGCCGCGCGCTCGCCGCTCGTGAGCGAGGTCCTCGTCGCGCCCGGCAACGCGGGCACCGCCCGCGAGCCGAAGGTCGTGAACGTCGCGGTCGCGGCGGACGACTTCGACGGATTGCTCGAGCTCGCGCTCGAGGAGAGCGTCGGCCTCACGATCGTCGGCCCCGAGACGCCGCTCGTCGGCGGGCTCGTCGACCGCTTCGAGCAGCGCGGGTTGAAGTGCTTCGGGCCGTGCGCCGCGGGGGCCCAGCTCGAAGGCTCGAAGGCGTTCACGAAGGAGTTCCTCGCGCGCCACCGCATTCCGACCGCGGGCTACCGAACGTTCACCGACGCCGCGGCCGCGCGCGCGTATGCCGCGACGCGCAAGCCGCCGATCGTGATCAAGGCGGACGGCCTCGCGGCCGGCAAGGGCGTCGTGATCGCGCAGACGGCGGCCGAGGCGGACGCCGCGCTCACGCGGATGCTCGAGCAGCGTCAGTTCGGCGCGGCCGGCACGAAAGTCGTGATCGAGGACTTCCTCGCCGGCGAGGAAGCGAGCTTCATCGCGCTGGTCGACGGCGAGCGCGTCGTGCCGCTCGCGAGCTCGCAAGATCACAAGACGCGCGACGACGGCGACCTAGGCCCCAACACCGGCGGGATGGGCGCGTACTCGCCCGCCCCCGTCGTAACCGATGCCGTTCATGCGCACGTGATGCGCGACATCATGCTGCCGACGGTGCGCGGCCTGCTCGCCGACGGCATCCCTTATCGAGGCTTCCTCTATGCCGGCTTGATGATCGACGCGGCAGGCGGCGCGAAAGTCGTCGAGTTCAATTGCCGGCTCGGCGATCCCGAGACGCAGCCGATCCTGTTTCGCCTCCGCTCCGACCTCGTGCGGCTCTGCCTCTCGAGCTTCGACGGCACGCTTGGGCTGACGCCCATCGACTGGGACACGCGCGCGAGCGTCGGCGTCGTGATCGCGAGCCGCGGTTATCCCGACGCGTACGAGAAGGGCAAGCGGATCACGGGCCTCGAGCGCGTCACGGGCGAGGACCAGAAGATCTTCCACGCCGGCACGCGCCTCGAGAACGGCGAGGTCGTCACCGACGGCGGCCGCGTGCTCTGCTCGGTCGGCATCGGCGACACCGTCGGCGCGGCGCAGCGGCGCGCGTACGACGCGGTGTCGAAGGTCGGCTGGGATGGCGCATTCTGCCGCAAGGACATCGGCTACCGGGCGGTCGCGCGCGAGCAAGCGGCAAGGGTCCGTCGCTGAGCGGGCCGCGGGCCGCTCGCCGGCGCGAGCGCTCCACGCGCGTCCCTTGCTGCGATCCCCAAGCTCCTAGCGCCTACGGCGCGCGCGCCGCGAGGAAGCGGCTGTTGCGCAGCAGCGCGGCCGAGATCAGCGCGATCACCGCGCCGATCGGGAACATCTCCACGAAGGTGATCGGCAGTCGGTAGAGCGGATTCGCGTACAGCCGCGCGAAGCCCTCGGCCTGCTGCGTGATCCGCTCGATCTCGGCCGGCGGCGCGCCGTTCGCGCGCGCGGTGTCGACCATCTCGCGCATGTACGCCGCCGGGAAGTCGAAGCCCGTGAGAGCGAGGGAGATCTCCCAACCGATCGCGTAGATCACGCTCGCGACTGCGCTGATCGCGAGGCCGACCAGCAACGCGGGCACGAAGCGAACCGCGCCGCCGAGCACTTTATCCCGGTAGTGCTTGACGCCGAGGAACACGGCCGTCAATGCGACGATCATCGTGACGTATCCGTATACCGCACCGTTGTCGGGCGCGGTTTCCGCGGTGAGCGTGAGCATCGTCGCGACCATCGGCACGGCGACGACGAGTCCCGCGACGACGCCGTAGATCAGGACGATTCGTAGTATGCGGTTCATGGGCGAGCCCTCCGGGGTGCTTCAGGGACGCGCCATGAAAGCCGCGCCCCGGCTCGCGGGCAATCGCCCGAACGGGTGATTTCGCGCCGATCGCCCGAAATACGCGCTAGCGAAGCATCCCGAGCTCGCGAGCACGCCGAATCGCTTCGGTCCTGCGCCTGGCGTCGAGCTTGCCGTAGAGCTTCGCGACATGGGTCTTAACGGTGTTCGGCGAAACGCCGAGCCGGCCCGCGATCTCTTTGTTGGAGCGTCCCTCGGCAAGCAGCTCGAGCACCTCGAGCTCGCGCTCGCTGACGCCGAGCGTCTCCTGCACGCGCTTGTTGGGCTCGAACGGCGCCGTGGACGGTGCGCGCCGGAACAACCGCGCGCCCGCCCAGAGGCCGAGCCCGAGGAACGCGAGCGCGACGAGCGCCACGTAAACCTCGAACGAGTAGGCCCGCACGAGATAGCGGTACTGAAGCCATTCGAGCGCGAGCGAAGCGGCGGCGAGGATCGCGCCGTAAACGACCACGATCCGCAGTGTTGCGAGACGAGGAACCCCGAGGCGCGCGAACGCCGGGCCGTTTACGCCCTGACCCGCCATGCGTGAAAACCCGAGGCGGCCGCTGCCATTTGCCCGATGGCTTGCGGCCGCGCGCGCATCATCAGCGCTTCATCGCGTCGAAGAACTCGGCGTTGGTCTTCGTGTCCTGCAGCTTGCTGATCAGGAACTCGACGGCCGCGAGCTCGTCCATCGGGTGCAGAACCTTGCGCAGGATCCACATCTTCTGGAGCTCGTCCGGCTGCGTGAGCAGCTCTTCCTTACGCGTGCCCGAGCGGTTGATGTTGATCGACGGGAACACGCGCTTCTCGGCGATACGGCGATCCAGGTGGATCTCCATGTTGCCGGTGCCCTTGAATTCCTCGTAGATCACGTCGTCCATCTTCGAGCCGGTGTCGATCAGCGCGGTTGCGATGATCGTCAGGCTGCCGCCCTCTTCGATGTTGCGCGCGGCGCCGAAGAAGCGCTTCGGCCGCTGCAGCGCGTTCGCGTCGACGCCGCCCGTGAGCACTTTGCCCGACGACGGCACGACGGTGTTGTACGCGCGCGCGAGCCGCGTGATCGAGTCGAGCAGGATCACGACGTCCTGCTTGTGCTCGGTGAGGCGCTTCGCCTTCTCGATGACCATCTCGGCCACTTGAACGTGGCGCGTAGCGGGCTCGTCGAACGTGCTCGACACGACCTCGCCGCGCACCGTGCGCTCCATCTCCGTGACCTCTTCCGGCCGCTCGTCGATGAGCAGCACGATCAGCGTCACGTCGGGATGGTTGTGCGAGATCGAGGCCGCGATGTTCTGCAGCAGCATCGTCTTGCCGGCTTTCGGCGGCGAGACGATCAGGCCGCGCTGGCCTTTGCCGATCGGCGCGACCATGTCGATGATGCGCGCGGTGAGATCCTCGGTGCTGCCGTTGCCTTGCTCGAGCTTCAACCGCTTCTTCGGGAAGAGCGGCGTGAGGTTCTCGAACAGCACCTTGCTCTTCGAGCTCTCGGGTGCGTCGCCGTTGATATCGCCGACCTTGAGCAGCGCGAAGTAGCGCTCGCCGTCCTTCGGCGGCCGGATCAACCCGGAGACCGTGTCGCCGGTGCGCAGGTTGAAGCGGCGGATCTGGCTCGGGCTCACGTAGATGTCGTCGGGCCCTGCGAGATAGGAGCTGTCC
>Ga0335076_10000466_pt1 | contig 37214 bp, 35 predicted proteins | sample Lox_Sample_25_FD_206717 | JGI IMG/M metagenome (GOLD analysis project Ga0335076, IMG submission 206717) | Soil microbial communities from Loxahatchee National Wildlife Refuge, Florida, United States - Lox_Sample_2.5 | ecosystem: Environmental > Terrestrial > Soil > Wetlands | place: USA...
AAAAAGCAAACATCGCCTAAAAATTCGGTCCGCGCAAGCAACCATCTCTTTATTGTTTCTCCTCTACAATTCCGCCGTTTTTTCGTTCCAGCCCTCGTTCTTTCCAAGGAGGAATCCATGAAAGTCGTTACGGGAGCCATTGCGGCTCTTTCCACGCTTGTTCTGTTCGCTGCCGTTAGCCCGCGGGCAAAAGCGGACGACTGGAATAAGAAAACTGTGGTGACGTTCAAAGAGCCGGTCGAAATCCCGGGACATGTTCTGTTGCCGGGAACGTATGTATTCAAGCTGATGAACTCAGACACAGATCGCGACATTGTTACGGTCAGGTCGGAGCCGGGGAATCAGTTGGAAGCGATTGAGCTAGCCGCGCCGGCGTACCGGCTGAGGTCGACGAATCACAGCGTGTTCCAATTTGAACAAAGGAGCCCACAGTCACCGGAGGCTATCAAGGACTGGTATTACCCCGGAGATCTGATCGGCATACAGTTCTTGTATCCGACGCAGCCAGCAGGAGCGGAAGAATTGGCTGCTTCCCACACGCACGGTAAAGGCGCCAGCGCATAGTTAGGGTTGCGCGGCAGTCGCAGAATCCAGAGACTTCGAGGAAGTCTCTGGATTTTTTGTGTGGGCGACGCCGGCAGTGGGGTCCGGTCGGCCACTACGAGAGAAATGGATATCGCTACAGGGAGAGGGCTTGTGGGGTAGGGCAGAGCCCACATGCAAAAGCGGCATGTGGGGCACCCGGCGCGGGTATAGAAACGGAACCTGGGGCACCCCGGAAAGAGCCAAGGTGAAGGTCGGCCACGACAAATGTAGGGAAGACCCACATGCAAAAGCGGCATGTGGGGCACCCGGCGCGGGTTTAGAAACGGAACCTGGGATACTGCCGGAAGGAGGCGACGTGAAGGTCGGCCACCACAAGAGAAATGGCCAAGCAACAGATATCGCCACGGGGAGAGGGTCTGTGAGCTAGGGCAGACCCCACATGCAAAAGCGGCATGTGCGGCACCCGGGAAAAGCTCAAGCGAAGAGAGAGTCATCGGACAAAACGCGATGGGAAATCGTACCGCCGCGGGCCTTGCTCGGAATGACGGGATTATGGGTGAGGCTGTAACGTGAGAGAAACAAAGAGGAAGGGCGGGAATGTGATGTAGCGCACGCGGGGTTGCGTTGACTTTTGGCTACACTACCCATAGCATTTTTAGTTCTACCTGCGGCGTTGTTTCGCTCTATGTGATGCCGCACTACACCCCGCACCGGAGGAAGTTAATGGCAATCAAGGTTGGAATCAACGGCTTCGGCCGCATCGGTCGCAATATTGTGCGCACAGCACTGGATGACAAAGACATTCAGTTTGTGGCCGTGAACGATATCACGGACGCCAAGACTTTGGCGCATCTTTTGAAGTACGACTCGGTATTGGGGAACCTGCCGCACAAGGTGACCCACACGGACGATTCGATCAGCGTGGAAGGGAAGTCGTTTAAGGTATTCAAGACGAAAGATCCGTCGGAAATCGACTGGGCCAGCGTGGGGGCGGATATCGTTGTGGAGTCGACAGGCTTGTTCACGAAGGGAGCGGACGCCCGGAAACACATTCGCGGACCGGTAAAGAAGGTGATCATTTCGGCGCCGGCAACGGATCCGGATGCGACGTTCGTGCTGGGCGTGAACGATAAGACGTACGATCCGGCGAAACACCATGTGGTTTCGAACGCGTCGTGCACGACGAACTGCCTGGCGCCGGTGGCCAAAGTGCTGCAGGAGAATTTTAAGATCGTCAGCGGGACGATGACGACGATTCACTCCTACACGAACGACCAGCGCGTTCTGGATCTTCCTCATAAGGATTTGCGGCGTGCGCGTGCGGCGGCCATCAACATGATTCCGAGCACGACGGGCGCGGCAAAGGCGTTGAAGCTGGTGATTCCGGAACTGGATGGGAAGTTGGACGGATACTCGATGCGGGTGCCGACGCCGAACGTAAGCGTGGTGGACGTGACCGTGTTTGTGGAGAAGCCGGCGACGAAGGAGTCGGTGAACGCGGCGTTGAAAGCGGCGGCGGAGGGACCCTTGAAGGGCATTTTGGGGTACACGGAAGAGGAGCTAGTGTCATCGGATTTCAAGGGCAACTCGAATTCGTCGATTGTGGACGCGGGGTATACGAAGGTCGTGGGCGACAAGTGCGTGAAGGTGCTGTCTTGGTACGACAACGAGTGGGGCTATTCCTGCCGGGTACGCGATCTGATCAAGTTGCTAGCGTCGAAGTTCTGAGGGCACTCATGAGTGGCGAGTGGCTAGTGGCGAGTTCCGCCTAGCCACTCGGATCGCTCTCCGCGCGAGGCGAGGAGTCCCTGCGCACTTGGCGACAATAATCACGCGGACAGAAAGTGGCGCAAAGTGCTTGCTGGGCGACAGTCGCCGGTTATCCGTCCGCTGAGGCCCGAGTTCAATTGTGGTTTCTCTCAACTAATCTAAAGGCAGACTCACCATGAACAAACTTACGATTCAGGATCTGGATTTGAAGGGGAAGCGTGTATTTATTCGCGTGGATTTCAATGTTCCCTTGAAGGATGGAGTGGTGACGGACGACACGCGGATCCGGGAGACGCTGCCGACGTTGAAGTTGGCGATGGACAAAGGCGGCAGGCTGGTGTTGGCTTCACACTTGGGAAGGCCGAAGGGCGGGCCGGACGCGAAGTATTCGGTAAAACCGGCGGCGAAGAAATTGGAGGAGTTACTGGGGAAGCCGGTGACGTTCGCGTCGGATTGCGTGGGAGCGGAGGCTGAAGCAAAAAGCAAAGCGCTGAAGGATGGAGAAGTGCTGGTGCTGGAGAACGTACGCTTCCATCCGGAAGAAGAGAAGAACGACGAAGGATTTTCGAAGCAGTTGGCGGCGTTGTGCGACGGGGTGTTCGTGTGCGACGCGTTTGGGTCGGCACACCGGGCGCACGCGTCGGTGGTGGGGATCACGAAATTCGTGAAACAAGCGGCGGCGGGATTGTTGATGGAGAAGGAAATCGCGTACATCGGCAAGGCGGTGAGCAATCCGACACGACCGCTCGTGGCGATTCTGGGCGGCGCGAAAGTGAGCGACAAGATCGAAGTGGTGGAGAACCTGATGAAGATCGCCGATGCGATGCTGATCGGCGGGGGCATGGCTTATACGTTCCTGAAGGCGCAAGGATTTGAGGTTGGTAAGTCACTGGTGGAGGCGGACAAGATCGATCTGGCGAAGAAGATTCTGGCGGACGCGAAGCAGAAGAACTTCAAGCTGCTGTTGCCGGTGGACAATGTGGTGGCTGCAGAATTCAAGGCGGATGCGCCGGCGAAGGTAGTGGATTCTGGCGCAATGCCCGCGGATCAGATGGGGCTGGACATCGGACCGAAGACGGTGGAGGCGTATAAAGCGGAAGTGGCGAAAGCAAGGACGATCGTGTGGAACGGGCCGATGGGCGTGTTTGAGATGCCCGCATTCGCCAAAGGAACGTTGGAGATCGCCAAGGCGGTTGCGGAATCGACGGGCAAAGGAGCCACATCCATCATTGGTGGAGGCGATTCAGTGGCCGCGGTGCATCAGTCGGGAGTGGCCAAACAGATTTCACATATATCGACGGGTGGAGGCGCGTCTCTTGAGTATCTCGGTGGACGTAAGTTGCCCGGCGTGGAGGCCTTGACAAACAAATGAGCGAGCAAAAGCGTCGCCGGGTAATCGCCGGCAATTGGAAGATGTATAAGAATCAGAAACAGACCCGGGCATTTTTCCGGGCGTTCAAGCCGTTGGTAGCGGAAGTGACGGATTGCGACATCGTGGTTGCGCCGCCGTTTACGGATATTCCGGCCGCGGTGAAAGCGGCGAAGGGCACGACGATCGGGATTTCGTCGCAGGATGTGTTTTGGGAGAAGGAAGGGGCGTTCACCGGGCAGATCTCCACGGGGATGTTGGTGGAGGCTGGGTGCGGGTATGCGATCATCGGGCATTCGGAGCGGCGGCAGTTCTTCGGAGAGACGAATGAAACGGTGCTAAAGAAGACGAAAGCGGCGCTGGCGGCGGGACTTACGCCAATTGTGTGCATCGGGGAAATGCTGGCGGATCGCGAGGCTGGAAACACAGAGAAGGTGATCGAGGAACAGTTGAAGGGCAGCGTGGGCGCGTTGACCCCTGAGGAATTCTCCCGTATCCTGATAGCTTACGAACCGGTCTGGGCCATCGGCACCGGCCGCACAGCAACACCGGAAATCGCGGCCGCTGTGCATAAGTTCGTTCGGCAGTGCGCGTCGTCTCGGTTTTCTCCCAGCCATGGGTCCGCGTTGCGGATTTTGTATGGCGGAAGCGTCAAACCCGAAAATATAAAAGGGTTGATGGCAGAAGAAGAGCTAGATGGCGCGTTGGTGGGCGGGGCGAGCCTGGACGCGAAGTCATTCGCGAGTCTGGTGAAGGATTGGCCACGCTAACCGAGTAGGAATCGCTGAGGAATTCACGGGCATGGCGGAAACCGTCCCGTAAAATTGAGGTGCAGGAAATGCCGGGTTGGATGAAATGGACCTTCGCGTTGCTGATCGGCTTCGCGATCATTTTGATAGGATTTCGGTGGGCGCCGTGGTTGTTGACGGCCTTTTTCGTGTTGAATTGCTTAGTGCTGATCGTGGTGGTGCTGCTGCAGAGCGGCAAAGCGGCGGACTTGGCGGGGGCATTCGGGGGAGCGGGAAGTCAGACGGCGTTCGGGCCGCGCGGGGCGGCGACGGTTTTGTCGCAAGCAACAACGTGGTGCGCGGTGATGTTCATGGTGTGCGCGTTGGCATTGGTGGTGCGGGTGGACCGTAGCGTCGAAAGCGGCGGATCGATTCTGGAGAAGTTCTCGAAGCCGGCGCCGGCGGCGACGACTCCAGCGCCGGGGACATCTGCGCCGACGACACAGGTTCCAGCGGCGCCGCAGTCGAAGATGCCGCAGCAGTCTGCTCCTGCTCCGGCACAGCCGAAGAAACCGTAACGAGGCCCACGGAACCTTGCCGGTTGACAAGGGCGTAGCTACAATAAGTAAGTTTTTCCTCAGTGCGGTCGTGGCGGAACTGGCAGACGCACCAGCTTGAGGGGCTGGCGGTAGCAATACCGTGGTGGTTCGAATCCACTCGACCGCACCATTTCTTGTTTTTTCCCCGTTAGTAACGAATTTTCAAAGACATTGCGAATTGTGGGTGATCGGGTGTCGGTTTCCGGTCTCCGTGCATCCATAAAATAGGGAGTCGGGTGTATGGACTGGAGCATCGGCTGCGGACTAACTTACAATCCCCAGCTTGGGAGCCTGTTCCATGCCCGTGCCCACATACGATCTTTTTCTGGGACGCGCGAATAGCGAGGCGGTCTGGATTGAGGCCGTGGAAGGTCTCGGAAACGCGTATGAAGTGATGACCAAGAGAGCTGCGGAAATTTCGGGACGCTATTTGCTAATCTGCTCAAGAACGCACACCGTCCGCGGCTCCATCGACACGTCAACGTCAGCCGACGTGCGAGTGCGGGCTTCCGCATAAACCACATCTGGAGTCGAGTATGCAAAGCACTGCTGCTGTAGCTGCGAAAAACCGAGGCGTCGTCTGTAAACATTGCGGCAAGGCGATACGTTTGCCGGCGTCGATTTTGAGGCGGGAAGAGAAGCGGAGGGAAGCCGGGCCCGGTGGTGACGAACTGGAAACGAAGGTGTTTCCAGCGCGATGCCGGGCGTGCCATGCAGAAGGCATCTACGCGGTCGATCAGATTGTAGATCTGTGAGGTTCCGAGGCGTTCGCCCGGACTGTGCTGAATTGCGCTGCTACGAAGACAACCGGTAGAGGACGCGAAGGTAATAACGGAGCCGATCTGGAGTTCAGCCACTCAAGGTACGGGGATGGTGCCCACATGGGGTGCAGCATTGCTGTACCTCTGGCCAAGAATAACCGGGGCAGGACGCTTGGGGAGGCTGGTCCACCTCCGAAGGCCAACCATAGAAGGGCAGAACGACATGTTGGAAGGCGGCAAGCTGCTGCTATGATCGAAGGATGGGACTGGAACTTTCGGAAGTTGTGGTGCGCGTGCTAGGCGCGCTGGTGGAAAAAGAAACTACCACGCCGGAATATTATCCGCTGTCCGTGAACGCGTTGATGAACGCGTGCAATCAGAAGTCAAATCGTGAGCCGGTGATGGACCTAGACGAAGCTGCGGTGCGAAATGCCCTGCGGTCGTTGACCGAGCAGGCGCTGGTGCGCTCAGCGGGCGGAGACTCGCGGGTGGCCAAGTACGAGCATCGGTTGAACGAGCTTTATAACTTTCACCGGCATGAGATCGCGGTATTGTGCGTGCTGATGCTGCGAGGGCCGCAGACTCCGGGGGAATTGCGGACGCGCGCGGAGCGAATGTATGCGTTTGAAGATCTGGACGCGGTGCATGCGGCCTTGAATTTACTGATGCGCCGTGATCCACCGCTGGTGAAGGTCCTGCCAAGACAGCCGGGAACCAAGGAGTCGCGTTATATGCATCTGTTGGCGGGCGATGCGGTTCCGGCGGAAATATCCGCGGCTCCGGGCGTCGAAGCGCAGGCTGAAGGTGTGGCCGCGCGTGTCGACCGAATCCGGGAACTGGAAGAAGAAGTGCGAGAGTTGCGGCGCGAACTGGAGACACTTCGAGAACAGTTCGCTTCCTTTCAAAAACAATTTCAATGAGCGCGGGAGCGATTAAACGGCGTCACTTCTGAAAGACGGCATGAACCACGGCGGCCGGGCCGGAGTGCATGTGGCCTTCGGCGATGTCCAGCTCAACCTCTTCGAGAAGCAGTGGAACCGCGGTTGCGAAATCGCTGCGAAGCATCTCCGCGGTGTATAACAGATCGATTTGTTTGGGACCGCCGGAAGAATGCTTCAGTTGGGCGGGCGAGAAGGCTTCCAGGACGACAAGGCCACCGGGTTTGAGCGCGCGAAGCATGGAAGCGTGAACCTCGGCGCGATCCGAAGGAGGCAGGTGCAGGAAGATGGGGAGGACACCGTCGAATTGGCCTTCTGGCCAGGACCACGTGGTCAGGTCGGCCTGCTCGATGGTCATGATGACTTCGGCTTGCTGCGCGGCCTGACGCGCGCGTGCGACGCCAACCGGCGAGAGGTCCACAGTGTGAACGCGGAAACCCTGTTTGGCTAACCACACGCCGTTGCGGCCGTACCCGTCGGCCGGGACGAGCAGGCTCATACCAGGTTGAAAACGCGAGGCTTGTTGGGCTACAAAAGCGTTGGGAGCGTCTCCATAGACGGGCTCAGTTGCCGAAAAGCGTTCGTCCCACATTTTTTGCGGATTGGCCCACTTATCGTGCACGGCAGTTTCACCCCCTAGCCGATGATAAGCCGAAAGGAGGCCGAGCAGAAGGCATACAGGGTTTTCCCCTGTTCAAACTGGCTGAACCAGAACTGTACCGCGGGACAGGTTGCCTGTCCTAGAGCAGGAGGGCACCCTGCTTGGGCCCCGCACGAAAGGCTGTCGTCATGTTCCGCAGTTCTGTTCCAGGTTCTCTCCGGGCCTTTGGCTTAGCCCTCTCTCTGGTGAGTTGCTGTTTGCTATGGGCAGCGCCCGAACTTATATGCGCTCGGCCTGCGCCCTCGGCGAGCGGTGCCGGGACGTTGGCGGCTGTGCTGCAAGCCGTGCCCAGTGCGGTAGATTTCGGCTCGCAGAACGTAAGTTCCCAAACTGCCAAATTGATCACCATTCAAAACGTGGGCGCGGTATCCGTTACGGTTTCGGGTGTGACCGTGAGTGGCGCGGGATTCAGCGTGCCTAATCTTGCCGCAGGATTCTCCTTGCAGCCTGGGCAGAACATGACGATGCAAATCGATTTCCGCCCAGCCACAGTCGGCACGGTCACCGGGGAAGTGATGCTGCTGAGCAATACGCTCGCTTCTCCGGTAATCGTGCCGGTTGTCGGGACGGGGCTAAAGGTGGCGGCGCAAGTTGCTACGGCGGCAAAGACAACGGCAGCGGCCGCAACTACCAACAGCACAACGGCCAGTTCGGGGACGAACCAGGCAAAGCTAAGCTGGAATGCGAGTTCGAGTTCGGTAACCGGCTATCGTGTGCACCGCGGAACCACGAAAGGCGGGCCATACTCGTCGACGAGCAGCACGACCACGGCGCTAAGCTATACGGACACGAGCGTGACGGCGGGCTCCACTTACTATTACGTGGTGACTTCCATAAATGCGAGTGGTGTGGAGAGTTCGTATTCGAATGAAGTAGCGGCGACAATCCCGTCGAGTGGGGGCACAGGCTCCGGCGGCGGGGGCTCGGTTCCGACGAGCCCAGTCACCGGTATGGCATTGAATGGAAACGCGGTGTTAAGCGGGACAAAGTTGCGCTTGACGAGCCAAGCGTCGAACCAGGTGGGGAGCGCGTGGTTTTCGACGCCGGTGAACGTCAGTGCATTCTCGAACGACTTTACCTTTCAGTTCACCAACACCACATCGGGTTCGATGGGGAATGGTTTGACGTTTGTGATTCAGAATGCGGGAACCAAAGCGGTTGGGCCCTCGGGCGGGGGACTGGGATATGGACCGGATAAGCCGAGCGGCGCCTCGTCCAGCGCGAACACGCCAGTAGCGAAGAGCGTGGCTGTTAAATTCGACCTGGTGAATAACGCGGGAGAAGGCACGAACTCGACGGGCCTGTACAAGAACGGAGCATCGCCAACGACGCCAGCGACGACGCTGGGCGGCGGCGTTAGCTTGAGCAGCAAGGATGTGTTTCATGTGCACATGGTGTATGACGGAACGACGTTGAGCATGAACATCACGGACACGGCGCACACGTCGCAAACGTTTACTACGTCGTGGGCGGTGAACATTCCGGGAACTGTGGGAGGCTCGACAGCGTACGTGGGATTCACAGGGGCGACGGGGTCTTCTGTGGCGAACGAGGATATTTTGACTTGGAATTATGCTGCAACTGGCAGTTCGAGCACAGGGTCGGGTGGGACTACGTCGAAGACACCGGTGGTCTATCAGACGGCGAAGCTGGCGGCGAGCAGCTCTGGGCCAACGTTTCGCACGTTCACTTATGCCGGCTTTCCGGATGGCACAGGGACAATTTTGGACGCAACGGGAGTGGGGCAGAGCGTAACGTTCACGGTAAACGTGCCTGCGGCGGGAACGTACGACATCAAGCTGTCATATAAGGCCGCGAACACCCGGGGGATCTCACAACTGGCGATCAATGGGTCGAATCAGGGAAGCACGTTGGATGAGTATTCGGCGGGTGAGTCGTATGCGACGAAGGATTACGGGACGCATACGTTTGCTAGCGCAGGGAACTACACCTTCAAATTTGCAACGGTGGGAAAGAACGCAAAGTCCGGCAACTATTCGATTTCGTTTGATGATTTGACGTTAACACCACAGTAGAGCGCATTCCGGCAATGTTTACTAGCGGAGATAGAGAGGCGTGGTGTCGGCGTAGAGCAGCCCGCCGACGGAGAGCAGTGCCTACAACGGATTGAGCGCGTGCGAGACCTGACGAACCGCGGAGTTTGCAAACGGGGAACCAGACGGTAAGATACGGAACGGGTTCAGGGGTCCGTAAAGCGCACTGCGGTGAGTATCGTAACGCACAATGAGGGTGGGAACGGTTCTCCGGCGAGGAAGCGGGGACTGTTCTCGCGAATTTTTACGACGGGGCATAAGACCATCGGGCTGCAGTATTTGTGGCTTTCGCTGGCCAGCGTGCTGGTGGGCATGGTGTTGTCGACGCTGTTGCGGGTGCACTCGTCCTGGCCGGATACAGCGATACCGTTTCTGAGTGGATTTGACAGCGTAACCGAGCGGTATGCGGCGGTGCGGTTGCTACACGGGTCGCTGATGGTGTTTTTTGTGCTGACAGCGGCACCGCAGTTGGGGCTAGGAAATTTCCTTTTGCCATTGCAAATTGGTGCGGAAGAGATGGCGTTTCCGGGGCTGAACCGCTTGTCGTTGTGGTTGACGGTCGCGTCGCTCGGCGGGATGGCCGCTTCGTTTTTTGGACCGATGCCGATGGGCATCGACGTTTGGCTGGTCAGTGCGGGTGCATTCAGCCTGGCGGCCCTGTTGAGCGCGCTGAATTTCTGCGTGACGACGATCGAATTGCGGACCACAGGGATGACGTTGTCTCGCATGCCGGTGACGGCGTGGGCATGGTTTGTGAATGCCATTCTGAGTTTGTTGATTTTCAGCGTGTTGTTGGCGGGTTCGAGTGCGATTCTTTCGGACCGGTTGCTCGGTTCGAATTTTTTCAGTTCGACAGCGCTGTCTGCCGGGGAGCCACTTAATCTGGTGCGGTTGGGCGGTTCGGCGGTGCTTTGGCAGCGGTTGTTCTGGTATTTTGCGCAAGCCCAGGTGTACGTGGCGATGCTGCCATGTTTTGGGATTGTGACGCATGTGATTGCGACATTCTGCCGGAAGCCGGTGTGGAAAGAACGGCTGGTGGTGATGGCGATGTGCGGCGTGGGAGTAGTCGGGTTTTGCGTGTGGGGTTACCACATGTTTGCGACGGGCATGAACCCCTATGCACCGCTGGTGTTTGCGGTGTTGGCGTCTTCGCTGGGAGTACCTGCGGCGTTTTTATTGGCAAGCTGGCTGGGGACGTTGTGGAATGCCAGGATGGAATTCACGACGTCGGCGCTGTTTGCGGTGGGATTTGTGTCCTTATTCATTGCCGGCGGGCTTTCCGGGATTTTTTTGGCGCGGCACGATCTGTCCCATGCGGCGGTGAGCGAGGATTTCGTGATCGGGCACTTCCATTTGGTGATGGGGGTGGCGGCGACTTTTGCGATATTGGCCGGGTTGTTTTTCTGGTTTCCGAAGCTGTTTGGGGTGAGATTGAATGAATCGTTGGGCAAAACGCATTTCTGGCTGACGTTCGCGGGAGTGTATTGCATCTTCATGCCGATGCACTGGCTGGGGTTGTTGACGCAGTCGAACCTGTTGCCACAGGCGGAAAGGGTGGCGCTCGCATCGGCGGGAGGCGCCATACGCAGCGTGGTCACCGTGGCAACGATCAGCACGGTAGCGGCGCAGTTGCTGTTCATCGCGAATTTCTGCACAAGTTTGCTGAGGTGGAGATCGGGAGAGGTCGACAATCCTTGGCACGCTTCCACCCTGGAATGGGCATTGGCTTCACCGGTTCCAGAGAAGAACTTTGAAGGGCACAAGCCGGTGATTTATCGGGGTGCCTATGAACTCGCTGGAAAAGCATTGAAATCATTTGCACCGCAACACATCGCCCCAGAATTGCTGGAACGAAAAAGCGTGGTGATTTGAAGGACAGGTATGCCAAGCTCCCTAACAACTCCTCCAGATATCGACCTGATCATCGAGAAGAAGGGCGGTGGTGGCGGGGGCGACGTGCCTCCTGCCGGTCGAAATGGTGGCGGAGGGGACGACGGCAAGAAGCGGCCTGACAAACCGAATTCACCGGGACGCTATTACACGGGAATTGCTATTGCCATCGTAGCTGTATTGATGTTTTTCATGGCGCTGGCTAGTGCCTTTCTGGTGCGCCGTGGTGGGGGCGATTGGACGCCGGTTCACATCCCGACGTTATTGTGGCTGAACACAATTGTATTGCTGATGAGTAGCGCGACGTTGGAGATGGCGCGGGGGCGGTTGGCTCAGTCCGACAGCGTGGGGTTCAAGCGATTCTGGCTGGCCACGACGATCCTGGGCGTGATTTTTCTTTTGGGGCAGGTGGTGGCCTGGCGCGTGCTGGTGCGGCAGGGTATCTATTTGGCGAGCAATCCGGCGAGCAGCTTCTTCTATATTTTCACCGGGGCCCACGGATTGCATTTGCTGGGCGGAGTGTGCGCGCTGGTGTATGTGGCGCGGAAGAACTATGAGAAGGGCATGGTCACGCGGACGGTCGCAGTGGACGTGGCCTCGTACTATTGGCACTTCATGGATGCGCTTTGGTTGTTTCTGCTGGCGCTGATGTGGATTGGGAAGTAGAACGGGTGGGGCGAATCGGTTTATGAAGTTCCGCGCTTCTGGGTTTCCACGAAGCTAGGCCGAAGCAGGAGGTATCATTGACGGCCCGCCTCGGAAGGCGGGCCCTACAAAGGCGGGAGTAAGACGCGCCCAATGTTCGTGTAGGAGGCATACGCGAGATGCGGCTAAAAAATCAGCTTGAGGGCGAATTGGATCTGGCGGGCGCTGGTGGTGCCGTCGGGGCGGGTAATGGTGGAGAGCGATTCGCCGAAGGTGGAGTCGCCAGGGATGAGGAAATTGTTGGGTTGAGAAAATTGCGCATGGTTGAAGAGGTTGTAGACTTCCATGCGAAATTGCAGCTTTAATTTTTCCGTAAGTGTAGTGTCCTTCAGAGTTGCCACGTCAACATTCACAAGATCCGGACCGTAGAAGGAGTTTTTGCCGGTGTTGGGTTGAACGTCGAAGGGAGTAGTGTAGACGCTGGAGAGCGAGGGGCCCGTGAAGGTTTTGTCCGTACCCTTGGGCTGTTCGGTGCCGCCCTGACGGCTGATGCGCGCGTATTGACCGGTGTGGTTGGCGTCGGTAACGCCGAAGATGTCATAAGGATGCCCGGTTTGCGCATCAATGATGCCGGTGAGCGACCAGCCTTCGAGTATGCGGCCAACGAAACCGTTGCTGAGATGATCTTTGCCACGGCCGATGTTCGGTTGATAGATGAAATTGACGACGGCGCGGTGACGGATGTCGAAATCGGAATTGCCGCGCTCGGCGCGAAGATCGAAGGAGTTGCGGGGTAAGTTGCCGTTGTTCCCGGCGGGCACGAGGGGGTCGTTCACGTCGCTAATGGAATGGGAAAAAGTGTAGGCGGCCTGGAACTGAAAGCCGTGGCCGAACTGTTTCTGTAGGTTGACCTGCATGCCATGGTAAATGGAGTTCCCTATGGATTTATAGAGGAACGCGCCCGGGCCGCCACCGGAAAGAAAGGCGGTATTGTTGACGGCGTTGAAGGGCAATGGATACGAGGTAGGGTCGTCGCCGCCACCGTACCAGAGATTGCCAAACTGAAGAGTGGTAGTGTCGCAGCCATAGTCGTTGCCGGGGGTGCAGTAGGCGAGGAGTTGGTTAACGAGGTTAGGCTGAGGAGGATTGCCGTCTACTGCACGGAAGATGTGTGTTCCTTTTACACCGACGTAGTTGACGTCGAGAGTGAGGGTGGGAGTAATGGCGTGTTGAATCCCGAGGTTCCAGTTCTGGCTGTAGGGGGTTTTGAGCTTGGGATCAATCAAGACCACGTAGTAGAAGGAACCGTCGGGAACGAGTAGGGGATCTTCCGGCGTCAGCGCGTCTGGTGGCGTGACCGAGGAAAGCTGGTCGAAAGGGAAATTGGACGAGGTCAGAGAAAAGGGCGGGTTTCCGCGGCTGTTGCCGAAGAGGTTGCCATACGCCCGGTCGTGAAAAATACCGTAACCGGCGCGGACGGACGTGCGGCCCTTCTTGGTGGGATCCCAAGCGATGCCGATGCGCGGTTCGAGATTGTTGTACTGGTTGTTGTAAAGAGTCTGACCGGTTCCCGGTCCGACAATCGTGAAAGGGAATCCGTCGGGCGGGGCGGGAGCGCTGGGGTCCGTGAAGAGATTGGAAAGATTGTTGTTCACTTCGAACGGAACACCGTAGTATTCCCACCGCACACCGTAGGTGGCGGTGAGGTTGGGAAGGATTTTCCAAGTGTCCTGAATGAAGCCGGCCCATTCGCGCTGGCGGAAGCCGCGAAGGTCATTGGCGGCACGATTTTGACTCTTGTCGAAGTATTGCGTCTGATATTGCGAATCGGTGTAACCGAGGAGAGTAAGAACGGCGTCTTCGGTGGTGGGATCGTTGACGAGAGGGTTGGAGTCTGGCAGGGCGACGACGCCGGAATAGGTAAAGGCTTGCAAGTCGAGTTGCGCGCGAGTGCCGAAGTCGGTGTAGGAATTGGAGTAGACATCCCGAAATTCGCCGCCCCATTTGAAAAGATGGCGGCCGCGCGAAAAGCTCATGGTGTCTAAAGTCTGGTACGTGCCGGTGAAACGAGCCTGGGAGTTGGCGTCACCGAGCAGCAAGCAACCGAAACCGGGCAGAGCGGGTGAGCCGAAGGGAACAAAGTAGTCGGCGCCGACACCGACGGAGTCAACCTGGCCCAGGCCGTCGAAGGTGGAAACTCCGGCACAGTTGTACTGCTGATTGGAACGATTGGCGCCGAAGCGGAATTCGTTGACCAGGCGGTCGGACAAAGTGGAGGTGAGCCCGATCATGGCGTTTTGGGTGCGATCGTAGAACTTTGTGCCGCCTAAATTTCCGGGGAGGAAATCACTGTGATTGACGTTGGGATCGTTGGCCTGGTTAAAGGAATATCGGCCGGACAGCACATGCTTTTTGGAAAGATTGTGGTCAATTTTTATGGTGAAGTCGTCGGACTGTAAGCGGGAAGTGCTGGGAAAGAAGAGGACACCGGAGAGACCGGGGACGACATCGGGCCCGTTGGGATTGGGGAAATAGGAGAGCATCTTTTGAACGGTGGGGTCGAGGGTAAGGCCCAGGACATTATCAGCGTTTACGTTGATGGGCACGGGTTCGCCGGTATTCGGATCGGGTACGGTGAAACTGCCGGTTTTGAATTGCGCGGTGGGAACGGTGCTTTGGTTGGTCAGCGTGGTGATAAAGCGCTGGCCTTCATAGTTGGCGAAGAAAAAGGTTTTGTCTTTGATGATCGGGCCGCCGACGGAAGCGCCGAAGTCGTTGCGAGTGTAAGGATTTTGCGGGCCGTTCGCGGCGGGATTGAAGAAGTCTCTGGCGCCGAAGGCGTTGTAACGGCCGAACCAGTAGGCGTCACCGTGAAGGTCGTTTGTGCCACTGCGGGTGAGGACCTGAATGACGGCGCCATCGTTGCGGCCGTATTCGGGAGCGAAGTTGTTGGTGATGACGCGGAATTCTTGAGCGGAGTCCGGATTGAGAGCATTGAGGCCGCGAGGAGCACCGGGAACATCGGTTTCGTTATTGTCGACGCCATCGAGCAGGAAGTTGTTGTTTCGTTCACTGCCGCCGTTGACGGAGAAACCACCGAGACCAACGCTGTTGCTTTGAATCACACCGGGACTGAGGAGAATGAGTTGGTAGGGGTCGCGAGTCAGGAGCGGAAGATCCTGGATTCGGCGAGAATCGACGAGATTGCTGATCTGTGCGTTTTCGAGGTCGATCAGGGGAAGTTCGGAGGCTTTCACTTCGGTGACGGTGGCGATAGTTCCTAATTCAAGGTGCGCTTCGAAGGTGAAGGATTGATTGACGGTGAGAGTGAGGTCGGGGATATGAAAGGTCTTGAAGCCGTCGCGTTCAGCTGTTAAGGCATAGGCTCCTGGAGCGACCTCGGTAAACCAGAAAATGCCCTGATCGTTGGTGGTGACATCGCGAGAGGCGCCGGTCTGGGTATTGAGCAGAGTGACCTTCGCGCCGCTGATAAACTGCTCACTCGGATCGCGAATCACGCCGCCAACGCTGGCGGTTTGCGCCGTGGCCACCCCGGAAAGCAGGATGCTCGCAAAAAAGCAAACACAGATGGACGCGAGAAATTGCAAGCGTTTCATTCCATCCCCCAAGCTGAGAATGCGGACTGCCGCCGCCAGGAACTGCGGGACCGGGGTACACACCGAAGGGAAGGAACCGACCCCCCAGGCCGTTCAGATGGGGCACAGTTTAGCACTAAGTTTCAGTGGGGAAAGGAAATGGTTTCGGAGGCGTGACGAGTTGAAACAGGGGGAGCGCTTAACGAAGGCGGGCGGGAGGATCCGCGCCGGGAGGCAGGGACTTGGGAGCTGCGTTCGAATGGGATTCCAGTTTTACAGGAGCTGGTTTCGGAATGCCCAAGCCGGAGTTCCGCTCAAGATGATTCTTGGCGCAGGCGGGGCAATAGCATTTGCCGGTATCTTCATCGCGCTGGCTGGCCAGATCGTAACAGCCGCAGATGCAATCGCAATAGCCGGTTCCGGAAGCGGTTTTAATGGGTACGAGAGCCATAGTGTCGTCTAAGAGCAAAGATAGCATGCTGTCGGCCGATAGAACATTATCTTCCGACGCGTCAGCGGCCGAAGCCGCCTAAAGAGAGCTGCCAAGGGCGATGCCCGAAACTTCTGGGGTGCGAGATTAAGAGCGAAGGTTTTTGAGTTGGGCGAGGCGGAAGGGCGAGCCGAGATTTTCGCGAAGTTCGACCCAGGTTTGTTCCGGGATCGACAGAAAAACCTCCACGACCTTGGGGTCGAATTGGGTTCCGGAGCAGCGGCGAATTTCTTGGCAAGCGTGGGACATCGGCAGGGCTTTGCGATAGGGCCGGTCACTGATCATGGCGTCAAGGGCATCGGCGATGGAGAAGATGCGCGCTCCGAGGGGAATTTGCTCGCCGCGAAGGCCGCGGGGATAGCCGCTGCCGTCGAAGAATTCCTGGTGGGCGAGGACGATTTCGGCGGCGTCTCGGAGGAACGGGATACGAGTGAGGACGTTGTAGCCGATTTCGCAATGGGTGCGCATGATCCGCTTCTCGTCATTGTCGAGCGGCCCGGGTTTGCGGAGGATGGAGTCGGGAATGGCCATTTTGCCGATGTCGTGCAGAAACGCAGCACGGGCGAGAATCGGAAGGTAGGTGATGGGAACCGGGACAGCCTTGGCGATACAGATAGTGAAGGCGGTAACGCGCTGGCAGTGGCCTTCGGTCTCGGCGTCCTTCAAGTCCAGTGCGCTGCCCAAGGCTTCCAAGGTGTCGTCATAAGATTGCTCGAGCTCGATGTTTTTGGCGCGGAGTTCCGCGGTACGGAGTTCTACTTTGCGCTCGAGGTCGGCCTGGTAATTACGCACTTCAATGACCAGTCGGCGGTGCTGCAGAGCGCGTTCGACGCCATGATAGAGCTGGTCCTTTTCGAAGGGCTTCAGGATGTAGTCGTAGGCACCGCGGCGAATGGCCTCGAGGGCGGTGGAAATGTCATGGATCGCGGTGACCATGATGACGGGAACTTCAGGGTCGAAACCATGCAGCCAGTCCAGAAGCTTGATGCCATCCATCTCGGGCATGATCATGTCGGAAAGGACGAGATCCGGAGTTTCCTTGCGGACGTAGTCCTGAGCGGAGCGGCCATTGCTGACGGCGGAGCAACGATACCCGCGCGATTCCAACATGGTTGAGACGACTTCTCGAATGGCTTCTTCGTCGTCGACTACGAGAATGTGATCGGCATCCACGGTGGTCTTTCTCCCAAGCAGCATTATAAGGGACGGCACAGAGTGTTTTGGGTACCATTGCCCAGTCAGAAAATAGCGTGTTAGCGTCAAGAGAAGGTAGGGTCTGCCCTGAAACGCAGGGCGGACGCGGGCTCCGTGTCATCGTTTCATCCTGCATCAGCTCACAGGAGGATCCGAAGTGGTGCCGAATCCAGGCCTCCAGGGGATCGTCTTCTTCGAGGCAACGGTGTGCCTCACCTTGCTGGTGCTATTCGTCCATCTAGTCCGGGATAATCCTGACACGTTTTATCGGCTTTGGCTGTTTGGCTGGATCTGCCAGACGGTATCGTCGTTTGCAGAGTTGGCCACCTTCTATCAGCCGCATTGGTTTCTGCAGGTATTGCAATGCACCGCAGGCGCGGCAGCCCTGGCGCTGTTTCTGTCGTCGATGGTGCAGTATGCCACCGGCTCGAACCGACTGTATTGGCCGATGTGGTGGCTTACGGTATTGCTTGCGCTCACGGTCGGGTACTACCAAGTACAAATACCTCGTTGGGGAGAGACGCGATGGGAAACGGCGCTGCTGTTCGCGGGAATGTGCCTGACTGCCGGTTTAATTCTGTGGCGAGCGCCGAACAGCAACCGCGGGCATGGAACCAAGCTGCTGGCGGGGGCGTTTCTGCTTCTGGGGCTAAACAATCTGGACAGGAAGGCGTGGACGCAAGGGGAAATCCACCTGTTGCGGTATGCCTTTGACCACTTCTTAAATGCCGGACTGGGAATCGGCATGATTGTGATGCTATTGGAGTCCGCGCGCGCGCGATCCGAGGAAAACAGCGAAAAGATGCGGCAGTTCACAATGCTGACGGCGTCCAGCAGCCAATCTGTTTCGTTGAAGGAACTCTTACAGAAGGTGTTGCAGCAGATCACGGCGAGCATGAGCGCGAGCCACGGGGCGGTGTGGCTTTTGGAGGGCAAGGGAGATACCTCCGAATTCATCGTATGTGCTTCGGTGGGATTCGCGGAAAGCTATTTGAAACTACACGGGAAGATCTCGTTGAGCGACTCGTGGGTACAAGATGTGTTGAAAGCGGAATACCGGTTGGCGCGATTCGAAGACGAAAAAGACGCCAAGGTGCGCCGCAACATGGCCGAGGCGGGAATCACGCAGTTAATGACCGTTCCACTCACGGGGAAAGAGGGGCCACTCGGGATATTGAATGTTGGTGTTGCGCCGGGAAAACGGTTTGGCGAGGACGAACTGGCCTACCTGGTGAATGTGGCAAATTTCCTGGGGACCACGATAGAGAATGTGCATCTGTTCGAGCAGATCAAATCGGTCCAGCAGCAATGGGTGTATACGTTCGATTCCATCGGCGACCCCATCCTGGTGCATGACGAGGGAGGGCGCATCCTTCGCACCAACGCTCGACTGGCCGATCTGCTGGGGCGAAAGAGCCAAATGATCTTTGGGCGGGCAGTAAACGAACTGTTCAGTGGTCGGGCGCAAACGTATCGCATCTGCCCGTATTGCGAGGGAATTTCGGGGGAAGGGGACTATCCAGATCCGTGGTTGCGAGGTTACTTTCTTGCTTCGAATTCTCCATTCACGGACCCCGCCGGCAAACAACTGGGAACGATTCACGTTCTGAAGGACATCACCGAGCGGAAAAAGGCAGAGGAAAAATACCGGACGCTGGTGGCGAGTGTGCAGGAAGGGGTGTTCATCGCAACAGCGAGCGGGCGTTTTCTGGATTTCAACGACGCGTTGATGCGAATTACGGGATATGAAAGCCGCGACGAGTTGCTAGGGCTCGAAATTGGAGCGGGCTTGTATGCGAATCCTGCGGAGTACGACCGACTGCGGCGGATTTTGAATGAGCATGGTGCGGTGAACGATTTTGAATTCGACATAAGGCGGAAGGACGGTGAGATCCGGACGGTTAGCGAATCCTCCAGCGCGGTGCGGGATACCGCGGGGAACGTGATCGCCTATCAGGGATTCCTTTTGGATGTGAGTGAACGTCGACGAGCGGAGCATCAAATCCGCCGGCGCAACCGCGAACTGATGGTGTTGAACTCGATCGCCGAGACCTTGTCGTACAGTTTGGATTTAAGCGAATCGGTTCATCGGACCTTGCGGCAGATGCTGGAGCTGTTCGAACTGGATGCGGCATCGTTGTATTTATTTGACAAAGACGATGTGACGATTCGACGAGTGGCCGCCGTGGGACACCGCTCAGAGTTGGCGAAGAGCTTCCCGGTTATGAAATTGCCGGTGGGATTGGTCGACCAATTGCGTGCCACACACGCGACGTTCTTGTCGGTGCAAGGGCTGCCGTTGCCGGCGTTGGCTCGGGAACTGCAGCGGAAGGAAGGCATCGAGTCCGCCTATGTGGTGATGCTATGGGCGAAGGAAAAGATCATTGGCGGGCTAGTGGTGGGCAGCCGGCGGATGCGCGAATTTTCCGTGGCAGACATCAGCCTGCTGACGGCAGTTGGAAGCCAGGTGGCGAGTGCCGTCGACCACAGCCGGCTGTATGAAGAAACGCGGCTGGCGTACGAAAATCTGCGGCGAACGCAAGAGCAGTTGGTACACAGCGAGAAACTGGCCGCGGTGGGACAGTTGATCTCGGGCGTGGCGCACGAACTGAACAACCCGCTCACCGCGATTCTGGGATACAGCCAGCTGTTGTCTTCAAGCGGAGAAGTGGGGCCGCAAGGGCTGGGCTACAGTGAAAAACTTTACAAACAGGCGCAGAGAACGCACAGGATCGTGCAGAATTTGTTGAGCTTTGCGCGGCAACACAAACCGGAACGTGTGCCCGTGCGGCTGAACGCGATTCTGGAAGACACGCTGGCCTTGCGCGACTACGATTTGCGCATGAGTCAGATCCGAGTGCACCTGGATCTGGCGGAAAATCTTCCGGAACTCCCGGCAGATCCTCACCAACTCCAGCAGGTGTTTCTGAACCTGATCAATAATGCGGTAGATGCCATTCTGGAGAAGGGAACTGACGGGGATTTATGGGTGCGAACTGCTGCCGATGAGCAACGAGCGGTTGCGGAATTCGTCGATAGCGGCCCCGGCGTGAAAGATCCTTCCCGTGTATTCGACCCGTTCTACACGACAAAGCCGGTGGGAAAGGGAACTGGGCTTGGACTAAGCATCTGTTACGGAATTATCACGGAGCACGGCGGCACGATCGAGGTTCAGAATGTAGAGGGCAAAGGGGCGATGTTCCGGATCGGCTTGCCGTTGCGTTCGAGTGTCACGATGGCGAAGAACGGTAGCGCGGAAAAGAGCCAAGGATCCAAAGGCAAGATTCTCCTGGTGGATGGCAACGAATCGATCCTGGAAACTGTTGGGGAACTTCTCTCTGCCGCAGACCATGAGGTCACAACTGCAAAGTCTCTGGCGGAAGCGCGCCAACTGGTCCGAACGCGGGTGTTTGATCTGGTCATAGCGGATTTGCAGATGGTCCATAACGGCAAGAGCGACATCGGAAAAGGAAATGGCGAGCCCAGCGGACACGGTCTTGGCAGCCGAGTGTTATGGACTACGTCGGTATCGAGTAGTGAAAATGGCAACCGAGGAATGCTTTCGGGTGAGCTCAGAATTTTACAGAAGCCGTTTCAAGCTTCGGAGCTTTACGCGGCAGTAGAAGCACAGCTATTCGGGACTTCCACGGCCTTACTTCAGGGATAGCGGGATCCTGGACTGACCGCGGCTTGCTCCCCCAGACGAGAGGAAGCCATTTCCAATTGGAGCGTCATCTCGCCTTCCATGTCCGAGAGAATCCCAAAGGCATCCCACGGCTGCAGGCCGAGCCATAAGCGCCAACGAAGATAACGGCAGTAAAGCGTGAATCGCAGATTCGAGCGGAGTCGGGCGAATTCGTCCATCGCAGAAACTTCCGGGGCAACCCTGGCAAGGATCCGGGACGCTTCCAGCAACAGATGATACTCGTCGGACAAATCGTTCAGATAGCGAAGGGCGATACGTTTGCGTTCGCGACGCAGACGGACGGCAAGTTGGTCCTGACCGCGGGAATGGAGGTAATCCGGGTCTTCCGGCCGGAGAGATTGCAAGATCTGCGGCAAACGGGCGTAGTGGCGTCTTTCGGAGAGCGCGTCCAACACGTCATCGACAGAGACTAGTTGGCGTTTGGCAGGGCGGATTGCCCAAGCCAGAAGCAAAACCAAGACGACCGCAATGAGGGAGAAGAGGAAGAGAGAAGTCGTCATGATCGCAAATCCTGAGAACGAAAGAATCGCTCCAAGCGCTGGTTGAGCAGGTCCAAACGTGAATTCAATTTTCGCGAGAGTTCGCCGTAGGTGTCCGAGGGAAGGGCTGCCGGGCCAATCTGTTCCTGCGACACGGAATACGCCCGCACTGCCTGAATCCAAAGAATAAGACTGGCAATAAAGGTGAGCATGTCCAGATAGTTCCAGAGAGATCCGACCGCCAAGCGCCACTTTTCGTAAAGCGAATCGTTAATTACCGAGAAACTGGAATATAGACAAAATCCAACTGCCAAGGTGCGCTGCAGCGGGTTCACAGGAACGCGATAGTAACGCACGAATACGAAGATGGCCACAATCAGGCCAGCAATGCAGAGTTCCACGGAACGATGCGCATTCAGAATCAACAGGGACATCCGTGAACCGGAGAAACCGATGGAGTAAAGCAGCATCAGGGCAGTAACCAGAATGAGGAGCCGGCTGGTGAAAGCCCAAATACCCGTGTACTGCGCCAATGTTTTCTTAGCGATCTCCATGACCGCAAACCAACGAGCGACGACAATCACCGCCTGGCTGCCCCAAGCGATACGGAAGGCTGGCTCGCTGCTTGCTCCGAAAAATGCGAAAGACGACGCTACCACCGCACTTTGAAGAATAACCAGAACGACATAAGCAAAAAAGGCAGGCACGGCGCGATGCAAATGGCGGCGGACGAGAAACAGGAGCAGGACAACTTCCAGAATTGTCGATAGGGCCCAAAAGACATTTCGAAGGGCGAGGAGAGGGAGCATCACGGGCAGCGTATCATTACGTGACTCGAAAGTAAATAATGAGGACTGCCCGGATGTAGCGAGAAATAATAGGTTTCTTAGCTTCTGTGGTTAGCCCAGTAGCGCCGTAGCTACGATCTACATCCGTGGCTCCGGTGGCGGCAAAGGCACGCCGTCGATGATATTCGTGATGTGGCGGGGTTCGGGTGGCGGGAGTGGAACACCGTCAACAATGTTCTGGATGTGACGCGGTTCCGGCGGGGGAAGAGGAACACCGTCAATGATGCTGGTGATGTGGCGTGGTTCTGGCGGTGGCAGCGGCACACCGTCGGCCACGAGCACCGCGGTGGATAGCGGGTGAGTGCTCGAATTGACCGCAGAAACCGCGAAAAGTAGGATTAGACTGATTGAAACTGCGAGACCCAGGACGTGTAAACGATTTTGCATGACTACCCTCCTGAGCAAGAGGGTGAGTTCGCGCACCAGGAACCGCGGTTTTTAGAGAAAGAAGTTCTGCTGACGGAACACTCGCGGGAAGCGGGGACGTGCCCGATGCTTGAAAAATTCCAGACCTATCAACAGATCCTGTTTGATCTGACGGCCAACTATCTTGAGCCCCTGGAGACGGCGTACGCGCGGTTGGAGTACTTGGTCAGTTTGCGAGAGCAGGGATCAGGCAGGTATGCACATGCAGATCTGGCGAGGCAATATGGTGAAACGGCGGTGAACGAAGTGATCGAGCAATGCCACGAGGAAGTATTCGAACGACTACTGGAAATGTCGTTGAACGCTCAGAGCGCGGAGTTGCGAACCTATCTGGACTGCTTGCCAGGTGACCAAGCAAAGAAGGCCAATGACTGCATGAAGAACTGCTTCAGCTGGGCACCACAAAAGGCGCCCAGCTACCTCAAAGAGCTTTACGACTCCAACATGAGAGCCCTTCTGGAACTGTTACCGGGCGATAAGTCCACGGCTCGCCCAAATAGCTGACGATGCCGATCACTTTGCCCACGATCTCCGCCTCGTCGGGAGTCCGCCAAGCCTCCGGAGCGCAGCGAGAAAGAGTATGAGGCTGCATAATCAAGGTAGACTTGTTTTTTTGAAACCATCCACAGCGATAACCGTTTCTTAGTTCAACGAAATACATGGGGCGGTCGTACTCGTTGGACCAGTCCGAATCCTCAATCTCATGCACTGTGGTGTCGATGAGGACGGTGCTGCCTGGTCTCAAGAGGGGCATCATGCGACGGTCCGACAGGCCCACATAGCCGTAGCGATGTTTTGCGCTCGACTGCGGATCCAGCCGAGGCATCGGGATAACTGCCGAATCCTGTCGAGACATCAGCGCAGTATCGTTTCCGGCGGACGCGTTCTCGGAATGCTCTGACGGTGGAGGGGGGACCGGGAACGAACTGAGCGAAGTGCGAACCGGAGGAAACGCAGCACTGTCGTGAAAGGTCTGGCGGAAGGGGGCTTCGTACCAACCGGAGATTTCCATGGGGTCGAGGTGAAGAATGGTCGCCAGGGAATAGAGCTTGTGAAGGCTTGGGACGACACCGCGATTTTCGATGTCGGCCAGGCGGCTAATATGGAGCACGAAATCCGGGCGTCCGCGGTTTACAGCGATCTGGTAGCTCGCTTTCTCGACGTCACGGTAGGTCAGGCCAAGGGCTTCGCGGGCTTGTCGCAATCGCAGGCCGGGAGGAAGCATGAAGGGCCCCTTTCGATAACTGCTTTATTCACATTATAAGCAGTTACCATAGTGTTACGAATACGGAACAGCAGCCACTCCTGTGGATTTGTGTGCTAATTGGTGCCAGAACGGGAAGAAGTGAGACTGATTTGTTGGCCCAGCACATCCGGTAGTGCGTCTTATCATGAAATGCAGGCGGCAAGGAAGCGGTGCGCCAGGTCATTGCCGGGATTCTGCTATTCTGACGTTCTATGCCGATTAAATCATTGCTGCATTGTTGCGGGCGAGCGTTTGGTGTGGTGCTGCTAGCCGGTTTCGGCCTGGTGGGGTCCCTATGTGCACAGCAGGGCACGACGGCGCCATCGGGGAGCGCCACGATTGCTCCGACTCCGGAATTTCTGGCGACCACCGACGAAGTTATAAATGAGATGAGCGAAATTACGGGCTGGAAGTTGAAGACCCCGCTAAAGCGGTCGATTCGCACGCGGGAGGAGATACACGCGTATGTTCTTCGAGAGATGGATGATGAAAAGGATGCGAAGGAGCGGTACGCGTCCGCGAAAAGCGCAGAGGCGTTCGGGTTGATTCCCAAGAATTTCGATCTAGATCATTTTATGGTGGATTTGCTGACCGAGCAGATTGCGGGACTCTACGATCCCAAACAGCATGAGTTTTATATCGCGGATTGGATTGCGCCGGACGAGCAGCGGATGGTGATGTCGCACGAGTTGACACATGCGTTGCAGGACCAGTATTTCCAGATTGAAGCATGGACGAAGGCAGCGAAACCGAATGATGACGCGGAATTGGCGCGCGAGTCAGTGTTGGAAGGCAGTGCAATGGCGGGGATGTTGGAATATGAACTTCGAGACAAAGGGCTAAAGTTGCGCGAACTGCCCGATATCGATCCCGCAGCGTTCGTGGGAGATTTGAGCGATACCCCGATGCTGAAGAAAGCGCCGCTCTTCATCAAGGACTCCCTGATGTTTCCTTATTTCAGCGGGCTGCGATTTTCGATGGCCATCTTGCGAGCCGGGGGATGGGGCGGATTCGATGCGGTGTTCGCCAAGCCGCCCGCGAACACCCAGCAGATTATGCATCCCGAGCTTTACCGGGAAGGGAAGACCGCGGCCCCGATCAAGGTGGATTTGCCTGACGGTATACCTGGGAAGGAGTGGACGAAGCTGGAGGAAGATTCGCTGGGCGAATTCGGATGGGAAGAAGTACTGAAGCAGTTCGGGGGTGCCGAGCACGCGGCGAAGGTGACGGAAGCGTGGGATGGCGACGATTATGCGACGTATGAGCGGCGGGACAAGTTGCTGATGCTGTTTACGCGCACGCGGTTTGATGGTGCTGGGGCAGCCGGCGAGTTTTTTCGGGCCTATAAGGATGCGCTGGCGAAGAAGTATTCGAAGAGCTCGCTCACGAGTGACGGTCTAAATGACCTGAGGTTCACGAGTGCGAATGGCGAAGTGTTCTTCCGCTGTGAAGGGAAGGAGTGCGTAACGCTGGAAGGCGGAACCGAAGAGATTTTCTTGAAATGGGTGCGGAATCTGGGCTGGCCAGCTGGTACGAAAAGCGCCCGAGCAGGCGTTGAAGCTCCTGCGTGGAACTTGACGTTCACGATGAGCGGTGCAGGACCATCAGAGTCAAATCGTCTGATTGCTTGGTAGCGGGAGAGAAATTCTTGGCTTCGTCGAGGCAGGCGCGCAGAAGCGCTTGTGGCTCCGTGCAGCCATGACGACTGGCAAGCGCGTGTACCCGTCCAATGCCGAATTCGTCACCGGCGGCATTGAAAATTTCTGTTAGCCCGTCCGTGTACAACAACAGCTTATCGCCCGGGGCCAGCGTTGCTTCACATACTGGAAACGTGGTGGTGCAGAACATGCCGAAGGGCACGCCGGTGGCTTCACGTGCGGAAACTCCTTTCGAAGAAATGTGGAAGACTGGCAGGTGACCAGCGCTGACGTAACTGATTTTGCCGTCGGGTTTGGCGGAGCCTACGACCATGGTGGCAAATTGGCCGGCGATGGTGCTTTCGCAGAAAAGGCGGTTGGCGTGCTCGACGAGCTTCGGCAAAGCCAAATGCTGCCCCGCGAGGCTACGGAAAGTGGCGTGGAGGTGGCTCATAAGCATGGAAGCGGAGATGCCTTTTCCGGACACGTCGCCGAGCAAGAAGAGGAAGCCGTCGTCGGTTTCGATAAGGTCGCAATAGTCGCCGCTTACGATGTTGGCGGGCTGATAGTGGAAATGTGCCTGCCAGCCCCCGACGGCCCAGTCGGAGCGGGGAAGAAGCGCTTTCTGGATGCCTGCCGCAAGGACCAGATCTTTTTCGAGGGCGCGCTGTTCATCGGAAGAAAGATGGTCGAGACAGAAGCGCAGCAGAGGATTGCAGAGCAGGCGATCGGCTTCGATGGTGTCGTGACATTCCTCGCAGATGCCGAAGGTGCCTTCCTTGAGGCGGTCAAGCGCGGCGTCGACGCTGGCAAGGAGTTGCGTGAGAGCCGCGTCGTTTGTGTTCGCGGTGGAAGCCGCGAGCAGGCGACCGCGGCGGATCTCGAGTTCCGTTCGGAAGTAGGTGTTTTCCGTGGCTGGCATGGTGCCTCCACCTGTAGCTTGGTGCATTGCTGCTGAAGAATCCATCCGGTTTGCGCCTCCAAATTCTGGCGAGTGCTGAGCGATTTGAACGAACAATTCTTCAGGGGCTAAGGCCCATCTAAGCAGAGCCATCATGTCGGAGCTAAAGCTCCGACCCCCGGTGCCGAGCACTTCCTCAAGTCTCAACGCCTTTACCGCGAGCTGGCTTCGGCGGTCGCTAACAAGGGACCAGCGGAAGGCCCTGCCGCGCTCCCTATGCGATGCCGGAGGCGGTCCAGGCGGCACACGAATTTCTGGCGAAGACGTTCTTGGCGGGCGGCGGACAATGGGTCGCGTAAATGCCCCGGAGAATGCCCCGGAGAATGCCCCGGAGAATGCTGCAACGCTTTCAGGCCCAAGAGCACAAACTCGACGGCTCGTTCCAGTTCTCGGGTATGGCGCTCGTAGTAGATGGCGAGTTGTTCGCAGGCAAAGATTCTCTCATGGGGATCGCTGACCAGCTCTTGCCAAAAGGCAACGGCGCGCGTCAGATCACCACGACGCTTGGCCATGAGCGCAAGTTCGCGGGTGGCGCGCGGGCGAAATTCTTCCGGCAAGCCGGCGTCGAGTGCGTACGCGCAGGCGGTGTGGGCGAGGTCCTTTTCGCCTTTGCGATGCAAGAATTTCGAAAGGCCGAAGAGGTCGAGGGAATCTGTCATGGAAAAAGCCCGCTCGCCGGAATCGAGAACCGTGTTGATCTTTCCAAAAAGGGCGGCGAGGCCACGCAGGTCCATCTGATTGTGCTTCACGACTCCCGCGAGGGGCTGGCCGGAACCGCCACGGAGATAGTCGAAGTAAAACTGCGGGATAAGCGAAGAGGCAATGTCGTCTTGGCGGTGCCAGCCGAGACGAGCAGCATCCAGAACGCGGCGTTCCAGTTCGACGAGACGCACGGAGCCGAGGCGAAGACGCCAGAGCGCACGCGCGGGGTGAAGAAGATCGAGATGGGCGGCGAGCGTGGGAACACGGATGGCACGGGTCATGGTGAAGCGATTTTCGAGCAGGGGCCAGTCGAAGGTCTTGCCGTTGAAGGTGACGAGGACGGGCCGTTCGGCTAATCGCGAGGAAAGCTCTTCTAGCAGCGAGTATTCCTCGTGAAGATCGCGAAGGAAGAGCTGTTCGACTTGCAAGCCACCTGCGTCCCACCACGCCAGTCCCACAAGAAAGGCGTAAGTGCCGGTGCCGCCGGCGAGGCCGGTGGTTTCTGTATCGAGGAACAGCCATTTTTCGGGATTCTCGAGTGCGGAGCGAGTGCGACGGCTCATTTTTTCGTCGCGAGTGCGGCACAAGAGATCGAGCGCTACAGGGGAAGGAGAAGCGAATTCTGGCGAGGAAAACCAATTGCGGATGGCGAGGTGTTCGCCATATTTATTGCGACCGATGCCACCACCGAGAAGCAAGCTGATGGGGTCGGTTTCGTCGGGAAGACGCAAAGCAGGAGGGCGCGAGGGCGCTGCGGCCACGGGACGCAAGGCAGAAAGGCGAGCGAACTTATCGACGGCGGAAGCCATACGTGCGGTTACGCTCCTTCGGAGCTAGCGGCAAGCTCCGGGCTGTTGCTTTTGAGGCGTTCGAGAATTGCAAGCGCTGCTTCCTTGGCTCGGGGAGCGAGATCGCCTGCCGGACCAACGCAGGAGGGGCAACCGGCGTCGCAGGGGCAAGCCTGGATCAACTCCTGCGTCTTGCGGATCAGCAGTTCGTGAGCACGGAAGAGCGGTTCGGAGAAGCCGATTCCGCCGGGATACGCGTCGTAGAGATACAGATTGGGCTCGAAAAATTCCTTTTGACCGGTCATCCACGGGTCGTTCGAACGAAGGCGAAGGTCGGTAGCGGCTAGCTGGGCATCGCTATCGGGCGAGAGAGGATTTTCGCCGATTGCGGTACCGAGGTCACGGCCATCACACATCAGGAGCAGCGTGGCGATGGATTCCATGGCATGGAGCAGGCCGAACATACCGGATTGGCGTTCGCTGATGGAGAAGGGAAGGGATTCGAGGAGCGGACGCTTGAGAGTCATCCAGTAGGAGGTGGTGTGCATTTCGTTCTCGGAGAGTTCCAGCTTGCCGGCGCCGATGTTTTCGTTGGTGAAGAACTTTATTTTTTTGAAGCCGACGACCTGGGAGCGAACGAGAACGTCGCCATGAGCATACGAGTAGCCGGAGGATTCGCTGGCTGGGGTGGTGCCGGCGATTTCCAGAACGCGCACTTCGGTGTAACGAATGGCGTCGGTGTAGTAATCGACGTCGACCTGCTTGACGTAAGCCTTGCGTTCTTTGAAGTCGAGATGTTCGACGTGATATTGCTGCGCTCCGTGGAGGTAAATGGCTTTCTCGTGGACGGTGGTGAGGGCGCTGACGAAATCGACTTCGCCAATGACCATGGGGGCGCCGGTAATGTCGATGATGATGAAATTGTCGCTGGTGACGGAACGAAGACTGATGGTGTCCGCGGGATAGGCTTCGTTGGTCCAGTGAAAGTGCTCCGCGGCGCGATGCAGGTAGCCTGCGTCGGAAAGGCGCGCGCAAAGATCCTGCGTGTCCACTTCGCCGAATTTTTCGTCTGGGGCGATGGGCAATTCGAAGGCAGCGCATTTCAAGTGGTTGATGAGAATTTCGAGATTGTCGGGCTGGATGAAGGCGTGCTCCGGCGTGTTGCCGAAGAAGTAGTCGGGATGCCGAACGATGAATTGATCCAGTGGCGCGGAAGACGCCACCAGCACCGCGCAAGCACTTCCGCTGCGGCGTCCGGCACGTCCGGCGCGCTGCCAGGTTGCTGCAATACTGCCGGGATAACCGGCCATGACCACCGCGTCGAGCGAGCCTACGTCGATGCCGAGTTCCATGGCCGAGGTGCTGACCACTCCACGAATGTGGCCGTCGCGCAGCCCGCGCTCAATTTCGCGGCGTTCGGCAGGGAGATAGCCGCCGCGGTAGCCGCGAATGGTTTCGGCCTTTCCGGGGAATTGCGGGTTGGCCTGCTGCAGGTAGGTGAGGATCAATTCGGTGTGCAAGCGGGAGTTCGCAAACACCATAGTTTGCAAATCGCGTTTCAGAAACTCCTGGGAGACCCGCGAGGCTTCATTGATGTAGCTGCGGCGAATGCCGAGGGCGCGGTTGACAACCGGTGGATTGTAAAAGACGAAAGTTTTTTCGGCGGCGGGCGCGCCATTTTCCGATTGTAGGTCCACGGAGTCTTCAATGAGATGGCTGGCCAGTTCGGCGGGATTCGCGATCGTGGCGGAACAGCAGATAAATTGCGGAGTCCTGCCATAGAATTTGGCGATGCGGCGCAAACGGCGGAGAACGTTGCAGAGGTGGCTGCCGAAGACGCCGCGATAGGTGTGCAGTTCGTCGATGACAATATAGCGAAGATTTTCGAACAGGCGGGTCCAGCGGGTGTGATGCGGAAGAATTCCGGTGTGCAGCATGTCCGGATTCGTCAGAACGATGTGGCCTTTATCACGGATGGACTTGCGGGCGTCGCTCGGAGTATCGCCGTCGTAAGTGAACACGCCGAAGCGATGGGCGAGCCGCTGGTTGAGGTCATAGAGTTCGGCGAGTTGATCCTGGGCCAAGGCTTTGGTGGGGAAAAGATAAAGCGCGCGAGTGTCTGAATCGTGAAGAATGGCGTCCAGGACCGGCAGGTTGTAGCAAAGCGTTTTCCCGCTGGCGGTGGGAGTGACCACGACGGTGTTTTTGCCTGCGTGAACGGATTCGGCGGCTGCGGCTTGATGCGTGTAAAGCTGACGAACTCCCTTGGAGGTGTACGCTTCGCGAAGGTCCGGGTGGATCCAGGAGGGAAAGTCTGCCCATTGCGCGGCGCGCGCGGGATAGTGGCGGACGGCGGTGAGAATTTCGCCACTGGGGTCGCGCTGGGTGAAGACATCAAGGACTTGAGAAACATTGGCAAGCCCAGTGGAGGCCGGCAGAGTGGGTCGGATGGGAGTGACAGCGGCAAGCCGGACAGCAAGAGAGTCGGGCATCAGGTCTCCGTAGATTCGCCTTTTGTTCGCTGACGGTAGCATGGCGGGGTGAGGACTGCAACTCAGAAATTCCAGGAAGAGGCGGAGTTGCCCACGTTGGCGCTCAGATTCGGTCCGCTTTTTGACGAACGCATTGCCAAGATTCAAGGATATGACCGCCAAGCTCATGCGGTGGCGGAGCGTTAGGAGCTACTTTGCCGGGAACGCGACTTATCAGGCGCTGACCGTCAGCTGTGGAGCATAATCAGTCTGGACACCGCATGAAATACGCCAAAGCCATTCTGGGCAGCATCGCTCTTTTCGGGCTGTTAGACATTCTGATAAGTGCGTTTATTCCAGACCGCGTGATGAACGTAATATTCGCGGTCGTCGCCTCGCTCGTTCTTGTTGGCCTTTTGTTGGTGGCATTTGGCACAGCTACGAAGAATCAGTGGGGCATCAACTCAGAGCCTATCAATTGTCCCGCTTGTGGTTTTCCCGTGCCACAGGTGCGCCAACCGACGTCCCTCAGACAAAGGCTCTGGGGTGGTGGTACGTGCGGGAAATGCGGTTGCGAGATGGACAAATGGGGTCGCCGGTTGTAGTGCGGACTTGTCCGGTTAGCGGACCGCCCGGGAGTTGAGAGTTATTTTTGCATCGCTATTGTCCCGCAGCGTGATCATCCGCTAGGAAAGGGATGTAGTCTCTGCCAATGCGGTTTGAGCGGCCGCCGTCTGCTTGTCTAAGTCGGCTAAGCCTCGCCCCAAAACTATCAGACGATGAAATAGAAAGCCCATCGCAATCTTGTTTAATTCGGGTTTTCGGACATTGTGGAAAACAATCGTCGCGAGTTCACGGGGTTGGACCGACCCGAGGTACAGACAGAAACAGTCGCCGCCGTAATACTCTCCGTGCTCCCCCATAAAGAGATAAGACACTCGTCCTGCTAGCCCGACTTGCCCGCGAGAGACGGTGAAGGACCTCGCGCTGCACGCCTCGGCATTTCTCAATACTCTTCTCTCGTCAAGCCACGCAGCAACTAAGAGAAGAACGAGCAGCGGTGGATACTGCAGGAAGAGAATTGCGACGGGCGCGTATCGTGATGAAAAAAGCCAGTTCAAGAAGCTGAACTGCATCGTACCACCGGCCGCGAAAAACACTAGAGAAGCCACCGACAGAACAGTAGGCACGAACAACAGCCACAGCCTCACAAGTTCGATCCTCACCGCCAGAAGATCGCGCTCTATAGATTGGTTCCGGTCTGCGTCAATTAACTGGACGGCAGTCCTTACGTAGAACACATCCCTGCGCGGATGCATCAAAAAACCAACAAACACCGCCGTGACCATCGCCAACGCTATACTGCCTTCGAGGACCGCCTCATACGGGGTGAACAACAAAGCCCCGGAAAGAACCACCAGGGCAAGCAGCACTGGCCACCCGAGTTCTATTAGGTCCATTGTCGATTCCCTTAAGGATATCGCTCGCCTGCAAGTCTTTCGTATCTAAGTGCCCGGTCGGACAACTCCATTTTTGCGGCAGCATCACGGGGTGCAATCCAGAACTCCTTGGCCACCGTGTGACTTTCGGCGTACAACTCCAACATGTCGCAGGCTAACTCAAGCTCATTGTGACTCAAAAATTCTTCGTATTCCGAAATGGCCGAATTGCTCGTCGCGTTGCTGGGCAAGGTACTCCTCGCTCGTTGAAGGTCGGTTCTAATTTTCTCCCAGAGTCTCGGCAGGTCCATGGATGTGGCATCCATTATGTGGGCAATAGAATTTGTGCGCCAGACTCCTGATTAACGCCGAAACCGTCCATTTAGGTATCAGGTCCCAGGTTTTGCGAACTTATTTAGGCCTAGGCGGTCGCGGAAACTATTCGATGACGAAAATCGCTGACGTGACTAGCTTCGCGTTTTTCGGAGGTACATGACAGTCCAAACTCGGCAAGGATCCATTCCAGTAGTTTAGGCGCAGTCGCATTTGCCCGGAGTCACCCAAGCGAAAAGGGAACTCCAGCCACTTACCTTGATCCAGTACTTCGGACTTTCGCAGGCTTCCTACATCGGGACCAATCATGAGCGTGCTCCATCTACCGTCATTATTTCGCTGCACCCAAAATGGTGACGGAGTGATTTCGATGTCACCTGTGCCTTTCGGCGATGTCTGGCCGACCTCAACGCACAAAGTGACTGGCTTGCTCCCCGTATTTCCAACCCTTGCGAGAACGGTCTCGTACTTCTTTTGACGTTGTGGCGACACGTGAATCGTAACTTGCGCCATCGCGGTGAAAGAAAACAGGATCAAAACCAAAGAAGCAAAAGTGACACGCATCGTGAAGACAGTGTAATTCATTCGGAGGAACGTGAAGGTTTGTGCCCGATTAACGGAGTAACCTCCCCAATACGTATCAGTGCGCCCGCTGTAGCCAGATCGATCCGGGCCGGGGAGGTCCCACCGGTCCTTATGGTCGAAACCCTGACCAGCCACTTATCGCCGATCCTACCTTTAACCGTGCGTATCCATGCCGAAAATAGCCGGGAGGCGTGGAAACGAGAAGATCTCCCTAAGGCCGCGTGCTTCGGCGAATAGAACTGCCGTTCGAAAGGATTCATGCCGTTTTGCGCACTGTGGCCCGTCTGGTCAGTTGTCAACCTGCTTACTCTAAATTGAGATAGACGGTGGAGAAAGTGAGCGGGCGAGATGAGAATCTGGGGCTTTAGCGGTGCATTGTTGGTGTGTCTGCTGTTCAGTTCCGGGGTTCACGCACAAAACACGGGCAAGGTGGAGTGCGCGCGCAGCGATGGCTATGTGTACTTGTACAGTTCGATGACCACGCTCGACGTGCGCGCCACGTTACAGTGCGGAGAAGTGGTGCAGATCACGGGCCGGTACGACAGCTATTGGGCAGTGCGAACGGCGAAAGGGGAAACCGGATTCTTGCCGCTGGCGGCGCTGGTGGTGATGAAGGATCCGATTGGGCCGGATGTTCCGATCGCGGCGCCGAGTCCCGCGCGAGAGCGCATACACTATGACGAAACGCCGGTTGTGCCAACTCCGCCGATCACCAGGGCGAGTGCGAAGTTTGCATTGTTGGATGCCACGCCAGTGCGCGTGAGATTGATTGAAACGCTGTCCTCCGCCAGGGCGCAGGTTGGCGAAGCGGTCGAATTTGAGGTGGTGAATGCGGTGAAAGTCGACGGAGTCACCGTCGTGCGGGAAGGCACGCTGGCAACCGGATTCGTCAGTGCGGCGGAGCCGAAGAAGCATTTTGGGCGAGGAGGTCGCCTCGGGTTTTCGATCGACACAGTGATGCTGGTGGACAGGGAGAAACTGGCTTTGCGGTATCACCAGGACGGGCTGGGCGACGGAAGTGGTCCGTTGTCTGGCAAAGATGTGGTGCTGCCGAAAGGGATGGAGTTCATTGCGCTGGTGGACGGCGACGTGATGTTGAAACGAGAGAAGTTTGTGGATTCAGGGAACGGGCCGGCAAGTGCGGCCGAGCCAGGCTCCCAGCGCCAGCCGTGATTCAACGCGACGAAGCAAAATCGGGTGAACGTTCGTCAGACCGCAAGCAATTTGACGCGGCCGAGGAAGTAGCGGTAGATTCGCGATAAAGAAAGAGAATCCCCAAGACCCAGGTTCAAAAATCGAACCTGGGGCACCCTGCAAGTCCGGTAGCCGGACAAGGGAAGCCTAGTGTCCACTAAGACTGACTATCGAGCGGCGCTGGCGGCGAGAGCATCGATGACCGCGATGTTGGGGAGCAATTCTGCAGGGAGGTTGTGGCGGCGCTGAAGAAACGAAGGGGCGTTGTAGGAAACCCAGACGTTCGCGGAGGCATCTTCGGCGACGAGAATTTTCAGGGGCAGGTCGAGCGCGACGCTCGGAGAAGCCAGCATCAACGGGGTGCCACCTTTCGGATTGCCAAAAATAAGGAGCTTGGTGTTGGGCATGTGCAATCCGGCTTTTTCCGCTTCTCCGCTGTGATCGACGATGGCGAAGAGTTTCACGCCTTTGGCTTGCAGCATGGTTTCGAGCTTTGCCACCGTGTCCGCGACAGAGTGTTCGCTGGGAATTTGCACAATGCCGGTTTCGGCAGCCGGAACGGTTTCGGGTGCAGCAGACATACGGGCCTCCTTGGATTCGGGCGAATGCGAAACGGTCGAGTGACGGGTGGCCACAAGACGATCCCTCATCGCCAAGCGTGCTAGTGAGATGCATGGGGACCGCGGGCGGCTAATTTTTTTTCAGATGTTACTGGGATTGGGATGCGGTGGGCGTTACGGCGTGATTTTCACCATAACCACCGAATGGCCGGGAACTTTCGCGGAGTATTTGCCATCGAAGGAGCCCAGGTCTTTGTGGGCCCAAAGGTCGCGGACTTTTGCGGGCAGATGATTGGGATAGCCGATCTGGTCCCAGGAAACGCTGATTTCGTTTTCGGATGTGCCGCGATTAAAAAGAATGACCGAGCGGCTGCCGTCATTGAGCTGCTTGGACCACACCTCCAGATCGCCTTCCTTCCAAACGCGGTGACCTTCGCGGCCCAGTGGATCCTGGTTGATGGCAATGACTTCGGAGTTGGTCAGAATTTCCTTGATCTCAGGCTGCATGGAGCGCACATCGTTGCCGGCGATCAGCGGAGCGGCGAGCAGCGCCCAAAAGCTGAAGTGAGCGCGATATTCGGGGACGGTCATGCCACCGTTGCCGACTTCCATCATGTCCGGATCATTCCAATGGCCGGGCCCGGCGTAGGGATAGAGATTCACTTGTAGATCGAGGATGTCGGTCCAGCCGTATTCGCAGCAGCCGCCGTCCGGCCATTTTTTCATGCTGGACCATTTATCGCTGATGTCGCCGGTGGTGCGCCAGAGGTTGCCGATACCTTTGGCCCAGAGCCACGGTTTGGCGGTGCCCCACTCGCACATGCTGAAGACGATGGGCCGGCCGGTGGCGAGCAGAGCATTGCTCATCGTGGAGTACGCTTCTTCGGCGTTGCGCGTTCCGGTGTTGCACCAGTCGTATTTCAGGTAATCGACGCCCCAGCGGGCGTACTGCAAGGCATCCTGATACTCATGGCCTTGACTGCCGGGGCGGCCCGCGCAGGTTTTCGTTCCGGCGTCGGAATAGAGTCCGAACTTCAGGCCCTTGGAATGGACATAGTCGGCGAGTGCCTTGATGCCAGAGGGGAACGTTTTGGGATCGGCGACAATGAAACCGTTTTCGTCGCGGCTGATCTGCCAACAGTCGTCAATGACCACATACTGATAGCCGGCTTCTTTCATGCCGTTGGTGGCGATAGCGTCGGCGACGGACTTGACGATGTCTTCGTCTATTTTGCAGGCGAACTTGTTCCAACTGTTCCAACCCATCGGAGGAGTTTGCGCGAGCGAATTGCGCTCCAGTTGTTGCGCCTGCGCCCAGAGGGGAGACGACAGGAGGACCCCGAGAAACAAAGCGACGGCAAAGGAAAGCGCACGGATCGATTTCAGGTTCATCGTTTTTCTTCTCCTATGGACTGTTCGATCAGGTAGAGAGCGAGCGCCTGGTTTGCCTGGGTCCATGCTAAAGGGGTGTGGCTGTTGGGAATATAACTGCCGCGCTTCAGGAAATAAAGCTCGGGGCACTGGCCGGTATCGGTGAGTTGCGCGAGCGAGCGGTTGAAGTAGAAGAGTTGTTTTTCGAGATTGCCGCGGTCGGAACGGTCAGCGAGGTAACGTTGGCCGTAAATGATGGAAAGCAGGGGATCGAAAAGGCACCACTGCGCCTCGCAATTGGGCTGGAGCAGAGCATCGCGATATTCCAGGCGGTCGCTGAAGTCGGCGCTCATCTGGCGAGGGGGGAACCACTCGTCGTAGTCTTGGCAGAAATAAGAATCTCCGGCATAACGGCGAATGCCGACGTCGCCGCGGAGGCGAGCTTGCACCAGACTGAGTACCGCGTCTTCGTCCTCGCGAGATTGCAAAACGTGCAGCGGGTGAATGAGGAGAAGGAGCGCGGAGTCCGCGAGGCGTTCGGGCGGGGATTCGAAGGGAAGAGTAGTTTCCAGACGGTGGCGGCCTTTGGCGATCAGGGATTTCAGAGTCTTCAAATCCGACGCGCTTAGGGAATTGGCGACGCCGGGAGTGTCCAGCGAGCCGGAGTTGTGAAACTTGAGCATTTCTTCCAAGCCGGCGAGGACCGCGCCAACGCTGGAGTTGTTGGTCTTGTAGCCTTCTTCCCAAGCGCCGCTGTCTCGATCATGCCAATACTCGATGGCTTCGAAGTAAGGGGGAAACTCGCGATAAATTTCGTATTCGGAGGCGCTGAAGGGGAAAAGGCCATCGTTTGCGAGAACGAAGCGGAACCACAGCGCCTGACCCAGAGCATCGTTTTGTGCGTGGGGCCAGACCTCCGGTAGCTCTGTCAGGGTATCGGCAGAAAAGCGGATGTGAGGGCGGCGTTGCGGATCCTTGCGATGCTGGCGGCTGGGATCTTTGGTGATGGCGCGGAAGCGAGGAAGTTGGGTGGCCAGGAACAGAGACAAGCCCTGCATGCAGGAAACGGCAGTGGCGGTATCACCGCGCCGGCGGAAGGAATCGGCGACCATGACATTGTCGCGAATCCACACGTTCTGATAGCCGCTGGGCGCATCCGCGGCCTGACTGGAACTGGCAGCAAATAATCCGTTAGCGATGGGTTTGATGTTATGCGTGCGATGGGTC
>Ga0335076_10000468_pt1 | contig 37172 bp, 33 predicted proteins | sample Lox_Sample_25_FD_206717 | JGI IMG/M metagenome (GOLD analysis project Ga0335076, IMG submission 206717) | Soil microbial communities from Loxahatchee National Wildlife Refuge, Florida, United States - Lox_Sample_2.5 | ecosystem: Environmental > Terrestrial > Soil > Wetlands | place: USA...
CGGAGGCCGCGACCCAGGAAAGGCTGCTCGAGGCGCTGGGCAAGGCGTTCGGGGTCGATCGGCCGATCCGCCGGGTCGAGGTTTACGACAATTCCCACATCATGGGGACCAATGCGATCGGCGCGAAGGTGGTCGCCGGGCCAGAAGGCTTCGTCAAGAACCAGTATCGCACCTTCAACATCAAGAGCGCCGATCTTGCGCCCGGCGACGACTACGCGATGATGCGCGAGGTGCTGACCCGCCGGTTCCATCGGCTGCTGCGGCAGGGCGCCGCTGTGGATGTCGGCCGCGATCAACGATCGCGGCTACAGGGCGGCGGGACGGCCGAGGCCGGCGCCTTTCCCGACACGCCCGACCTGGTGGTGATCGACGGCGGGCGCGGCCAGTTCGACGCCGCGCGCGAGGTTCTCGCCGGGCTTGGCGTGGACCGCGTCAGGCTGGTTGCGATCGCCAAGGGCCCGGACCGCAACGCCGGCCACGAGACCTTCTTCGTCGAGGGCCGCGAGTCGTTCCGCCTCTCGCCCCGCGATCCCGCCCTCTTCTTCATCCAGCGGCTGCGCGACGAGGCGCATCGCTTCGCCATCGGAACCCATCGCGCCCGGCGCAAGCGCGAACTGACCCGCAGCCCGCTCGACGAGATCCCCGGCATCGGCCCGTCGCGCAAGCGGGCGCTGCTGCTCGCCTTCGGCTCCGCCCGTGACGTCGCCAAGGCCGGCCTCGCCGATCTGGAAAAGACCCCCGGCCTCAACGCCGCGACGGCGAAGCTGGTGTATGACTTCTTCCATGAGAACGCCGCGAGATGAGGAGACCATCGTGAGACGATCGCCAATGAACGCCATCGGCGCGGTCCTCGTTCTCTTAACGTTGGTCGGCGTTTGCAATGCGCTCGCGATGCGCCCGGCCCGCGCGGCGACGGTGTTCAGCAACACAACCGGGTCGAACTGCAAGTGCGGATTTGGCAGCGCGTTCTACGCGGAGGAGTTTTCTCCTTCGGGCGATTTCGATTTCATCAGCGCGGCCGCATTCGTCGACAACACCGACATTGAGGCGCAGTCCTTCACGATGGGTCTCTATTCGTCGCTCCCGGGCTCGCCGCTGTGGACGAGCGGAGCGCTCAACGCGCCTGCGAAAAGCGCGACCCTTGTCAGCGCGAGCAACAGCGGATCGCCAATTCTGCTGCAAACCGGAACCGAGTATTTCCTGGTGCTCGACCTTTCCGGCGGCGACGCCCCCAATTGGCTTGGCCAGGGATCATCTTCGGTCCCGGCATTTACCTCTACCGATGGGTCGTCGTGGGACAGCCTTGGCGACCAGAACCTGCAATTCGAGATCACCGGCGTGGCTCCCGGCTCGGCCATCCCCGAACCTGCGACCTGGGTCCTGCTGCTCATCGGCTTCGGATTCCTGGGCTTCGTCGCCAATATGCGAGGGCTCACGGCCTTTGTCTTGCCAAGGCCGTCGCCCACGCCGGCCTCGCAAAGACCCGAGCCTCAACGCCGCGACGGCGAAGCTGGCGTATGATTTTTTTCATGAGAACGCGGCGCGGCGACCACTATTAGCTCCTCGCTGAATCCTCCGATCTGAGAATCCTACCTTCACGCCGCATGACCCACCGGCTTCGCGCGCTCGATCCGTTCGCGCTCGCGCGGGGAGTTCATCGCATTCCAGAGCTCGTTGCGGCGCTGGACGTTAAGCCAGAAGTCGGGGCTGTTGCCAAACACGCGCGCCAGAATCAGCGCTGTCGCCGCGGTGACCGCGCGCCTGTCGTTGCACAATTCGTTGACACGCTTGCGCTGAACGCCCATCGCTTCGGCCAAGGCGGACTGCGTGAGCCCCATCGGCCGCATGAACTCTTCCGTTAGGATTTCGCCGACGCCGACCGGCTTGCGTTTCGTAGTGAGCATCCGTCGCCTCATCTGCCGCGCCGGGAAATTGGGAGAAGGCGCCCGGAGATTGTCACCCCCGCGCAAGCGGAGCTCCAGAAACGCTTCAGTCAAGTTCTCGGAAGTCGATTGTTCAGCGTCTCTTAGCAACAAGGCCAGCCGCAGGCAGGCCGCCCAATGATCAAACGCGGGCGGCTGCCGTCTGGACCCCCGCTTGCGCGGGGGTGACACAGTCTCAGCCGACACCCCCGCCGATCGCGGCAGCGCCGGTCAACCTGCTCACGCCGCCCAGTCTTCGACGCTCAGCCCCGGCACACGCTTAAACTCGCGCGTATTGAGGGTCACAAGCGTCGCGCCGCGGCGGCGCGCCTGCGCGGCGATCAGAATGTCGTAAGGCCCGATCGGCTCTCCGCGGCGTCCATCCCAGCGGAAGATAAGCCCGGCCCCTAGCCTATATTATTGAAAACAATAGGAAAAATCAATTTTTTCGGAAATGTCTTCGAGAAAATCAGAAATCGTGCTAATCTGGGTGCTTCGACAAGGAGCGGCCGCGATGGCGGACAGGAGATCGAACTCGCCGTGAGAGACGCCCCGTGAGACATTCTGTGAGACATAATGACTAGAACATGAGACGCGACCAGAAAAAAGCGCTTGAATCGCCCGTAACCCTCTGAAAAGTCCCGATTCGGAAAAATAAAAGAAAGCGGATTCGGGCGTTTTCGTTTTCGTCCATTTTTGTCGGAAGCCGCGCGAACCGCCATGCTCGAAGGCCTGCCGCCCAACAACGCCGCCCACAAGCTCACGCTGGCCAGCGACGAGCGCCGGGCGCGCGCGGTCGCCGACCTGATCGCCGAGAGCTTCGAACCGGGCGAGGCGGCGGCGAGCGCGTTCGAGACCGAGGAGCGCCTGCCGGGCGGCGGCAGGGCGTGGACGGTCGAGGCCTATTTCGGCTTCGCGCCGGACGAGGAGGCGGTGCGGGCGCTGATCGCCGCAGCCTCGGACGAGGCGACCGCGCGCTCCGCCGCCTTTGGCCTCATCGAAAAGCGCGACTGGGTGGCGAACTCGCTTGCCGGCCTCAAGCCGGTCAGGGCCGGCCGCTTTCTCGTGCACGGCGCCCATGACCGGGCGCGCGTGCGCCCAAATGATGTCGCGATCGAGATCGAGGCCGGGCTCGCCTTCGGCACCGGCCATCACGGCACTACCCGCGGCTGCCTCATCCTGTTCGACCGGCTCATCAAGCGCCGCATCCCCGCCGCCGTGCTCGACGTCGGCTGCGGCGCCGGCGTGCTAGCCATCGCCGCCGCCAGGGTCCTCAAGCGCAAGGTTTGGGCAGGCGACATCGACCCGACCGCGGTCGAAGTCGCCAGCGCCAATGCGTGGCTGAACGGGGTCGGCGCGCTCTGCCGGCCGGTTCTCTCCCGCGGGGTCGAGGCGCGGGCCTTGCGCGAGGGCGCGCCCTACGACCTCGCCTTCGCCAACATCCTGGCGAAGCCGCTCAAGCTCATGGCCCCTTCGCTCGCGTCCGTGATCGCGCCCGAGGGCGAGGCGATCGTGTCCGGCCTCATTCTTGCAGATGTTCCGGGCGTGCTTGCCTCATGGCGGGCGCTAGGGTTTCATCTGGCCGAGCGCGTCGATCTCGAAGGCTGGGCGAGTCTGCGGCTCAGGCGGTAAACTCGCGGGGCGGGCGGGCGTTGTCGCGCTTCTGTCGCACTAGGCGGGGAAATTCGCTTCAGGCTGAACGAAAAGGTGGAGGAGGCAATGGCGAAGGTCCCCGTTGGCGTCGGCCCGAAGTTCCCGCAGGTCGTCGTCCTGTTCGGCGCCACCGGCGATCTCGCACACAAGAAGCTCTTGCCCGGCCTCTTTCGTCTCTGCGCGACCGGGTTCATCCCGAAATGCCGGATCATCGGCGTGTCGCTCGACGCGCTCGACGCCGTGGGCTTCCGCGCGATAGCTCGCGAGGCGGCGTCCGAGCGCAGTCACCACAAACTGAAGGAGGAAGCCTGGGCCGCCTTCGCCGCAATGCTGGACTACGTGCCAATCGCAGCCGGCGCCGGAGCGCTCAAGGAGGCGGTCGAGAAGGCCGAGCGGGAGTTCGAGGGCCAAAGCCAGCGGGTCCATTACCTCAGCGTGCCGCCGAATGCCGCGGTTTCGGCCGTCAAGATGCTGTCCGATGCCGATCTCGCCAAGGGATCGCGCGTGATCATGGAGAAGCCGTTCGGCACCGATCTCGAGAGCGCGATGGCGCTCAACGCCGCGCTCCACAAGGTTTTCGCAGAGGATCAGATTTTCCGCATCGATCACTTTCTCGGCAAGGAGCCGGCGCAGAACATTCTTGCCTTCCGGTTCGCCAATGGCCTTTTCGAGCCGATCTGGAGCCGAAATTTCATCGACCACGTCCAGATCGACGTGCCGGAGACCCTGGATCTCGGCAAGCGCATCGGCTTCTACGAGCAGACCGGGGCCTATCGCGACATGGTGGTCACTCACCTGTTCCAGATCCTGGCGTTCATGGCGATGGAGCCGCCTACGGCGCTCGCGCCCGGACCGATCAGCGAGGAGAAGAACAAGGTCTTCCGCTCGCTGACGCCGGTCGATCCGGCCCATGTCGTGCGCGGCCAGTTCATCGGCTATCGCAAGGAGGAGGGCGTTGATCCGGAATCCGATACCGAAACGTTCATCGCGCTCAAGTGCTTCATCGACAATTGGCGCTGGGCCGGCGTGCCCTTCTACCTGCGCACCGGCAAACGGATGGCGGAAGGGCAGCGCGTCATCTCGATTGCGTTCCGCGAACCGCCGAAGAGCATGTTCCCGAACGATTCGGGCATCGGCACCCAAGGGCCCGACCACCTGACCTTCGATCTCGCCGACGAGTCGAGGGTGTCGTTGTCCTTCTACGGCAAGAAGCCCGGCCCGGGCATGCGGCTCAACAAGCAGAGCCTGCAGTTCGCGATGCACGAAACCGGCATGGGCCGCGACGTGCTGGAGGCGTACGAGCGCCTTATCCTCGACGCCATGCGCGGCGATCATACGCTCTTCTGCTCCGCAGATGGCATCGAGCGGCTTTGGGAGGTCTCGACGCCGCTGCTCGATTATCCGCCGCCGGTGAAGGTCTATTCGCCCGGCTCTTGGGGCCCGCAGTCGATCTACCAGCTGATCGCTCCCCATGCCTGGCGGCTGCCGTTCGAGCGCGCCTGGCGCGACCCGAACGTCCAGGGAGCATAGGGCCGAGCGCATTGCCAAGACCAGCAGTGAACGTGCTAGAGCCAGGCGGTGCCCGACCTCCCGCTCATTCTCGAACCGGCGGCGGACGACGACGCCGAGCCGATCGAACGCTTGAACGAGCGCGTGTTCGGGCCCGGCCGGTTCGCCCGCACCGCCTATCGCATCCGCGAAACGACCGACGCCGATCCGCGCTTGAGCTTCGTCGCCCGCGTCGGCACGCTTCTGGTCGGCTCTTCCGCCATGACTCCGATCGCGATCGGCGACGCTTCGGCCTTGCTGCTCGGGCCGCTGATCGTCGAGCCGGTGTTCCGCAGCCAAGGCATCGGCGAAGCGCTGGTCATGCGTTCGCTCGAGGCGGCCAAGGCGGCCGGCTGGAAGCTCGTGATCCTGGTCGGCGACGAGCCGTACTATGCGCGGATGGGTTTTAAGCGCGCTCCGAATGGCCGCATATCGCTGCCGGGTCCGGTGGATCCCGCCCGCCTGCTCTACTGCGAGCTCGAGCCCGGCGCGCTCGAGGCGGCGAAGGGCGAGGCGCGGGGGAGTTAAAATATACTCAGTCTATATATTTTGGGGATAATAGGAAAATAATGTTTGCAAACATAGAGTTTGGCCCTACCATTGATTCGAAATCGCCTGATTTGCTGCGCGTCGGTTGGGGACCACCGTGGAAATCGTTGACTTGCCGCCTATTCCCCGTCGGATCGAATGGCCGACGATGGGTCTCGCTTTTATCATCTATGGGTCGTGGCTTATGGCCACCTATTTCCACCGCGATCTGCCGTGGTGGGGTCTGACCGCGATCGGCGCCTGGATCATCGCCTGGCAATTGAACCTTCAGCACGAGACCATTCACGGCCATCCGACCCGCAACCGCGCGGTCAACCAGGCGATCGGCTGCTGGCCTTTGTCGCTGTGGCTGCCCTATTCGATCTACCGCGCGACTCACCTCGCCCACCACCGCGACGAGAACCTCACCGATCCGCTCGAGGACCCGGAAAGCTATTACTGGACTGCATCCGGATGGAGCGGCCTCGGCCCGATCTGGCGGGCGATCGCGCACGTCCAGACGACGCTGCTCGGGCGCGTTGTTCTTGGACCCGCCTTCTTGATCGGCGGCTTCATCCGCGATCTCGCCCGCGACGCCTGGCGCGACAAGCCTGGCGCGCGCGTCAGGCTCCGCCGTCACCTGCTGCAATGCGCGCCGGTCCTGATCTGGGTCATCGTGATCTCGGGGATGCCGTTCTGGCTCTATATCGCCTGCTTCGTCTATCCCGGCGCGGGCCTGGCGATGGTGCGCTCGTTCGCCGAACATCGCGCCTTGCCCGAAGCGGAGCGCCGGACCGCGATCGTCGAGAATTCCTGGATTCTGGGGCCGCTGTTCCTGTTCAACAATCTGCATGCGGCGCATCATCTGCGCCATCGAGTGCCGTGGTACCAGCTGCCAAAATTCTATCGGCTCAATCGGGCGGCGCTGATCGAGCGCAACGGCGGCCTCGTCTATCGCGGCTATTTCGACGTCATGCGCCGCTATCTCCTCAGGCCGCACGACCAGCCGATTCATCCGGGTTGGGGCCAGCCAGCGGGGTGAGCGGCGGGGCGCCGATCGCGATCCTCCCGATGTACGATTTCCCCTGGACCGCGGAGGCCAACGACGCGCTGTGGGCGGCGACGGCCGCCCGGCTGGATGAGGCCGGCGTCGAAGCGCCGAAGGCGCTCACTCGCGGGGGCGAGCTCGCCGCGCAATGGCTGAGCCCGCGCCTCGTCTTCGGCCAGACCTGCGGCTATCCCTTTGTGACCCGGCTGAAAGATACGGTCGCGCTGATCGCCGCCCCGACCTACGCCTTCCCCGGCTGCGAAGAGGCGTCGCACCGGAGCTTCATCATCCGCCGCACCGGCGACTCGCGGCGCGGATTGGCCGAGTTTCGCGGCGCCGCCGCCGCGCTCAGCGCCGACGACAGCAACACCGGCATGAATCTGTTTCGCGCCGCGCTCGCCCCGTTGGCTGCCGGCGCGCCCTTCTTTCGCGCCATCGTGGTCACCGGCTCGCACGAGGCAAGCCTGGCGGCCGTCGCCGAGGGGCGCGCCGATCTCGCCGCCATCGATTGCGTGAGCTTCGCGCTGCTTCGGCGCGGCCGGGAGGAGCTGGTCGAGCGCGTCGCGATCGTCGCCGAGAGCCCGCGTTCGCCGAGCCTGCCGTTCATCGCCTCAGGCAGTCTTGGTGCGCGGGCCACCGCCGCGGTGCGCGACGCGCTGTTTGCGGCGCTGGCCGACCCCGACCTCGCGGGAGCGCGCGCGACGCTTGGCCTTAAGGGCGCGCGGCTCGTCACACCTGCCGACTATGAATGCGTCGCCGAGATCGAGCGGGAAGCTGCGGCGATGGGATATCCGCGCCTCGCCTGATCACGTCTCCACGATGCCCCCGAGGTCGCCAGCCTGCGCGCCGCTGTCGCGGCCGTGCGGCAGCGCGAGGTACTCGGCCGAGCGCATCTCATAGAGACGCGAGGCGGCGCGCGCGAACTCGAACGCTTCCGCGCCGTCCTTGCCGGCATAGAGCGTGTCCGGCTCGCCCGCGGCCGAGGCGATCAGCTTGACCCGCATGTCGTAGAGGGCGTCGATCAGGACGATGAACCGCCTGGCCTCGTTGCGCTCACTCTCGGCGAGGGCGGGGATGCGGTCGAGGATGACGGTGTGAAAACGCTGGGCGATCCTGAGATAGTCGGCGGCGCCGAGCGGGCGCCGGAAGAGGCCGTCGAAATCGAACCGCGCCACGCCGTCGATCGCCTGCGGCACGTCAAGCCGGCGCCCGAGCAGCTCGATCTCTAGCGGCTCGCCCCGCTTGTGCCCGGTCAGCGCCAGGAACGCCGCGTCGAGGGCGGCGTCCGCCTTCGGGCTGAGCGGAGAATAATAGACGGGCGCGCGCTTGAGCTTCTCGAGCCGGTAATCGGCGCCTGCGTCGAGTTCGACCACGTCGAGCTTTTCCTCGATCAGCGCCACGAACGGCAGGAACAGGGCGCGGTTGAGCCCGTCCTTGTAGAGATCGTTTGGCGCGACATTCGACGTCGCCGCGACCACCACCCCGGCGCCTAACAGCGCCGTGAACAGGCGTGCGAGGATCATGGCGTCGGCGATGTCGCGCACCGAAAACTCGTCGAAGCATAAGAGCGAAGTCTCGCGAGCGAGCTCCGCCGCGACCGGCGCGATCGGATCCTCGCCCGAGATCTCGCCGCGCTTGCGCGCCTGCCGCCACGCATGCAGGCGGGCGTGAACGTCGGCCATGAAGGCGTGGAAATGGGCCCGGCGCCTGAGCGGGGTTTCGACCGCATCGAAGAACATGTCCATCAGCATGGTCTTGCCGCGCCCGACCGCGCCGAAAATGTATACGCCGCGCGGCGGCTCGGCCCCCTTGAGCCCCATCAGCCGGGCGAAGGCGCTGGGCTTCGGCTCGGCGCGATAGGCCTTGAGCTTCGCGCTCAATTCGTCGAGCTTGCGCGCAAGCTCCGCCTGCGCCGGATCGTATTGGAACTGCCGGTCGTGAACGAGCGCCCGGTAGCGCTCGGCGATCAGGGTCATGGGTGGGTCTTGGCCCGGGAATGGAAGGGAGGATTGGGCTCGGCAGCTATTAGGTTCGATGGAGGGGCGATTCAAGGCCCTGAGGCTTGGCGCGCTCTCATCGAAAGTCCGGCGGGAGCTGCGCCTCGAGGGCGTCGACCGCAGTCGACTCGTCCTCATCGAGCAGATAGCCGGCCTTCACAAGCTCGGCCGCCTTCTCGCGCGCGAGCGCGAAGTAGTTGGCGCGCGACCCGTAGCGGCGGGCGAGCTCGCCGGCCGGGAAAGCCCGCCAGCCGGAGAAATTGCCGCAGGTTTCGGCGATCGAGCCGATGACGGCGGGCGGCAGCGACGGAGGCTCGGCAAGGCCGAGCGGCGCCGCGGCCTCGAGCATGGGAATGCCGCCACTCGGCGCGCCGTTTGCGCCGGCGTCCGGAATCCAGAGCTCAGTCGCGCCGAGCCGGTTCAGGCCCGCGAGGTCGGCCGGCGCAGGGACGAGCGCGAACGGTGCATCGGGGGGCAAACCGTGGCGGGCTGCGCCTTTTTCCCCGATCGAATCGAACAGCCCGAGCATCAGCGGACGAAGATAGAGCGCATCGCTGACCGCGCTGAGCTGGATCGGCGCGCCGCCGTTGCACTTCATGGTCTCGAAGATGGTCTCCGCGGACGCAGCGCCGCTGCGCGCGTGCGGAGCGGCAGTCGCATAGCGGTGAAGTCCTGGCCGCGTCGGCGCGCGGGCGAATAGGCTCGCCCGCAGCCGGTAGAAGTCGGTGAGCGAAATCACGTCGATCAGTTCGGGGTCGCTCGCCGGCCGCGACCGGAGCTGATCGGGCGCAAGCGGCTCGAGATCGTTTCGCGCGTAGGGGAACTGCCGGCCGTCCGCGGCGAATCGGTTGATCGCCAGCACGACGCCATTGCCGTTGCGGGTGAACGCGCCTTGGTAGACGCCGCGGCCGGTCGCGGGATCGGCATTGAAGCCCTCAGCGAGGAATGTGTTCACGAACCAGGCGCTCTGGCTGACCCCGGCGACGACGCGGTGGCGGAAAATCGGCGCGGGGGCGGACCCGTTCCGGAACGCGCCGCCGAGCCAGCGGCCGAAATCGCGCATCGCGACTTCGCCGATCCCTTGCGCGCTATCCGGCGGGCCGCCGGGAAGACCCGCCTGCCATTGGACGGCGGCCAGCGCGATCCGATGCTTGAGCAGAAAGCCGTCGCCGATGGCAGCCGCTTGCGGCGAAGCAGCGGCTTGGGGCGCCTCCGCAACACCCGGGCCGCCGAGGCTGCGCGCAATGATCGGGTTCCCGCGATTGGGCGCTTCAACAACGACCGCGTCGGCATCGGCGGCCGATTCCGGGGCAACGATATGGAAGGCGACCGCGTATGGAATCGTCGCCCGCCCGGCGGCAAGCTCGCTCAGGCCGGCGATTGGCTCCGCGGCCGAAACCTCGCCCTGGATCACCCCCTCGACATAGCGGAAGTTGACGCCGGCGTAGGCGCCGGCGGGAATGTCACGCGCGACCTCGACCGCGACGATCGCGGAAGAGGCGGCGCGAGCGGTTCCAATCGGCCCGGTCATGGCCGCCGCCGCCAATGCGCTGAACAGGATTGCATGGGTTCTCATCGTCAGGCCGGTTCGGTTTCGCCTGGAATTCAGGCTTGCTTAATGCGCCTCCTCCCAGTTCTGGGCGGCGTGGGCGTCGACTTGCAGCGGCGCATGTAGCTTGACCGCGGGTTCGGGCGCCTCGACCATCACCTTGGCGACGATCGGGAGCGTCGCCTCGACTTCATCGTCCGGCGCCTCGAACACCAGTTCGTCGTGAACCTGCAAGAGCATGATCGCGCTCAGGCCGGCGCGGGCGAGCGCCTCGTCCATGCGGGTCATCGCCCGGCGGATGATGTCGGCGGCCGAGCCCTGGAGCGGGGCGTTGATGGCGGCGCGCTCGTTGAACGCGCGCTCGGAGGGGTTCGACGCGTTGATGCGCGGATAGTGGCACTTGCGGCCGAACAGGGTGGTGACGAAGCCGTTGGCGCGCGCCGCCTTCTTGGTCGCGTCCATGTAGTCGCGGATGCCGGGGAAGCGCTCGAAATATTTCCGGATATAGGCCCCGGCCTCCTCGCGTCCGATGCCGAGCTGATTGGCAAGGCCGAAGGCGGAGATGCCGTAGATGATGCCGAAATTGATCGCCTTCGCGCGGCGGCGGATTTCGGCCGGCATGCCCGCGATCGGCACGCCGAACATCTCCGAAGCCGTCATCGCGTGGATGTCGAGTTCGTCGGCGAACGCCTGCTTGAGCGCCGGAATGTCGGCGATATGGGCGAGCAAGCGCAGCTCGATCTGACTGTAGTCGGCCGAGATCAGCTTGCGCCCCTTGGGCGCGACGAAGGCGCGGCGGATCTTGCGGCCGGCCTCGGTGCGGACGGGAATATTCTGCAGGTTGGGCTCCGACGAGGACAGGCGCCCGGTGGTGGTCGCGGCGAGCGCGTAGGACGTATGCACCCGCCCGGTCGAGGGGTTGACGAATCCCGGCAGGGCGTCGGCGTAGGTCGACTTGAGCTTCGACAGCTGCCGCCATTCGAGAATGCGCGCCGGCAGCGCGTGGCCCTCGGCGGCGAGGTCGTCGAGCACGCTCGCTGACGTCGACCAGGCGCCAGTCGCGGTTTTCTTGCCGCCGGGCAGGCCCATCTGGCCGAAGAGGATGTCGCCGAGCTGCTTGGGCGAGCCGAGGTTGAACGGCGCGCCGACCATTCCGGTCACCTCATCCTCGAGGCGCCCCATCCCTTGTGCGAACTCGCCGGCAAGACGCGACAGCATCTCGCGATCGACCGAAACGCCGCGTCGCTCCATCCGCGCCAGCGGCGCGACCAGCGGCCGTTCGAGCCGTTCGTAGACGGACGTCACCGCCTCAGCGGCGAGGCGCGGCTTGAGCGCGCGCCAGAGGCGCAGGATGATGTCGGCGTTCTCGGCCGCGTATTCGCACGCCCGTTCGATCGGGACCCGGGCAAGGCCGACGAAGTTGCGGCCTGACCCGGCGACCTCGTTGAGGGCGAGCGTCTTGTGCCCGAGCGTGCGCTCGCCGAGCGCGTCGAGGCTGTGATCGTCGCCGGTGAGTCCGCCGTCGAGGGCGTAGGAGATGAGCAGGGTGTCGTCGAACGGAGCGAGCGCGATCCCGCGCTGGGCGAAGGCCACCATGTCGAACTTGACGTCGTGGCCGAGCTTCAGAACGCCCGGCGCCTCGAGCAGCGGCTTCAAGAGAGCGAGCGCTTCCGCTTCGCCGATCTGCCCTTCGACCAGCGCGCCGCCGCCGAACAGGTCGTCGGCGCCCACGCGGTGGCTAATCGGGACATAACACGCTTCGCCCGGCTTCACCGACATCGATAAGCCGATGAGCTCGCCCCGCATCGGGTCGATGGACGAGAGCTCCGCGTCCACCGCCACGACGCCTTCCGTCTCGGCCCGGGCGATCCAGGCGGCCAGCTCGGCCGCCGTCCGCACGGCCGCGTAGGCTGAGCGGTCGATCGGCGCGCGCGCCGCGGCCAGGCGGACGCGGACCAGATCGCCCGGCGTCGCCGCGGCAATCGCCTCGCGGGCGGCAGCCGCAGGGGCGGCCTCAGGCGCCGGGGCGGGGGCGGGAGGCTCGAGCGCCGGCGTTTCGGCCTCCTCGCCATCGCGCCTGAGCCATGCAGCCGGGCCGACGAAGCGGGGGTCCGGCTCGACCGAGGACGCCTCGACGCCGCAGATTTCCGCGATGCGCCGGGTGAGGGTGGTGAGCTCCATCGCCTTGAAGAAACCGAGCAGACGCCGGCCGTCGAGCTTCGGCGTGGCGAGGGCCTCGAGCCCCGTCTCGATCGCGACGTTGCGGTCGAGCGTGACCAGCTGTTTCGAGATCCGGATGCGCTCGACGTTTTGCGGGTCGGTCAGCGCCTCACGCCGCTTCGGCTGCTTGATCTCGCCAGCGCGCACGAGCAGCGTCTCGAGGTCGCCATATTCGAGAATGAGCTGGGCGGCGGTCTTCACCCCGATGCCGGGCGCGCCGGGCACATTGTCGGTCGAGTCGCCGGCGAGCGCCTGGACGTCGACCACCTTGTCGGGGCCGACGCCCTCGAAATACTGGACGACTTCTTCGACGCCGATACGCCGCTCCTCCCGAGAGCCTGCAACCCCGGCTTGGCCCGAAGCCGGATCGTACATCGCCACCCCAGGCTCAATCAGCTGCATCAGGTCCTTGTCGGCCGAGACGATCAGGACGTCGGCGCCCGCCTCGCGCGCCTGGCGGGCGTAGGTCGCGATCAGGTCGTCGGCTTCGTAGCGGCCCTGCTCGACCGGGATCATGCCGAAGGCGCGCACGGTTTCGCGCATGAGCGGAAACTGCGGCACGAGATCAGCCGGCGGATCGGGGCGATGGGCCTTGTAAGGCGGATAAATGTCGCGCCGGAACGAATCCTCGGTCTTGTCGAAAATGATCGCGAGGTGGGTCGGCTTGATCCCGGCCGCGCCGTCGCGGACGAACTGCAGGATTTTGGTGGCGAACAGCCTGACCGCCCCCATCGGCAGCCGGTCGGAGCGGTAGTTGTATTTCTGGTCCTGCCGGATCGACTGGAAATAGGCGCGGAAGACGAACGACGACCCGTCGACGAGGAACACATGGTCGCCGGGGCCGACCGGGCGATGGGGCTGGGTCATGGCCCTCACATAGGCGATAGCGGGCGGGGGCGCTATCCGACGAGAGGGGCGGCTGTGCTCAACCGCGTTAAAGATGGCTGCGCCGTTGGCCCGCCCTTCCCCCGGATCGCCGACCGCGAAGAGGAGATACAACCGTGAACAGCAAGCCCGTTTTCGACCTCATTTCCGTCTTCGGGGCGGTCGTTCTTTTCCTGTGCTGGGTGTTCCATCAGACCGTCGTGGACAAAATGGACAAGAGACTTTCGTCTCTGTCGGCGGCCGACAACCTGTACCGCATCTATCAATCGAACAACGCCTTATTCAACTCGATCATCGAGACGCGCAAAGACGACAAGAAGGTCGAAGGCGCAATACGGAGATTCCAGACATATAATTACGGACTGGGCCTCGAGAACCTGGGGCAGCAGGTTGGGGTGACCCCGCTTACTGGCTATGATGTGACTATGGACGACATGCAGGCTTACCTCGAAAAGGTGCAAGGGTTGGCGAGAGACCTCCGGACCAATGTTGAGGCACGCCGAAATCAGTTCACGAGCTATTTCAGCTTCGGCTACGGGTTCGGGTCGTTCCTCGCCGTTCTTGGCGCGGCTCTGAAATTGAGCCTGCCCTAGGCAGCAGGGCGTCAGGAGTTGGCGGCCAGACGCCATCGGTCCCTGGCGCTAGGCGCAACCCCCTTTTCCGTTCCGTTCATCGAACAGTCATTCTTGCGGTCGCATGATTTCCGCTTCGACCCGCCGCGCCGAATCGCCTAACGGAAAGCGGGCTCGAGGGACAGGGCAGGATGGCTTCTCGCAACGGCTTGACCGCCGCCGCCGCGGCGGCCGCGATCGCGGTCGGCGCAGGTTTCGGACTGCGCGCCGCCCAATCCTTCACCGTCCCGAGCCGGTGCGCCGAGGGCGCCGCGTGCTTCTATGTCTGCCACAGCGTCGTCGAGCAGGGCCGGACGGCGAGCGACTTCATCGCGCTGGCCGCCTACCAACTTGGCCCGGAGAAGCCGATCGACATGCCGCCGGTGAGCCTCGCGACGCCGCCATCGATCGATCCGCGCAACGTCTACGCCGGAGCGGCGGCGGGCATGTTCAGTCCCGCCGTCGCCGGCCAGCCGACCCGGGTCTATTCGCCCAATCTCGCCACCGGCCGGGTCGACGTGATCGATCCCCAGACCTTCAAGGTTGGCGACAGCCTCACGGCGACGCCGAGTCCCGAGCACATCGTTCCATCCTGGGACCTGCAGACCCTGTGGGTTTCGGCCGACGTCTCCATGAGCGGCGGCCACGGCGGGGTGATCCCGATCGACCCCAGGACCGGGAAGGCCGGCAAGCAGATCGACGTGCCGGATTCGTACAACATTTATTTCACGCCCGACGGCAAGTCGGCGATCGTGGTCGCGGAAGCGATGCGGCGGCTCGAATTCCGCGATCCGCACACCATGGAGCTGCAAGGCTATATCGACACGCCCGAATGCGCCGGCGTCAATCACGCCGATTTCTCGCCCGACGGCGCCTATGCGATCTTCACCTGCGAATTCAACAATTCGCTCGCCAAGATCGACCTCGTCCATCACACGCTTGCGGACACCCTGCCGCTGACCCCCGGCCACATGCCGCAGGACATCAGGATCGCGCCCGAGGGCAAGTTCTTTTTCGTTGCCGACCTTGTTGGCGACGGCGTCATGGTTATCGACGGCGATTCGTTCGGGCAGGTCGATTTCATCAAGACTGGGGTGGGCGCGCACGGGCTCTATCCAAGCCGCGACGGAACCAGGCTCTACGTCTCCAATCGCGGCACCCACAGTCTCGCCGGGCGAAGGAACGGCGACGGAAGCGTGTCGGTCATCGACTTCGCCACCCGCAAGGTGGTCGCCAACTGGACGATTCCCGGCGGCGGCAGCCCCGACATGGGCAACCTCAGCGCTGACGGCAAATGGCTGTGGCTCTCGGGCCGCTACGACGGCGTCATCTACGCCTTCAACACCGAGGACGGCTCGGTCAAGACCGTTCCGGTCGGCGGCCAGCCGCACGGTCTCACCGTCTGGCCGCAGCCGGGGCGCTATTCGCTCGGGCACACCGGGAACATGCGCTAGAGGATAGGCGACCGCTCCGCCGACTTCGCGAGATTCTGGCCCATGCTCCTCACGCCCGAATGGGCTGCGTTCTTCACGGCCGAGCTCGGCGCGCTCGCCGCCCTGACCGGATTCGTCGTGGTCGCGATCTCGATCAACCTGTCGCGCATCATCGCCTACCCGTTCCTGCCCAGCCGGGCGGGGGAAGCGCTGATCGGGCCGGTCGGCGCGATCACGGCGACGAGTCTTGTGCTCATCCCCGACCAGCCCGTTGCGCTCGCGGGAGCGGAACTGGCGGCGGTCGGCCTCGTTATGGTCCTCGCGCCGATCCTGATCCAGGCGCGCACATGGTCGGCGCGCAAGGACGCGACCGCGACCGAGCGCGCCGTGCGGGCCATCACCAGCTGGGGCGTCGGCCTCCTGTTCGTCATCGGCGGCGCGCTCCTTACCGGTGGCTACAGCGACGGGTTCTATTGGATCGCCGCGGGTAGCGTCGCCTCCGTCATCGCCGTCTTTCTCAATTCCTGGATTCTGATGATCGAGATCCTGCGTTAGCGCGCCTCGTGTTCAGCCGTCGGGGCTCTCAAGCCGCGGTCGATGCCGCGATCAGCGGCGGCGCCAAAAGCCCGACGACCTCGGCGGCTGATCTACTTCATCTGCTCCAGGAGATGCGCGGCGCTGGAAATGTCCGCCTTGCCGGGCTCGGGCTCGATGTTGAGCTCTTTCACCACCCCGTCCTTGACCAGCATCGCATACCGCTTCGACCGAACGCCCAAGCCGCCGGCGGAAGCGTCGAAGTCGAGGCCGAGCGCATGAGCGAAGGCAGCCGCGCCGTCGGCGAGGAAATCGATGTGGCCCTTGGCCCCGGTCGCGTCTGACCAGGCGTTGAGCACATGGTGGTCGTTGACCGAGGTCATGGCGATCGCGTCGACTCCCTTCGACTTGAACGCCGCCTCGCTGACGATGAAGCCCGGCAGGTGATTCTTGTGGCAGGTCGGCGTGAACGCGCCCGGCAGGCCGAACAGCACCACCGTCTTGCCGGCGAAATAATCCTTGGTTTCGACCGGCTTCGGCCCGTCGGGGGTCACGAGCCGCACGGTGACGTTAGGCAGGCGTTCGCCGACTTGGATGGTCATTTGGGGCCTCTGTGCAGATGGAAGGGAGCGCCGCGCGGCGGGCTGGCGCGAAACTATGCGAACGACGGGGCCCGCGTAAAGACGCGCGGTCCGCCCAAGCCTGCCGATCCCGGATCGGACCGCGCGACGCGACCGCGGCGCCGGCGCCCGCGGCTAGCTCTTCGCCCCCGCTGTCACCGTCGTCTCGGTCGCCCCCGCCCCGCCGGTCAGCGTAAGCCTCAGCGCGACGGGAAGCGCGGCGTCCTTCGGCTTGTCGCCGACCGTCAGCGAAAAGCAGTCCTGTCCGCTTGCTCCAGGTTCGAGCGCGACTTTGATCCACCAGCCTTCCGGCGGCTCGACGAACAGATCGCGCGGCGGACCGTCCGCATGCTGCGCGCAAAGGCGCCAGCTGTCGGCGCCGACCGCCGCGAAGGCGCCGAAGTCCTTGGGCGCGACAGGTCGCGGCGCCGCGGCGAGCGCGGCGTCGATCGCGCCCGCATAGGGCGATTGTCCGGCGGCCGGCAGGGTCAGCGAAAGACGCGCCTTGGCCGGCAGGCAGACCTTCTCGCACACGGCGAAATCGGCGTTGAGCTTGAGCGTCACGGGCTTCGCCGGATCGCGCGGCTTGACCAGCAGCGGAAAGACGACGCCGCGGTCATAGCCGAACGCCTCGCCGCCGTCGGCCTCCGTGATTCGCTTCGGCGCCGGAAACTTCGGCTCGACGCTGGCCACATTGTCTGAGGCGGAAAAATCGAGCGTCGGCGGCAGGCCGGAATCGCCAGGATCGCGCCAGTAAGTGATCGCGCCGGGCGCCAGCGCGATTTCGAATCCGGCGAGATTGGCGGCGGCGGCGATGAGCCGCGCCTGGGACTTCGCCCCCGCCGCCCAGTCGGTCGAGAACGAATCGGCGGCGCGGGCGGGCGCGCCCGCGAGAACCAGCGCAAGCGCGATGGCGAACGCTCGCCCTGGCGACACAGCCGATGGCGCACGGCGGCGCCTCGCAACACACGACTCTGTGAACATTGCGCCCATGCCTATACCACGCCGCAAATTTCGACTAGCATTTGGGAGATCTCGCTTGGAGCAAAAGCGCGTGATCCAGAGGCGATCATGAAACGGGCAGACGCCCCGCCGCCGACGAGTCTGGAAGGACAATTCCTGATCGCGATGCCCTCGCTTCGCGAGGGGCCGTTTGCGCGTTCTGTCGTCTATATGTGCGCCCACCGCGACGACGGCGCCATGGGCATCGTCATCAACCAGCGGGCGGATGAGATCGATTTCGGCAAGCTCCTGGTGCAGCTCGACATCGTGCCGGAGACCGAGGCGATCCGCCTGCCGCCCCGGGCCGAAGCGGTGAGGGTGCTGCGCGGCGGGCCGGTCGAGACCGGCCGCGGTTTTGTCCTCCATTCGAACGACTACGGGGTCAACGATTCGACGGTCAAGATCGGCGACCATGTCTGCCTGACCGCGACGCTCGACATCCTGCGCGCGATCGCCAAGGGAAACGGACCGGCGCGCGCAGTATTGGCGCTCGGCTACGCCGGCTGGGCCTCGGGGCAGCTCGAGAGCGAGATCCTCGCCAACGGCTGGCTCACCTGTGCGGCCGACCCAGGGCTCATCTTCGACCCCGATTTCGCCCACAAATACGACCGGGCGCTGGCGATCCTCGGCGTCGACGAGGGGATGCTGTCCTCCGACGCCGGACATGCGTGAGGGCCGAGGCTGCGCCCTCACCCCGGCCCTCTCCCATAAACGGGAGAGGGAGGCGCTGACCTTTTCCCGTTTGCGGGAGAAGGTGGCCGCGTAGCGGTTGGATGAGGGTCTCATGAAGGCCTCACCCCCCTCTCGGCCGAGACCTCGAACATCTCCGCCCGGCCCTCGAGTTCAGCGAAGGCGGCGGGATCGGCGCCGGTGAGGAACACCTGGCCGCCAAGCCGCTCGAGCGCGTCGAACAGCGCGGCGCGGCGGCGCGGATCGAAATGGGCGGCGATCTCGTCGAACAGCGCCAGCGGCGCAATGCCGGACATGTCCGCGACCAGGCGCGCGTGGGCGAGCGCTAGGCCGACAATGAGCGCCTTCTGCTCGCCGGTCGAGGATGCGGCGGCCGGCGCCTGCTTCGGTCCATGCCATACCGCGAGATCGGAGAGATGCGGCCCGACTAGCGTGCGCCCGGCGGCGGCGTCGCGGCCGCGATTGTCGCTGAGGATCGCCCGATAGCGGTCCTCCACGTTGAGCGCCGGCCCGCTCCCCACCATCGCCTCGATCTCGCCTTGAAGAGCGAGCTTCGCCCACGGAAAAGGCGACGAATCGTCGCGCTCGGCGGCGATGAGCGCCTCGAGCCGGCGCACGCATTCGAGCCGCGCCGCGGCGACCGCGACGCCGAGCTCGGCCGCCTCGCGCTCGATCGCGTCGAGCCAGGCGGGGTTGCGGCGGGCCTCCTCCAACAGCCGGTTGCGGCCGCGCAGGGCGCGCTCGAATTGCCCGACCCGCGCGCCGTGACTGGGGTCGATCGCCAGCACGAAGCGGTCGAGGAACCGGCGCCGCTCCGCCGCCGGTCCGGCAAACAGCGAATCCATCGCCGGGGTCAGCCAGACGATCCGGACGTGATCGCAGAACGCGCGCGAGGAAGCGACCGCCGCGCGGTCGATGCGGTTTCGCCGCTCGGCGTCGTCGCCGTTCAGGCCCGGCTTCCAGCCCGAGCCGAGCTGATGCGCCTCGCCGTCCTCCTCGACCTCGACCGAGAGCGCGAAGCCGCCGGCCCCGCCGACCCGCGCGCATTCCTGCAGCTCCGCCCGGCGGAGGCCGCGGCCGGGCGAGAACAGTGACAGCGCCTCGAGGAGATTGGTCTTGCCCGCGCCGTTCTCGCCGCATAGGACGACGAGACGGCTCTCGATCTTGAGATCGAGCTCGCCGTAAGAACGAAAATCGCTGAGTATGATGCGCCGCACGCGAGGGCGCCTTCGGGCTTGCGCGGCGCCGTCCGGGCTGGTCATGGGTGGGCCGTGTGCCACGTCCGCCCGCGGCGCGAAAGTGGGAAAGAAGGAGCGCGGCCGATGAAGTCTTTTGATGTCCTGATGCCGGTCGAAGGCATGGGGTTGATCGGCGAGTTGATCGCCGCCAGGCTGCGGGTTCATCGCCTGTGGCTCGAGCCCAATCCCGATGTCTCGCTGGCCGAATGGGGGCCGAACGTCCGCGCGATCGCCCTCGCCGGCCACGTGCGGGCGGACGAAGCCTTTATGCGCCGCTTCCCCAGCCTCGAGGTCATTTCGAGCTTCGGCGTCGGCTACGACCATATCGACGGCAAAGCCGCCGCGCGGCTCGGAGTGACCGTCACCAACACCCCGGGCGTGCTCGACGACGAGGTCGCCGACACCGCGCTCGGCCTGATCCTGATGACGGTGCGCCAATTGCCGCAGGCTGAGCGCTATCTGCGCGCCGGGAAATGGCCGCAAGGCGCCTACCCGCTCAGCGCTTCGCTGAGAGGCCGGACGGTCGGAATCGTCGGGCTTGGGCGGATCGGCAAGGCGATCGCCAAGCGGATCGAAGCCTTCGGGCTCGAGGTCGTCTATCACGGCCGCAATCCGCAGCCGGGCGTCGCCTATCGCTACTATCCCTCGCTCCTCGACCTGGCCCGCGCCGCCGACATTCTGGTCATCGTCGCGCCCGGCGGCCCCTCGACGCGTCATATCGTCAACGCCGAAGTGCTTGAGGCGCTGGGGCCGGACGGAGTCCTGATCAACATCGCGCGCGGCTCGTTGGTCGACGAGGCGGCGCTGATCGAGGCGCTCAAGGCCGGCAAGATCCTCGCCGCCGGCCTCGACGTCTACGAGAACGAGCCCAATGTGCCGGCCGGGTTGATCGCGCTTCCGAACGCGGTGCTGTTGCCCCATGTCGGCTCGGCGTCGGTCAAGACGCGGCGGGCGATGGCCCAGTGCGTGGTCGACAACATCTTCGCCTGGGCGGACGGCAAGCCGCCGCTCACGCCCGTTCCCGAGACGCCCTGGCGAGGGCGGTGGGGGAAGGATGGGTAAGGCCCGGATGTCCAGATCCGTCAGGGGGCCCGCCTTCGGCAAGCCGGCCGAAGACAAAGAACGGCCCATGAAAACCTATGAAAACGAAATCGTTTTCATTTGCTTTCTTTTATTTTTCCGAATCGGGGCTTTTCAACGGGTTACGGCCGATTCAAGCGGAAAAAATTCCTTCCATCTCATCTCATGTGTCAAACGTCTCAATCCGTCATACTCCAATGTCCTCTTCCGTGCCTGGCGCCCCTTCGGGCTCGGGATGTTGGTCCGGGATCAGTCAGGCACTATAGCACAGGGTTCTGATTTTTCGCAAGAGAATGTCGCGCTTTTTTTGGCAGCGGCCTGTTCGGGCGGGGCGTCCACGCCGCCGTTCAGAAATGGGACCGGTCTTATCTCAGACCGGCCTCGGCGCTGCGCCCTCGCTCGCCTGCGCGGCCCGCCACAACGAGGGCGGCGCCCCGGACCAGCGGCGGAAGGCGCGGGTGAAGGCGCTCGCTTCCGAATAGCCGAGCAGGAGCGCCACGTCGTTGAATCCGAGCACCGAAGTCGCGAGAAACTGCCGCGCCGTCTCGTAGCGAAGCTCTTCCACGATCGCCCGGAAGCTGGAGCCGGCCTCGGCCAGCCGGAGGCGCAGCACCCGGGGAGACATCATCAGGCGCTCGGCCACTTCGTCTTCGGTCAGCCATTCGGCGGGCAGGCTGGCGCGCAGGCAGCGGCGGACCCGCTCGACGGTCGAAATGTCGAGCATCGATTCAATCTTCGCCGCCCGGTCCAATAGCCTAAGCCTCTCGGCCGCGGTCGAGGCGGACAGCGGCCGTCCAAGCATGAAATTGTCGAAGACGATCGCGGCTTCCGCCTCGTCGAAGCGCACCTCGGCGCCGTAATGGCTTCGAAACGGCCGGGCGTCGGCCGGCGCCCGGTGCGGCAAGGTGACCCGGGTCGGGCGCCAGCAGCTGCCGCAAAGGTCCTTCAAGGTGTTGAAGGCGACCGTGACAGCAAGGTCGTACAACTGGTCCGCGCCCTGCATTCCGGGGGTGAGAATGCCGAAGATCAGCGAGGCGTCCTCTCCGTCGATGCGCAGCGTCAGCGTCGAACCGCGGTCGAACAGCGGCAGATAGCGCACAATTGTTCTGAGCGCGGCGCCGACATCGATCTCGGCCCGCGCCAGACCGCCGACCAGGCCCAGCCCGGCGACGCTGCAGCGTTGGCCGACCAGGAGCCCGAAATGGGCGCATTCCGTTCGCGCCGAGCAGGCGGCGAGCAGGCGGCCGCCCTCGCGGTAGTCCATGACCCGCTCCGGGTCGTCGAACAGGCTCGGCGCGAAGCCGATCTCGGACAGGACCCTGGCCGGGTCGAAGCCCAGTTCCGTCAGCACCGCCGGAATCGAGCAGATCGGGCCGATCCTTGCCCAGCCGGCCGCAACCAGCGGCGTCATTCGGGTGGCGGGCGCATTCATGGCGGGCGGCGGTTCATTCTTCCGGAAGTGTCAAGACCGGGACATCGTCCGCTGCTATGGAGCGGCCCTCTCGAACGGCGTCGGGCGGGCGCGCGGATGCGGCGCGAGGACGCAATGACAGAGGGCGACGTTTGGGGCAAGGTTCGATATATTTACCGTACTGGCTCTGTGTGTGTGAAGTGGCGTGGCGCCCGTCCGCCGGCGCCGATCGTGACAGGCGCAACCCGCGCAGGGCGTGATTGGATACCTGAGAACCGGCCAAAGGCGATTGAGGGAAGGGAAAGCCATGAATCGACGGCAACTGTTTCTGTCGAGCGCCAAGGGCGCGCTTCTCGGCGCGCTCGGCGCCGTCGGGCTCCGCACAAAAGCCCAGGCGCAATCGGCCACCGCGACGCAGTTCCCGGACAGTACGGTGCTGCCGACGCCGACGCCGCCGTTTCAGGGTTTCATCGCGCCCAACATGATCAACAGCCAGCCCGGCTGGCCGCCGACAATCATGCCGCCGGAAGGGGCGCCGAACGTGCTGCTGATTCTCATCGACGACGCGGGCTTCGGCTCGAACTCCGCCTTCGCGGCGTCGTGCCGACGCCGACCCTCGACAAGCTCGCCAAGGCGGGCCTGCGCTATACGCAGATGCACAACACCGCGCTCTGCTCGCCGACGCGGGCGGCCCTGCTCACAGGGCGCAACCATCACCGGGCCGGCTTTGGCACGGTGGCGGAGGCCGCCTCCGGCTATCCCGGTTACGACTCGATCACCCGGCCCGAAATGGCGCATGGCGCGCTGGCGCTCAAGGAGAACGGCTACTCCACCGCCTGGTTCGGCAAGAATCACAACGTCCCGACCTGGGAGGCCAGCCCACAGGGGCCGTTCACCCATTTCCCGGTCGGGCAGGGCTACGATTATTTCTACGGCTTCATCGGCGGCGACACCAGCCAGTGGCAGCCGGGCAACCTGTTCCGCAACACGACCCCGATCCACCCCTACATCGGCAAGCCGGGCTGGAACCTGATCAGCGCGATGGCGGATGACGCCATCGAATACATCAGCACGCAGACGGCGACCGACCCCAAGCGTCCCTGGTTCATCCACTACGCCCCGGGCGCAACCCATGCGCCGCATCATCCGACGCCGGAGTGGATCGACAAGATCAGCGCGCTGCATCTGTTCGACGACGGCTGGAATGCGGTCAGTGAGCGCATCTTCGACAACCAGAAGAAGCTCGGCGTCATTCCAGCGAACGCCAAGCTGCCGCCCTGGCCCGACTTCCTGCCCAAATGGGAGACGCTCAGCGCCGACCAGAAGAAGCTCTATCTGCGCCAGATCGACGTCTGGGCCGCCTATATGGCCTATGTCGACCACGAGACCGGCCGCGTCATCGAGGAAATCGAGAAGCTCGGTCTGCTCGACAACACGCTGATCATCTGGGTCTGCGGCGACAACGGCATGAGCGCCGAAGGCTCGATGCATGGCACGCCGAACGAGGTCGCCTATTTCAATGGCTACGCCTTCACCGTCGAGCAGATGCTGCCCTTCATCCCGGCGTGGGGGACCGACAAAACCTATCCCCACTTCGCGGTGCCGTGGGCGTTCGCCATGGACACGCCCTATAAGTGGACGAAGCAGATCGCCTCGCACCTCGGCGGCACGCGCACCGGCACGGTGGTGAGCTGGCCGAAGCGCATCAAGGACGCGGGCGGCGTTCGCCACCAGTTCCATCACGTCATCGACGTCATCCCGACGATCTTCGACGCGATCGGCGTCCCGCAGCCGACGATGGTGAACGGCATCGCCCAAGTCCCGTGGGACGGAACCAGCATGGTCTATAGCTGGGACAAGGCGAACTCCGACGCCCCCACGGCGCGCACGACCCAGTATTTCGAGATCCTCGGCAACCGCGCGATCTACCACGACGGCTGGATGGCCAGCACAATTCCGGCGGTGTATCCGTGGGAGGGCGTCGCCGGGAGCCCGCCGGTCGACGTCTTGAACGGTTTCAAATGGGAGCTGTTCAACCTCAAGGACGATCCGACCCAGACCAACGATCTCGCCGCCCAGGAGCCCGAGCGCCTGAAGAGCCTGCAGGAGCTCTGGACGATCGAGGCGGTGAAGAACAACGTGCTGCCCTTGAACGCCTCTCAGGTCGAGGTCCTCACCGTCGAGCGCCCCGGCCCGGCGGCGGGTCGCAATCAATTCGTCTATACGACGCCGAACACGTCGAACCAGTTCGCAGTCGGGCCCTCGATCCTCAATCGCCCCTACACGATCACCGCCGAAATCGAGGTTCCGGACGGCGCGGCGAACGGGGTGCTGGTCACCCAGGGCGGACGTTTCTCGGGCTACGGCCTTTATCTCAAGGACGGCAAGCCCACTTTCACCATGAATTTGCTCGATATCGAACGGCCGAAATGGCAGGGCGAGGCGCTGGCGCCGGGCAGGCACACGATCGCGTTCGAATGGAAGCCGGAGCCCGCGGGCGCGCCGATCGGGCGCGGCGGAACCGGCACGCTCACCGTCGATGGCAAGGCGGCGGCGCAACACTCGCTGCCCCACACCCAGCCGTTCATCTGGGCGTGGGACGAGACCTTCGACGTCGGCCTCGACACCGGCACGTCGGTTGACGATTCCGACTATGAGGCGCCCTTCCCGTTCACCGGCAAATTGGAGAAGATTACCTTCGATCTTGGAGGAACGCTGATGACGCCCGAAGCCATCAAGGCGATGATGGAGGAAATGGCGAAGAAGCGGGACCGCTGAGGGTGAGTCGGAACTAGGCTTGGCGATCAGGTCCGGACGCAAGCCGACGTTTCAAACAATCGGTCGCGAGCAACGGCGCCGTGCTTGCGACGCGTTTCCCGTAGCGGCGTCAATCTGCAAGAAGCATGGGAGCACATCGGATGAAGGCATTTGTTTACGCCGCGCTGGGAGGAGCTTTTCTCCTTGCGGCGCTGCCCGTCGAGGCGAACGCGGTCGTATGCGCGAGGGGCGTCTATCATGCCGGCTGCGCCGGTCCGCGCGGCGCGGTGGTCGCGCCTCGGGGGGCGGCGGTCGTCGCGCCTCGGGCGGCGGTCGTCGCCCCGCGCTGCTACTACCGCGCCGGGGTTCGCGTCTGCCGGTGAGGCGCCCTCGTCCTGAGGAGTCCGAAGGGGCCTCGAAGGACGATCCGGTAGGCGCCGATGCGGGCGCCGGCCTCTGAAGCATCAGGGGTCGGCCCTGCCCCGCGATTTCAAGCGAGTAAAGAGCTGCGCCCAACGAACAGGAGCTGACATGAAGAGACATGTTGTTATCGCGAGCGTCGCCGCAGTCGCGGCTCTCGGCACGGCCAAGGCCGACCCGGTCGATCTCTCGGCTTACGCCGACGCGAACGGCTTCATCGACGTGCAGGCGCTGACCTGCGGCCAGCTCGCCAACACCTATCAGGAGGACGCCAACGCGCTCACCTCCTGGTACAGCGGCTGGTACAACGGCCTCGCCCACAAGCACTACGCCGACTTCAAGAAGGGCCGCATCGTCGAGCATCAGGTGATCGAATATTGCAAGGCGCACCACGACGAGAAGATCATTCACGCTATCGCCGTGATCCTGAAAGAGGATCGCGCCGAAGGCATGATGATGGAGAAGTGAGCGGGCTAAAGGACGTTTCGCTCGCAAGCGGCGGCGCGGGTGGCGCGCCCAACAGCCGCGCCATTCCAGCAATAGAGGAACATCGATGAACATCACCCGCCGCGCCGCAGCGCTTGGGGGTCTCGGCGCGCTCGCCGCCGCAGCCACGTCGTCGCCCGCTCTCGCCCTTGACGGCCCGCTGACCGATATCGTCGAGAGCGCCGAGGATTTCGTCGTCGCCTCGGACGCCTACATCTACGGCTATCCGCTGGTCACGATGGAGATGACGCGCCGGGTGGTGACCAACGTGCCCGAAGTCGAGGGCACGCGCGGCCCGATGGGGCAGATCATCAAGCTGCGCCAGTATCCGGACGCGAGTTTCCGCGACGTGACCGCGCCGAACGCCGACACGCTCTACACTACCGCCTTCTTCGACGTCGGCGACGAGCCCTGGGTGGTCAGCGTGCCCGACATGAAGGGGCGCTATTTCCTGCTGCCGTTCCTCGACGGCTGGACCAACGTCTTCGCCGTCCCCGGCAGCCGCACCACCGGAACCGAGGCGCAGAATCTCCTTATCTCGGGACCGGGCTGGTCGGGCGCGGTTCCGCCCGGCATGACCGAGATCAAGTCGCCGACCGCGATCGTCTGGATGCTGGGGCGCATCTACTGCACCGGCACGCCGGAGGATTACGCCCTGGTCCATGCGCTGCAGGACAAGTTCAAGCTGCAGCCCTTGAGCGCGTGGGGCAAGGACTACGCGCCCCCGCCCGGCAAGGTCGACCCTGCGATCGACATGAAGACGCCGGTGAGGGACCAGGTCAACCATCTGCCGCTGCGCGAATATTTCACCCTGCTCGCTACCCTTATGAAGCGCAATCCGCCGGCGCCCATGGACGCGCCGGAGCTCGCCCGGTTCAAGGCGATCGGCCTCGAAGCCGGCAAGGATTTCAACCCGAAAATGCTCGACTCGCGCTGGGACGCCACGCTGCCGCAGCTTTCGTTCAATCGCATCAAGCTGCATCTCGCCGCGCTCAAGCGGGAGAACGGCTGGCTGTTCACCACCAAGACCGGCGTCTACGGAACCGAGTATCTCCAGCGTGCGCTCATCACTGCGATCGGGCTTGGGGCCAACCGTCCGCAGGACGCGGTCTATCCGGCGTCGCAGCGCGCTTCGCTGCTCGAGCCCTACGAGGGCGACAAGAAATACACGATACGGTTTGAGAAGGGCCAGCTTCCGCCGGTCAAGGGGTTCTGGTCGCTCACCATGTATGACGAAGAGATGTTCTTCGTCGCCAATCCGATCAACCGCTATTCGATGAGCCTGCGCACCGATCCCAGATTCGAGCCGGACGGGTCGCTGGTCATCTATATCCAGAACGAGAGCCCCGGCGCGGACAAGGAGGCCAACTGGCTCCCGGCTCCGAATGGCAAGTTCCATCTGATGCTGCGTCTCTACTGGCCGACCGAGGACGATCCCTCGATTCTCGATGGCTCCTGGACCATACCGCCGGTCAAGAGCGCGTAGCCGGCTTCCGGCCGGGCGGTCGGACGCGGGAGCCGACACAAAAATATGATAGGCGACGCGCCGGGTGAGCGCGAGCCGGCTCGATTCGCGTCTCCCGACGCAGTGGAGGAAAGAAATGATGTTGCACATCCGGATCGCCGGCCTTTGCGCCGGCATCATGCTTGCGGCAGCGCCGCTCGCCGCGTTGGCTGAGGACGCCATTTCGGCGCCCGGCCAGAAGACGATCGGCCAGCCGCAGACACCTAAGAAGAGCGCGATGATTCCCTCGCTCGCGGTCATCAATTCTCGCGGCGCCACGCTGCAGGGCTCGGTCCTGACCCTGACCGACGTGGGCTTGAATTCGATCGTGTTCGCCGACCGCCCATACCGGGCCGCCGGGCATGTGCTGACCAAGGACTTCCTAAAGGAATGGGACGAGGGTGCCGACAGTTTCGCCAAGGATCCGCCGAACGCCACCATCTCGGTCCTGAGCGCAGACGGCGGTTCGGTCGAGGACGCGGTCGTCGTCCTCAAGTCGCCGAAGCTCGAAGGCGCCAACCTGACCTTCCAGGTGTCGGTGCTCGAGGGGAACCTATCGAAGGCGGATGGGCCGGCTTCGCTGTTCATCGACTGGTTCGCGGCGCGCGGCTACGGCGGCCGCGGATTCGTCGCCGGCGGCTACCACGGCGGCTACGGCGGATGGCATGGCGCCTGGTACGGCCATCCCGCCGGGTGGGGGGCGGGGGCGGCGGCCGTCGGCGTCGGACTCGGCGCTGCGGCGGTCGGAGCAGCGGCGGCGAGCGCCTATTACCACCCCTATGCCTATCCCTATTACGCGCCCCCGCCGCCCGCGTGCGGCTACTACCCCTATCCGCCCTGCTACTGATCGGCGTAGACTGCGGCAGGGTGATCCGGCGTCCGCGAGCTTCGTAGAAGACGCGAGTGGGGGCGGCGAGGGGACGCCGGTCGAGGGAGGTTCATATGTCGAGATATGCTTTGACGCGCCGCGTCGCACTGATGAGCCTTGCCGCTTTCGCCGGGGCGGGCCTTGCCGGCTGCAACACCACGCCGACCGCCGGCGTCCAGACGGGGGCGCCGCCGCCGGGTTTGCGCATCGGCGCCGTCAATGTCGATGACGGTCCGCTGGTCGCCTATGTCGGCAATCCGACCGCGCAATGGGCGCAACAAGCTCTGCCAGGGGCGCTCGCGCAGGCCTTCGGGGCGCGGATGGCGCCGGGCGACCCCGGCGCCGTGCCGCTCAACATCACTCTCGAAAGGCTCTACCTCGGCGGCGGCGGACCCGCCGACCCCGACCGGATCACCGGCGTCGCCAACGTGGGCGGCCATACGATCAGCGTTCATGCGGTGTCGACCTATTTTTCCAACCCCACCGACCAGGCGCTGCCGGAGCAGGCGCTCCAAGGCCGGGTGCAAAACCTAGCGGTGGCCTTTGCCTACCGGCTGAAACGGAAGCTCGGGGCCTAAGAGCGGGCGGACCGCACGCGTTGCGCCGGGCGGGAGCCTCTACCCGCCGGCCGCCGCATATTGCATGCCTCCCGCCGGCCGGCGGTAGAGCGCCAGCGTCGCGATCAGGCCGCAGAGCGCGGCGAGGCTCATCCAAAGGCCGGGCGAAGCCTTGTCGCCGGTGTGCTGGATAAGCCAGGTCGAGATCAGAAGCGACGAGCCGCCGAGCGTCGTCGCCAGACTGTAGGCGAGCGAAAAGCCTGACGTGCGCACCGACGCGGGAATGACCTCGGTCAGCGCCACCACCATCGCGCCGTTGTACCAGGCATAGATCAGCGACAGCCAGAGTTCGACAGCGATCATCTTGCCGAAACTCGGATCCCGCACCAGCCAGGCGAGCGCGGGGTAGGCGGTGAGCAGGGCCAGGACCGTGAAGCCAACCAGGATCGGCTTGCGGCCTATCCGGTCCGACGTCGCCCCCGAGATCGGCAGCCAGACGAAGTTCGAGACCGCGATCGCCATGGTCGCCAACAGAGCCTGGGACTCGGTGAGATTGAGCTCGCGCCGGCCGAAAGTCGGGGTGTAGACGGTGATGAGATAGAATGACACCGTCGTCATGATCACCATCGCCACGCCACCGAGCACGAGATACCAGTCGGCGGCGAGGGTGGCGAAAATCTGCCCGATCGTCGGATGGACCTTGCGGGCGGCGAATTCCTTGGTCTCCTCGAGCGAGCGGCGAAGCATGTAGAGCAGCGGGATGATGGCGCAGCCGATGAAGAACGGGATGCGCCAGCCCCAGCCGACCGCCGCCTCGGGCGACATCAAATTGGCGATCGCGTAGCCGAGCAGCGCCGCAAACACCACCGCGACCTGCTGGCTCGCCGATTGCCAGCTGACGTAGAAGCCCTTGTGACCGGGCGTCGCCATCTCGGACAGATAGACCGAAACCCCGCCGAGCTCGACGCCGGCGGAGAAGCCCTGCAGCAGCCGGCCAATCACCACCAGCATCGGCGCGAGCACGCCGATGGTCGCATAGCCCGGCACGAAGGCGATGAGGATCGTGCCGCAGGCCATGATCGCGAGCGTGACCAGGAGGCCCTGGCGCCGGCCGATACGGTCGATGTACGGCCCGAGCACCAGCGCGCCGATCGGGCGCATCGCAAATCCGGCGGCGAAGCTCAGGAACGTCGCCATCAGCGAAGCGTAAGGGTCGTCGCTGGGGAAGAAGGTCGCCGCAATCTGCCGGGCGTAGATCCCGAACAGAAAGAAGTCATACATTTCGAGGAAATTGCCGCTGGTCACGCGGAGGACGGTCTTGACCTTGTCCAAGCCACTGTCGGCCATTTCGGCGTCTCCTTGCTGGCGCAACACAACGCGCGCCCGGCTCACCCCTCCCTGCCGCCGGCCACCCTACGCGCGGCGCCGCGGCCGTTGCAATGGCGGGCGGCGATGACCGACGCCGCGGCTTTCCGCCGGATCGCGCTCGCCCTGCCCGGCGTCGCCGAATATCCGCACTTCGACCGCAGAGCGTTCAAGGCGCGGGTCACGTTCGCCACCCTCGCGGCGGACGAACTCACCGCCAACATCAAGTTTGCGCCCGACGAGCAGGCGCTCAAATGCGCTGTAGCGCCCGACGCCTTTGCCGCCCTCGACAACGCCTGGGGACGGCGCGGCTGGACGGAGGCGAGGCTCGCCGCCCTTAGCGAGCCCGAGCTTTCGGCCGCGCTCGAAATGGCCTGGCGCCACGGCGCGGCGAAGGCAAAAGTCCGCCGACGATAGTGACGGCGGTCACAGCCGCGGAACAATCTTGCGGGTATGCGCGCGAGGACAAAAATCACTCCTGGCCCGGAGGAGCCTTTCTCGCGTGCTCAGCGCTCCGACGAACTCCTGCCCTCCACTAGGTATATTTGCTCATTGCCGACAGCGCGGGTTCATGCGCGACTTTTTGTTTTCGCTTGCTGGCAAGACCGAAGATCAGGACGGCCGTTAGGGAGAAGAAAACGTTTTCCGAGCGCCTTGACCATTTCGATCAACGACAAGAAGAGGAGGATATCATGAGGCTGGCATGTGGTTGCTTCATCATTTCGCCTTCGGTGCTTGAACGCTTAGAGGCCGACGCGTCTCTCGGCCCAGAGGCTCGGGCGGCGATCGCGAATACCCGCAAGCTTGAGCCGATTTGGAGAAAATTGCGGGTGGCGCACGCCGCTGCGTCGAAGGCTCATCAGAAAGTGACGGCAGTCCCGAAGGCCTTGGCTGTCTTGCCGCAGGCGACCGCCTATAATTGCGAGCATACCGAAAACTTGCCGGGAACCCCCGTCGCCGATCCGAAAGCTTCCTCGGACCAATCCGTCAAGAACGCCTTCAATGAAGCGAACGGAGTGGCGAAATTCTATCATGACTGTTTTGGCCGCGACTCGGTCGACAACAAAGGCAAGACCCTAGTCTCGTCCGTCCACTACGGGCAAAACTACGACAACGCGTTTTGGAACGGTCAGCAAATGGTCTACGGCGACGGCGACGGCAAGCTCTTCGTCGATTTCACCGACTCGAACGACGTCATCGGCCACGAGCTCACTCATGGGGTCACTCAGTACACTGCGGGCCTCACTTACGCGGACGAACCGGGCGCATTGAACGAAAGCATCTCCGACGTGTTCGGCTCGATGTACCGGCAATGGTCTGCGTCCCAGACCGTCGACAAGGCGGACTGGCTTATCGGCTCGGGAATCCTGGGTCCGACAGCGAAGCAAAAGGGTTACACCTGTCTGCGCGACATGGCTAACCCCGGCGCAAAGCATTGCGTGTCGCCGCAGCCCGCCGACTACAAGCACTACATTCCGCATGGCGATCCGCACGACAACAGCGGCATTCCCAATCGCGCCTTTTGCCTCATTGCAAATGCGATCGGCGGTCACAGCTGGGAGAAGGCGGGCAAGGTATGGTACGGCGCGCTGACCAGCAAAAAAGCGACGAAGAACATGAAGTTTAAGGATTTCGCGAATTTGACGGTCAGCGAGGCGAAGACGCTTTTCGCGGCGGACCCGTCAGTGCAGGCGGCGGTGACGAAGGGCTGGAAGACAGTGTTTGTCCTATAGCCGCCGCGAATCAGACGCCGCGCTGAAAGGATTCGTCTGGCGACGGATCCTTTCGCGCGCCCCGCCCAGGTGTGCTAGGAAAGCCGCCCGGCGCTCGCCGCGATCAGCGGCGATCGTTTGGGCGGTGATAGCGAGCGCCCTGTGCACCGGCGTGAGCGATGCCGGAACCGGGCTTCGGCGCGCGGCTTTGAACGCGTGGAGTCTCAAAGTGAGCGAGCGCGATATGCTGACTATTAAGAGAACCGGAGGCGGATTGATAAACCTCCCGAGCGCGCCTGCGCAAATTCCTCTGAACAAGCTCTCGTCTGACGATCAAGACAAAATCCTACGCCTGCTGCGGACGAAAGGCGCGTTTCCTCAGCCGACCCGTTCCGACTCGCCCAAGTACGATCTTACGGGCCAGGTGGACGGGGAGACGCGAACGGTGCATGTGCCGGAGGAAATGGTTCCCTTTTCCGTTCGGTCGTTGGTCAAGACGCAACTTCCGGACCGGTAGCGGGTGTTCCGGGCCCAGTCAGAGAACCAGCAAGCTTCTCGCTCGCCTCCCACAGCCTTTCCGCCGCCTTGTCGTCGCGCGCGGTGGCGGAGGGCTGCACGATCTTGCGCTTGACGAAATACTCGCCGGTCGTCTTGGCGACGTCCGGCGAGGAGGCAAGGTAAATGAGCGTGTCGGCGCCTTTTTCAGGCGAGATGAAAAATGGCCTCAAAATAGGGAACATGAGGCCGGCCAGACCGCCGCTCGCATCGCCGAACCGGGTCGCGACGACGCCCGGATGGAAGCAATTGGCGGTCACGCCCGTTCCCGCGAGGCGCCGCGCAAGCTCGCGGGTGAACAGAATGTTGGCGAGCTTCGACCGGCCATAGGCCTTGAGCCCGTTATAGCTTCTAGCGCTCTGCAAGTCGTCGAAATCGAGGCTCGCGCCAAGATGCGCGGTCGACGAGGTGGAGACGATGCGCGCCGGCGCTGAAGCGACGAGCCTGTTGCGCAGCGCTTCGGTCAGCACGAAATAGGACATGTGGTTGAGAGCGAAGGTCAGCTCGAGCCCCTCGGGCGTCACCCGCCGGTTAGAAAAGAGGGCCCCGGCGTTGTTGATCAGCACATCGATGCGCGGCTCGCTGGCGGCGATCGCCGCTCCGACCTTGCCAGTCTCGGCCACGCTGGAGAGGTCGGCCAGATGGACTTGGTGTCCGAGACCGGGCGCCTTCGCTTCAAGCTTGGCCATCGTCGCCTTGGCGCGCGCCGCGTCGCGGGCGATCAGCACGATTCGGGCGCCGAGCCCGGCAAGCGTGACAACGGCGGCTTCGCCGATGCCCGAGGTTCCGCCGGTAGCGACAATGGTCTTGCCCTTCATGGAATGGCTCTCCAGCCCAAGTTCAGCGCCTGGACATCTAGGCGCGATCTTGCGCCCTCAAAAGGGGACGCGCGGTCAAAAGGTTTCAGGAGAACTCTGATCAGCAGGGCGTGTGGTTTCGACGCCGAGCCGCTCGCGCTATGCTCGGGGCCCTTAATGCGGCGGGCCGCCCAGCCGCCGAAGGAACCATGAATGGCCAAGGACCAGCACGGCCTCAAGCTCACCGCCTCGCCCGAGTCAGCCGCGGCGTTCGATCAGGCCATCGCCGACTACTACGGGCTGACCGGCGATCCGGTCGGAATTCTCAAACAGGCGCTGGCCCGCGATCCCGGTTTCGCGCTCGGCGGCGTTGCGATTGCGGCTCTCTATATGATCGGGGGCTTTCGTGGCGATCATGCGGAAGTCGCGCGGGCGCTCGGCGCGGCGGAGGACGCCATTCGCCGCGCCTCGGAGCGCGAGCGTCGCCATCTCGCCGCCACCAAAGCCTGGGCCGAGGGGAAGACCTCGCAGGCGATCCTCGGCTGGGAGGCGATCCTCGCCGATCATCCGACCGATGCACTCGCATTGCGACTGGCGCAGGACGGCTACTTCTTCGTTGGCCAGCCGCTGGCGATGCGCGATTCGGTCGCGCGGGTGCTGCAGGCTTGGGGCCGGGACGATCCGCTGTCGAGTTTCGTCCTCGGCCTCTACGCCTTCGGCCTCGAGGAGACGGGCGACCTCAAGCGCGCTGAGGACTTCGGCCGCGAGGCGCTGGCGCTGAACCCGCGCGACGCCTGGGCGACCCACGCGCTTGCCCACGTTGTGGAGACCGCGAACCGCCATGAGGAGGGCGCGGCCTTTCTCACCTCCACGCGCGCCAATTGGGCGGATGCACATTTCGTCGCCGGGCACAACGGCTGGCATCTCGCGCTCTTTCTCATTGAACTCGAGCGGTTCGACGAGGTTCTGGCGGGCTTTGACCGCTTCTCGGCGCCCAAGCTTGCCGACGACGCGACCCTGGACCGCGTCGACGCCGCCTCCCTGCTGTGGCGGCTCGAACTTGCGGGCGTCGACGTGGGGGACCGCTGGACCTCGGTCGCGGACAAATGGATGGCGCATGTCGACGACCATGTGCTGGCCTTCAACGACCTGCATTGCGCTTTCGCCGTCGCTCGCTCGCCCAGTTCCGGCGACGCCAGGCGCTTCCGTGACTCGCTCGACGCGTACGAGCGCCTGGGCTCAGGCGACAATCGGCAGGTGACGGCGGAGGTCGGCCGGCGGCTCATCGACGGCGCGCTTGCGTTTGGCGAGGGCGATTACCCACGTGCGGTCGAAGCGATCCTGCCAATCCGGCGCGACGCGGTCCGCATCGGCGGCAGCCATGCCCAGCGCGACGTCGTCAACCTGACCCTGATTGCGGCGGCCGAGCGGTCGGGCCAATGGGGCCTGGCTCGCGCGCTGCTGGCGGAGCGCGCGGCCGTACGGCCGACGGTGCGTACGATCGCCGCCTACGACCAGGCGCGAAGCCGGGCAGGGGCGGACTGAACTCTGGGCGCTCCCGCCGCCGAAGCGGCGGTAACGCCGCCCGCGGGCCCGCCCAGCTCCCGATCCATGACGGGTTCTCAACATCAACTACGTCAGTTATTTTAAGATTTATCAAATGGTTAGAGAGGAATCGGAGACAGGATGCCGCGGGGGGCCGGCATGGGGTGGTCAAGGCCGGCGGACTGCGTTAAGAATGGTGCAACGCGTACGCGATATTTTGATTCTGGTGGTTAAGCGTAAGCGTAGGGCGAGGGATGCAGGGGACAGACGCGACATTCGACGGGGTTTCGTTCGAGGGTGGGGACAGCTCTCGGCGGGTGCTTCAAAAGGTCCTTCCCGGCGCCGCGGCGGTGGCGCTGGCGGGGGCTGTTGGCTTCGCTGCGGTGCATTTGCGCGAACAGGCCGCTCCGGCGGCGGGCTACGCCCCATCGACCCTGTCGGCGCCGGGGGCGGCGTCAAAATCCTTCCCGGACATTGCCATCGACGCCAACCTGCTGGCCGAAATGAACCGGGCTGCGCCCACCGGCGCCGCGCCGCAAGTGGCGAGCCTCGAAGTCGCCCCGCCTTCGTTCTCGCCGCCGATCCCGCTGCCCCGCCTCGAGGCGTTTCCGCCCGCCGCGCCGATCCCGCAAACCGAGAACGCGCCGCTGCCGCCGGCGCGCGAAGGCGCCGAAACCGGCGAGAGCGTGCCTTTGCCGCCGCCTCGCCCGCCGGAGCTCAACGCGCCCGTTGCGCCGGCGCCCGCCCGCCATCCGCCCCAACCGACCGTTGCGACAGTTTCCCCCGCCGGTCCGATCGACAACCGCAATATATTCCAGAAGATGTTCGGACTCGGACAGCCGTCTGCGCCGGCCGTCGCCTCGACGACGCCGGAACATGGCGTCCCGGCGCAAGCAGTCACGCCCGCGCAGCGACAGGTGGCGCTCCGCACGGACGCGACACCTTCCGCGGCGACAGGTTCCGCCGCGACAAGTACCGCAGCGACGGTTTCCGCAACGGAAAGCACGGGCGTCGGGAGAGGGCCGCTGGTTTCCTTGCCCTCGCCGTTCGGCGGTTCGGCGCCGGGTTCCGGGTACGACCGATATACCGCCGTCTACGACATCTCCGCCCGCGTGGTCTATCTGCCGGATGGGACAAAGCTCGAGGCCCACTCAGGATTGGGCAACGCGCTGGATGATCCGCGCTACGTGAGCGAGCGCGCAGTAGGTCCAACGCCGCCGCATCTCTACCAACTGACGTTGCGAGAGGGCTCGTTCCACGGCGTCCAGGCGCTTCGCCTCAATCCGATCGGCGAAGGCGGTCTCTACGGCCGGGCGGGACTGCTCGCCCATCCCTTTATGCTCGGCCCGAACGGGGACTCGAACGGCTGCGTGTCGGTGAAGGACTACAACGCCTTCCTGCGGGCCTATCAGAACGGGCAAATCAACAAGCTCGTGGTCGTCGCTAAGCTCTGACTTCAAGACTTGCGTTCGCCGCCCCCTTCGGACCCGCTTGGCGTGGGCGCGGAGCCATCGCAGTATTTGATCACGTTGAAGCCCTCGCTTTCGTCAGGCGGGACGAAGAAGCTCGTGACGTGATCGAATTCGGCGTCGCTGACGCCGCTCCCGCCGGCGGCCTTCCGCGCATGCATGCGCGCTCGGCAAACTTCGTCGGGAACGTCGAGGAAGTGAAGCTGGTGAGACGCCTCGGCCTCCTCGAACATTGCGCGCATCCACGCCCTTGAGCCGAGCGTGTTCGCGTGAAAGTCGAGCACGACCGAAACGCCGGCGCGCAGGAGGCCGACGATATGCGGCGCAAGCGCCGTGCGCAGCCTGTCGCTGCGCTCGAAATAGTCGGCGATCGTCCGCAGCTCGGGCGCGTAAAGCCGATCGACCCAGCGATCCTCGCTAATGACAATCGTCTTCTCCGCTTCCCCGAGCGTGGCGGAGAGAGTGGACTTTCCTGCGGCGATCTTGCCGCACAACATGTGCAGCGTTGCGTTCGTGGCGGACATTGGAGAAGTCTCTGGCGGCGATCGGGCGCTTCCGCCCGGATGAATTGGATTGCGACGAACCCGGCCCGGCGTCAGGCCGGGCGGCGAATTCGAGCGCGTACGGCGCCGCGTGCGATCCAAGTCATGGAGACCATGCCCGCCTCATAGCACGCGGGGCCGCGCCGGCCAACGCGTCTCGGGGAACGCGCTGCTTCAGTCTGGTCCGGCGTCGAACCCGCGTTTGCGGAACAGCGCCGCGGGGGACGGGGGGCGGCCACGAAAGAGGCGGTAGGCCTCATCGTAGTCGCGGCTCCCGCCAGCCGCATAGACGAAATCCCTGAGCCGCTGTGCGACCTCGCGGTCGAAAATATCTCCGGCCTCCTCGAACGCTTCGAAGCCGTCGGCGTCCAGAACCTCCGACCAGAGATAGCTGTAGTAGGCGGCCGAATAGCCGCCCGAGAAGATGTGCTGGAAATGGGGGGTGCGGTGGCGCATGCCGATTGCGTCGGGCATGCCGATCCGCTTGAGCTCCTCCCCCTCGAAAGCGACCACATCGATGTCCGCCGGCGAGGGATCGAGGTGGAGCTTGAGGTCGACCAGCGCCGAGGCGGTGTATTCGACTGTGGCCCAGCCCTGATTGAACCGGCGCGCGTTCACAATCTTGC
>Ga0335076_10000469_pt1 | contig 37151 bp, 32 predicted proteins | sample Lox_Sample_25_FD_206717 | JGI IMG/M metagenome (GOLD analysis project Ga0335076, IMG submission 206717) | Soil microbial communities from Loxahatchee National Wildlife Refuge, Florida, United States - Lox_Sample_2.5 | ecosystem: Environmental > Terrestrial > Soil > Wetlands | place: USA...
AGCTTGCCACGTCCTTCATCGCCTTCTAGCGCCAAGGCATCCACCGTACGCCCTTAGTAGCTTAATCATAAAACTCACTCAATACGTCGTTTCCCAGGGTGTCGCGAATTGCTTCGCGACTCGCTGCGGTGGCTATACCGCAACTTTCCGTTGGTTCGTGCGCCCTGTTTTTTGCAGCTCCATTGATCCGTGGTCCGCTTGCGCGGCGCCGGGCTATCGATTCAGCATGGAACAGGTGCTTGACTAAGTTCGCCTTGTTAAATCCACAGTTGCTGCTCAACATACTCGAGCAGAACTTGTAATAATCCACGCCATCACTCCCCCGGGCGACCGTAATCGCTCCGAAGTTATCGGCGTGAATTTGCCAGCCTTACTGTTGTCAAAGAACGTTGACCCTGAGACCTTCAGGGGCCGCAGCTTGCACTGTCGGCGTCCTCCTTCCGGAGGACCTGAGATCCTTTCGCGGTAACCCGAAAAAGGAGCCCATAAAATACGAAACCCGGCGCCGAGCGCCGGGCACAATCACTCTGAGGGAGTGATTCCGCGCGATGCTCAACGTATCTATCCTGTGCTAATAAGGCGCCTCACTATAGGATCTGTCTCATGGAGTACTTCAGACCCGACTGTGAATCCCCTGCACGGTTCGACACTTTAGGGAAGTCCCGAACCATTTGTAATCATACAACAACAAAGAAATATGTCAAGCGCTGTAGAAAAGATTTTTGGGGAGCTTTCCACAAGGCTGTGGAAGCTGTGAAAAACGGAGCCCCGACTCCCAGGAAGAGAATCGGGGCTTCGTGACTTTCGAAGCAGGCTTCAGCGTTGCGTGTGGCGCTAATCGCAGACGTTAGTGCTCCACGCTTCGTCGCCATCCCAATCGTGCGCGAAGCGCGACAAGAGGCAGGCGGCGTCGTAGTAACGATGCCCGTCGAAGCGCTGATAAACGAGGACGGTTCTGACGCCGAGATCCTTGAAGGATTGGTGGATACGCTGATCGAGGTCCCATGGTCTGACATTCGGGCCACCGAGGAGAGCTTCCTTCAAAACCCGCCCTTGGAGGTCGCCGTTTGCCGGGATGTTAAAGCCGAGAATTTTGGCAAGCGTCGGGACGACGTCGGCGTTGCTGACCGGAGCAATATCCGTGAAGCCACGCTTGAAGTCGGGACCGATGGCGGCCATGTTGTTGAAGGTATCGCCACGGCTGAAACTGCCGTGCATGCCCTGACCTTCCTGCAAACCGGAATCGGCGAGTTCGACGCGGGTCATATCCGGATTAAGCGGATCGAGGGCGAAATTGCGGAAATTCAGCGCGATGGCCGGGGTGGGAACCGAAGTGTCACCTTTCATGCCAATGGCGCTGAGTGGGAGAGTTCCCGGGATTGGACCGAAGCTGTCATCGACGAAAAGGCCCCCGGCGTATTTCTGGGTGAGGAGGAAACGCACGATGGCGTGCAAGGTCCTCCAGTCGTGGTCGGGAACATAGATGAGGTCGGAGCCTCCGTTGGCGGCGACGATAATCTTGGCATCGGTGGCTTCACCGACTTTGGGGATTTTTCCGGTTCCACCGATCAGACCGTCTCCGCTCGCCGGGCGTTGACGAATGGTGGTTGTCTGCTGGGGGATGGTGGGGTCAACGGGCTCGTAAACAAAGGTTACGCCATCAGCGGCAAGCACTTGGTTGTCGGGATCGAACAAGGGCAATCCGAAGAAATGGGCCAGGTCGATAGCGACAAAACCCGGAGGCGTAGATCCGGTGTTTACTTCCTGGCGGCCAGTGGCGTCTTTGTAGATGAACTGAGAAGCATAATCATCGACGACGGTCTTGCCGAGGGCGTCGGCTTCATGATGGCTGATGGTGGAGAAGCCGTGATCGGCGGTCACGAAGATGTCGGTAGAGGCAGCCAGTGCAGGATCGCTCTGAATATAGTCGAGGATTTGTTGGAGATTCTTGTCGGCGTTTTGCACAGCCGCTTTTGAGGTGGGCCCATTGATGCCGGGGACGAGCGAGTTCAAGCTGTCGCCTTGATTGTGCTGAGTGCCGTCGGGATCACGGGACCAGAAGACGGCGACGAAGGGCTGCCCGTTTTGCACGAAAGTGGGGAGGACCGCCTTGGTGAGGGTATCGACGAAATATTGTTGTTGCACGGTATTCGCCGCGAGCGTACCGGGCGTGGTGTTATTGCCGGAAAAGCCGTTGCTCTGCTGGCTGGTGGAAGGTGCGCCGTTGGTGCGGCCCGGCGCAACGGTGGCAAGGCCGGCATTTTGCAATGCGGTGGTGATGGCTGAGGGTAGCGGGACACCGCTTGCGGAACCGGTGGCGTCGTCGATGAAGACAGTGACGGGGACCGGGAACTGCTGGCCGGCGGGTTGGAGTTGAGAGACATCAAAGATGGAGGCCGGGCCAAGTTTGCCAACGCTGGCGGTGTTGTAACCATTCTTGCGTGCAAAGCTGAGGATGGTTTCTTCGTTGAGATAGTTGCCGCTGAAGTGATCGTCGAGGTCAGCAAGGACCTGGTCGTTTTCGATGAAAGGGGTAAGCGTTCCAGGAGTCTTGCCGAAGTTCCCGGTATTGAAAATGGCGAAACCGGGATAGATGGTGTTGCTGAAATCGCCGGTGTCTCCCAGCAAGTGTCCGGTGGAGATGACGGAAGCATTGGCGGTTGTGAATGTTGGGAAGATGCTGTGGCTGTTGACGAAGTGCACACCCTGAGTGCGGACGCGATAGAACGCGGGCGTGTCCGTGGCGTTCACGGAGCCGTGACGAAGGCCGTCGGCAATGAAGATGATGACATTCCTTTTCGCGGCAGGCTTTTTGGCAGCATTCGCGGATTGTGCTACGACTGTTTGTCTCGGGACAGCCACGCAGCAGAAAACCGCGCAGGCAGTCCACACCGCGATCTTTCGAACAAGATCGGTGAACATACACTTCTCCTTTAATTTTGCGTTTCAGACCTGGTAATGCGGAGCGATAGGGTCACTATGCGATTTGCGGATTGAGAAGGTGATGAAAGAGGTGTAAATGGAAAGAGAACTTTGGAAATGCGACTTAAATGGTCGCAACAAATCGCCGGCAAAAGAGAGCTTTGGCGAAACTACTTCTCAATCCATTCCATGATGCGCAAGACGGGCTTGCCGTCGAGATTTTCCAAGGGAAAGTAAACGAGGTGGGTTTTGGGATCGACCGCGACGGTGTGACCGTGCGGGAGGTGCAGTTCGCCGACCTGTTCGATGGTACGGTTGGCTTCCTGGAAGATGTTGATGTGGCCGGACTCGGAAGCAACGTAAAGGCGCTTGGCAGTTTGGTCGAAGGCGAGGACGTCAGGGCTGTGACCAACGTCGAAGGGTGGACCGGGGCGCATGGAATTCAAATCGATGACTACGAGTTTGCTGTTGGTTTGGCCGGCGACGAAGGCCAGATGATTTTCGAGGTCGAGCGCCACGCCGTGGGGATCCTCGAGGAATGGTAGCGGGGTGCGTGCGGTGATGCGGGCGTGAAGCGGGTCGATGGTGACCAAGTCGTTTTTGTCGTGGACCGCGACATAGACGCGATCGGTGGCGCTGTCGTAAACGGTGTTGCCCGCACCGCCGCCGAGAGGAATGGTGCTGGCGATGCTGTTGTTTGTGGTGTCGATGACGACGTCGGCGTTTCCGTGCTCGTCGGAAACAAAAAGGCGTTGGACCGAAGAGGCGTAGGCCAAGCCGTCGGGATATTTGATCTCGCCGACTTTGGCGACGGGCTTAAGAGCGGCGGCGTCGACGATGGCGACCTGATGATCGCCGGTGACGGAAGCAAATACTCGATGAAGCTCGGGGACCGCAAGCACGCCGTGGATGCGGCGGAAACCATCAAGAGCGGCGACGACCTCGCGTTTTTTAGTGTCGAAAACAATCAACTGATCGGCATTCATGTGGGCGATGTAAAGATGCCCGTCGACGGGGTTCAGGCTTTGGTAGTCGAAACGAACTGCCGGACCGGGGAGTGGAACGTCGGCAACGAGACGAAGCTCGGCCTGCGGACGAGTCTGCGAGAAGACACTGAGACTGAAACCGGTTGCGGCGACAAGCATTGCGCCAAAAACGAATCCCACCAGAAATCGCAGAGCTCTGATCATTTTGCCCGCCGGCGTGCGTCCCTCATTATGTTTGTGAATTGCCCGGCGGGTCAAAATGAATTGGAAGCTGTTGCGGGATGTATGTGGCGCGGTGGTGGTTAGTCGGTGGCGGCTTTGGCGGCCTTCTTCTGGGCGGCAGCGGTCCACGGCGGAGTGATTCCGTTGACGCGCGCGTAGGCGATGGATTGGCCCAAGTGTTCGTGATTGTGAGTGACCAGGAGATAGACGACGTCACCGTCGTTGGCGTCGGGGCCCAACTTTTTTTCGGGCTTGGCAAAATCGGCGTTGGTCATGTTCTTGACGGCGGCGATGGCGTACGAGAAGGATTGGTTGAGCTGGTCAATGATCTTGGCCTTGTCGGTGGTGGAGGTTTCAAACCCGTCACGTTTGAAGCCGGTAGCGGGAGCGGTTCCAGTCATCATGGTGGGAATACCATAGTTGGCCGCCGCGACATGGAGAAACAATTCACTTACAGAGCGAACGCCGGGACCGGGGCGCCAGTTATATTTGTCCGCCGGGATCGCGTCCGCCAGGGACGCGTACTTTTTTTGGAGACCTTCTAAATCAAGGATCGCCTGGGCTTTCATGTCATAGCTCGGTGCTGTTTTATCGGTGGAATCGGACGAGGCGACCTGAGCTTGTGCTTTGGTGGCAACAAGAGCAGAGGGCAATCCGGAGAGAAGAAGCAGAGTTAGGCCGAGAGGAAGCTTTGATCTCATGAGCGATCTCCTTTGAGGTTCAATGGGCAACACGACCGATACTCCTGTAGCGCTGCAGCTGCACCGGCCCCTACAGGCGGCAATTGTTTTGGGATAAGACGACAGGGAAAGGGCTTTGTTCTCCGTGGTTACCAAAAATTCCGGGGAAAAGAACGAAAAAGGGCGGCCAGCGAGGCTGACCGCCGTATCGGACTGTCAGGACTTGTGAGGCACCGGGGTGCTACTTGGCCTGGAGAGTCTCGATGTAGGTAATGAGGTTGCTGATGCGTTGCTGAACCACGGTGTCGTGGAACTTGTCGAGGGATTGGAAGAGCGGACCCCACACAGGCATGTCCGCGGAGCCATGAGCGCCGGGGCCATTGCCGAATTTAAGGGTGGAGTTAATGCGATCCGCGGGAAACTTGCCGTTGTTCTTCAGAGCCAGTTGCGTCAAGTCCGTGGGCTGCGACTTCATAGCACTGGCTGCGGGGCCGTTCCCTTTACCGTCCACGCCATGACAAGGAGCGCAGTATTTGGTGAACATTTCCTTGCCTGAGACTGGACTGGTTTGCTTAATCGGGGTGGACTTCACGACGGGCTTTTGGGCGGTATTATCTTGCGCAAGGCATAAGCCCGCGGCCACCACTAACACACCCAGCAGCATCATGCTTGTCTTCCACATGAAGAACTCCTTTCTGTTGGGATAGATTCGCGGTGAGCGTGCATATCCTCTATCCGTCGTTATTGGGAATATCTCATGGAGGGAAGGCAAACAGTGTGATATCGGTCACACGATTTGTGGTGGTGTTTTTGGCAATGTAACTCGATGTGTCCGTTTGGATTTGCCATGGACTGAGTGAGTAACGAGGGGAAGGCTCTGTGAGACAGCGCGTCCCGGGACAATCGGGGAAATCCGGCCGAAGCAACGCAAAACGAACTTTCTTCATCTGATTTTGGCGCGTTGAACGCTATGGATAAGACACATTTGGTTCGACGCTGCCTTGACTGGTTCTAAGAGTCGGTCTACACTACGGAGTTTTTAGGTGGCCCCTGGAGCCATCTGGGGGAGGACTCAAACACATGGATAAGAAGCGACTGGATTACTACAAGAAGAAGCTGCTAGCGCGGCGCGACGAGTTGGTGAAAACCATCACGAGGACGGAAGAAGAGGGCCGTCAGGCCGACGACGATCCAACGGTGGACCTTGCCGATAAAGCAGCGAATTCCTATACGAAAGAATTTCTGTTCGGGCAAACCAGCACCGACCGGAACATGCTGAACCTGATTGATGAAGCGCTGAAGCGCATTCGCGGCGACGAATACGGGAATTGCATGGTGTGCCACGAAGAAATGCAGCAGAAGCGGCTGGAAGCGGTGCCGTGGGCGAAGCATTGCATCTCGTGCCAGGAAAAGATGGAACAAGGGTTGCTGTAAGAGCAAACGGTTCTATTTACTTTCACCGAATCTAATGGATATATAATAGGAACTGGTCACTGTGGAGCTGCCAGCGCCTATTTCGATGTTTGGATCCGAATTGCGGCATTTGTTCGAAAGCGCCGCCGGGGCATTAACCAGTGTGTGTTTCCCGGCAAATTGCCGGTTATGCAAAGAGCTGCTTGTAGATGCACGGAGAGTTCCCGTCTGCCACGAGTGTTTGTGCTCATTTGCCGAGATCCAGCCGGGGAGTTGTGATGTTTGCGGCTTGCCGTGTGCGTTTGATCCGGAGTTTCCGAAAGAACGAGCGATTTGCCCGGATTGCGAAGAACACCGATTCAGTTTTCAGTTGGCGAGGAGCTTCGGATGTTACGAGGGGAAATTGGCCCGAGCGGTAGTGCTGCTGAAGCACGAGCAAATTGAGCCGCTCGGATGGTGGTTTTCGAAACGACTCGCAGAGCTGGTCGAAAAAGAGGCGGACCGCATGCAGGCGGACGTGGTTGTGCCGGTCCCACTGCACCGGCAACGCAGCCGCGAGCGAGGATTCAACCAGGTGGATCTGTTTGGGCGCCCGTTGGCAAAGCAGCTCGGTCTGCCATATCAGCCGGTGTTGCTGGTGCGATCGCGGCCGCGCCCAGAAAAGCATTTGTTGCGCAGCGAAGAACGATGGGCAGCGGTACGTGGCGCTTTTGCAATGCGAAGACGAGGGCGGGTTGACAATTTACGCGTTCTGCTGCTAGATGATGTAATGACGACGGGAGCGACGTTGGACGCGTGTTCACGCGCGTTGCACGACGCGGGCGCTAAATCGGTGATCGGATTAACGATAGCCCGGGCCGGACGTCCAATCAGCTCCTTCGCCGCAACCCCGTAGCAAGAAGGGCGGGAGATGAGCGCAAGTCGACCAGAGGCGATAGACCACCGGGGGCGACATTCCCCCGAAGCGGTCGGACCGCTTGCGTCCAGCGCTTCGGGGAAGATGGGGCGGCACGCGCCAGCACTGAGCCCACCTCGCGGTTCCCTGATGCAAGAGCCGGTACTTGTCCTGAACGCGACCTACGAACCAATCAATGTGACCGCGGTGCGGCGGGCGATGGTGCTGCTGCTGAAGGGCGTGGCACAAGCGGAAGAGTTGCATAACGCTGAAGTACATTCTTCGGCGCATTCGCACAAAGTACCTTCGGTCATTCGACTATTGGCGTATCGGCACATCCCGCAGCAAAGCCGGGCACTATCGCGGAAAAATATACTGTTGCGCGATCGAAACACCTGCCAATTCTGCGGGAAAGTGTTTCCGAGTTCGGAGTTGACGCTGGACCATGTAATGCCACGGTCGCGGGGCGGCCGTTCTTCGTGGGAGAACCTGGTGGCCTGCTGTTATCGGTGCAACAACAACAAAGGCGATCGGACTCCGGAAGAAGCGGGACTGAAATTGGCGCGACGGCCGCGGCCGTTTACGCTGCACACCTCGCGGCAACTGATGCGATTGATTGGCCACCGCGACGAGCGTTGGCGTAAATACTTGTTTTATTGATATTTAGATTCCGATTGTAAAGAAAGCGCAAGAAGCAATTTTTAAGAAACCTTTTTCGAGGTGATGCATCTAACTTAATAACAACCACTTCGAGGACACACCCCGGGAGGCAGCTAGGGTCCACACCCTAGCTGCTTCTCTCCTTTTCAGAGCGATCTTTTTCGAATACTCCACGGTCAGAATTCCAGGTTCAGTAAGAGAGATTTCTCGCTGCGCTCGAAATGACGGCTATTGTGAGAGGATTCGTGTGGATCTATACAAGGGCGCTTGCCGCATAACGTTCACCAGCGTTTCGTTCAGACTCCTACGGGTTAGTTTGTATTTTTGTCAACGCAAGTTCGGTAGCGTGAAGGAGAGCGTCTGCACCTACGGGTTTTCCGGTGGCGTTGATCATCCACATGTCCGGAGTGACCCGCCCAAATTTGGCGACACGTTCAAATTCCGGGCCGATGGCGCCCGCGCACTTCATTTGTTCCTCGACTTGAAAACCGATGAGATGGCCGATGGGATAGTCTGGCAAATACAGGAACGAATCGATCATGTGGGAGTAGACGGCGAGAAGGACGACGTCTTTTTGAGCAAATACAGGTGCATAGTATTTGTTCCAAATATTCTTTGCGATTTCGAGTGTGGCGTCCCGCAACTGATCAGGAGCAGCGTCGGGATGGTCGTACATCCAGTGCCACACATCCATGTCGACGAGAGCAACACCACTAATTTCGAAAGTGTTCCAGAAATCGTTCAGGGTGCGAAGAGTTTCTGAATGTTCGTCGGGAGTTGCGAGACCGAGAACCTCTAGATCATGGCCCTGGAGAACCATGGCCAGGGCTTCGGTGAACGCGGTGTTGGGGACGCCTTCGAGCAAGGTGTAGTCGACTTCGTTTAAAGAAAAAGTTTCTTCGACGTTGTGGCCCATTTCGTGAATGGCAATGTTGAATCCCTTGTAGTTCATTCCGCCAGGTTCTACGCGTGTGCGGAGGTGCGTTTTTTCGCTGCGCATGGCGGCACCCATGGCGTGCCCCGAGCCACGAGCAGGATCGACGACGATGTTGTTGGCGAGGAATTGCGATTTCTCCTGGGAAAAGCCGAACTTCATGAGGATATTGGGAATGTCGCGATGGAAAGCTTCCGCAGTGGGATAACGCTTGGAAACAATCGCATCAAGTTGCGCTTCGCTGTAAGCGCCTCTCGCGCGGAAGCCGTCGTACCAAATATCGAAAGGCTCGAGCGGGCGGTTGAGGCGAGATCGGATTAACTTTGCCACCAGTGGGACAAGGGGCGAAGAGACGACTTGTTCGAGCATTTGGCGGACGCGCGATTCTGGAATTTCGCGATCCTCGTCGAAGCGACGTGCGATCAGGGTGGGCGCGGTGGGTGAATAGGGGTCTACTTTGCGTGCTGCGCGATAGGTTTTGAGAAGCATCTCGTAGCGGGTGGAGGGTTCGGGGGCTTTTGTAGCCGGCCTGTGGACTGAAGGATTGGAATTGTCGTCGGATTGGGCGGCGGGTTTGACTTCGTTGGTCCAGGGATTCCAATCGACGGTTGGATTGTTGATGACCGCGTTGGGGATGGTCTGAGTGACGATGCGGGTCATGACTTGCTGAATACAGCGTTGCTTCTGCAGACCGTGTTGGGTGTCGGCGTAGTCTGCTTTGATCTCGTCGCGAAGATTCCAGTGGCTGAGGAGGCGGAGCTTGGGAGGAAACAGGCGCGAGCCCTGGGGATCGAGCAGATGGAACATCCAGATGTTGTATTGGGAAATGTAGGAGTCGGATTGGGCAGCGGCGCGAGCGATGTCTAGGTTGACCGAGGCGGGAATGCGTTTCGAAAACGTTTGCGCAAGGCGCACTTCCGCCCATTGCTGCCGCGTCCATTGCGGACCATGGGAGAGACGCTCCTGGAGAGTGGTGAGAGGAAAGTTCAGAAGGACCACAAAGGCGAGCTTGTTACTGAAGAAATCGTCGATGACGTGGGCGGCGGGATCGTAGCCGGCGAAGAGTTCGTCGAACGGGAGGACCGGGCCGAGGTTCAGATCGGCTTGTTGGCGGAACTCACGATTGATTTCGTGCATATGACCGTTGAGCTGTTCGAGTAGGTTTTGAAAGCGGTTAAACATGGCGTTGAGGGCGAGGGGATCGCCGGCGAAATTGGCAAGTACGAATTCCTCGAATCCTCCGGCATCGCCGTCTTCGGGGAGCCAGAACTCGGACACTTGGCGGAGTCCGCGGTCGATGCGGGTGCGCTGGCTTTCGCCGTACTTTGCGAGGAGTTCCGTTTTGACTTTTTCCGATACGTCGTGCATCCAGGGGTTGGACGGTTCTTGAGCGGCGTGAGGCTTCATGGGGATCTCCGCGGAAATGAATGGCGCATTGCTGAATAAGGCAAAAAGCAGGACGGCCGAGATTATGCGCATAGCGCCTCCGGGGGCATAGAGATTCGAAGAACAGGGAAGGAATCCGGAGCGAACCGAACGAGAGCTATTTTATAACGGAGGGATGGCGGACGCCGGCCGCAGTGAGAGAGCAGGGCGATGAAAAGTTCAAGCCCTGACCGGGGCATTGCGGAGAGCTGAAAAACTTTCAAGGGCCGAAGCTTCATCCGGGAATTCGGGAAAGACTTGATAGAGTTGAGTGACTTTGAGAATCTCTTCGACTTTCGGCGCCAGGCCAACCACTTTCATGGCGCCGCCTTTCTTGACCACGCTCATGTAATTGCGAACGAGTTCGCCAATGCCGGAGCTGTCAAGATAATCTAGTCCCGTGAGGTTGAGGACGATGTTGGTGTGACCGTCTCTGAGTAAGGTCTGGACGATCTGATGAAACGCCCTGGATTCGAACGAGGTCAGCCTGCCGGTAACGTCGACGAGAGAAACATCTTCTGAATGTCGAACACTTACGGAAAAGTTCATAGAAACCCACCGAGCCCTAGTGTTCAGCATTTTATCCGGAAATTTGCAGAAGGCAAGGGGCTTCCGGATGTTCCAGGTTCGATTGATGAAGTTTTTACTGACGCATGACGACGCGAAGACCGCGGCGCCAGCTTTCCGCCAGACCGACGCGGATAATCTCGATGTCTGGGGAAAGGTGTCTCATCAGTGTTTCGGTGGAGGGATGGAAGCGTAGAGCCGGGGCGACCAGGTAAACGAGAGGGGGAGCGGGGTGGACCTGAATGCGATGGAAGAAGCCGTAACGTTCCAGATCGCCCTGGAGCTGATGCTGGCGAATGCGGCTCCAGTAGGCTGCGGCCTGGAGAGGGAGTTCGGGATTTTCGGTAGCCTTGAGTTCCAGAAGGGCGAGGCGTTTGGAGCGTGTGATGGTGAGCAGGTCCACAACACCGTGCTGAGAGCCGGAATTGGCAACGACCTGCTGATAAACGCAATGTGGGTCGAGCGTAACGTCGATGGCGGAAACGTTTTGAGCGATTAAAGATTGCAACCAGCGCTCTGCCTGGGCGCGGTAGAAGGGGTGCAGGGGATGGGAGGTTAAGGGCGCACGAAATTTCTTGAGCTGAAGAACAAGATTCTTCAGCTCCGGTTCCGTTCGCGGGGAGAGCAGCTTACCGGGGGCCCGATGACCGAAACAGATTTGGCCGTCACACCAGCGGGCGAAGGATAGGCCACGGAACCGGAGGACGACTTCCTGGTCACCAGGAGAAGGATGAGCGGAGATAGAATCGGGAGCAAGAGCGATGAGGGGCTGGAGGTCGGCCTGGGCACAAGCGAGCAAGGCCTCGGATTCGCGATGAGGAATGAGCCAGGAGTCAACGTTGCCATTGGAGCAGGGATCGACCCGTTCGAGATGTTCGTTGAGGGAATGTAGTTCGTAGAGCTGAATTGCGAGGCGCGAGTCGAGAGCGGAGAGTTGGTGGGCAAGGAGGCGGGCCTTTCCTTGAGGAAGAATCAAGCGAAGAGCCGAGATGGGAGCTTTGCCGGAGGACTGTCTGGCGCGATCGAGCCACAGGAGCGCATAGGTGAGACTGCTTTCGATAGCGTCTTGAGTTTCCATGCCCGGAACCGCGAGAAATGCAGAGCGGACAGCGCCGCACCTGGAGATTCCCCGGACGTAGACACCAGAAAGTGAATGCTCGAGGTCGGATCCCGTAGAAATCTTTTCGACGGATTCATCGGGAAAGTTTTCAGCGAGGATGCGGCGCAGCGCTTCACAGAAATCTTCCCTGGTGATTTGTTTGGGGTTGCGCTGGAAGTCGAGGCGCACAATTTCCATGCGTTCCGGAGCCGGACGGCCAAAGCGTTCGACGGCCAGGAGGAGGCGCTCCTGAGACTGATCGGTAATGGCAACGACCCTGCGTGTGAGGTTGCAGTTTTCGGCCCAGAGGTGAAGCAAAGGTTTTTCCGAGGCGCCACGCACTTCCCAGGAGAGAGGCGAGAGCGGGGTAGTGCGACTGCCGTTTTCGCGGATTTCGATGAGGCCGGACGCGAGGAGGTCCTGCAAGCCGACGCGCAGTTGGTCCGCAAAGTGCATAATACGATTATAATCTAATAATATAGTTAACTTGCTAGCGTTTTGCGGGGGCCAGTTCGAGATGAGAAACGCGGACAACCGGAGTGCGCATGTTCCACGAGGGCGGGACATGTTCGAAGGAAACTTCGAAGGGACGGTGCTCGCCGGGAGCTAGGGGAGGCGAGGCCGGAGCTAATACGTTCCGTGTTTCGCGGAGCACGATCTGGTTCATGTCGTCGAAGAATTCGGTCGTGAGAGAGACGGCGGAGACGGGTTGAGGACCGCCGTTGTAGAGTTCGGCCGCCAGGGTGGTGACTTCCTGGTGCAGGAAATTTTCGGCGCGGGTCATCTCGATATTGTTGATTCCCAGTTTTGCGGCCAATTCGGTTTCGGCAGCGGTCATGGCCGTGGAGGGAGGGGCTCCTCCGTTGGAAGCGGACTTTTGCGATTGAAAAGGAGTGAACAAAAACCAAAGGCTGAGTGCAGCGGCGAAGACGACCACAGCGGCAATCGCCAAGGTTAGCGGAGACAGGCTGGGTTTGCTTTCGGGTGTTTCCGGATTCTCAAAGGTTTCCTGCATAGGAGGAACTCGCTTCGGCTGGAAGACGTGGGCTTAGCGGCCCAACGTCAAGCGATGCGCCAGAGGCTCCGGCAGCCGAGCGGAACGCATCCGGCTTTGAACTTGAGTGATGTCGTAGGCCACGCGCCAGAATTCGATGGCGTGGTTATCCAGGTCGGCGATGGCGAAACCGGCGCGCGGATCGCCGTCCCGGGGCTGGCCCACCGAACCCGGGTTCAACAAGTACCGTTTTACCGCTTCGATTTGCAGCGCGCAATGCAACTCGTTGGTGCGCGGGCGAAGTTGCAAGACTTCCAATTGCGAATCGAGGTAGGCGAAGCCGCCCTGGTGGTGAGTGTGACCGTAGAAAGTGACTTGGACGGTGGAATCCAAGAGCCCTTCAAGGGCCTGCGAGGGAGTAAAGACATATTCATCTTCGTCCTGCACAGCGCCATGAACAAGCATAAGGCCATCGGTTTCGAGCGGGCCTTGCGGGAGAGCGGCGAGCCAATCGAGATTTTCGTTGGAGAGTTGCGCGCGGGTCCAATCGACAGCCATTTTGGCGACGGGGTTGAAATCATCAGTGGCCATGAGTTCGGCGACGGCTTTGTCATGATTGCCGCGGATGGTGACCGCGCCTAACTCGCGGATACGCGAGGCCACTTCGTTCGGGTCGGGGCCGTAACCGACGACGTCGCCGAGACAGACGATTCTGTCCCACTTCCCATGCGCTGCTTTCAGGGAAGCTTCCAGGGCCGTCAGATTGGCGTGGAGGTCACTAAGAACTAGAGTTCGCATCCCGCTTCCGAATCGCGAACAAGAGTATAGATGAAGCCCGGTGGGTATGCACGGTGCAATGTTAATAAATGTAAAGAGGATGTAAAAAAGGGCACGATGGGAAGCTCCATGCAAAAATGACCGAAAAAAGTGGCCTGGCCCACGAAACATCTGCGGGGGGCGTTTCGTCTATACCAGTGCAGCCGGCAATCAGGCTGTAGCAGGACGGACAGAGATTTTCGGTAAGAAAAACCCCGCGGTGGCAGCCGCGGGGTCAATGACACTCAGTTGTACCGGCTCAAGACCAGGACGAAGAGGTGTCTCGCAGGTGAGGCTACTCCTCTCCCAACGGTGTGTCAACTCTTCCCTCCAGGCACACGCTTCCGGTTGACTCGAACGTGGAAAGGATTATGACTCACATGAAAAAGCAATCGCTCCTTGCGAATCTGGTGCTGGCAGGCGCATTAGCAGTGGCAGTTCCGGTTTTCGCAAAGCCCATGTCCGCCAACCTACCCATCACCCACAACGTGAAAGTGGGCCAGACCGAAGTGAAGGCCGGGGATTACCGGTTTCTGATCGACGGCAACCACCTTACGATTCTGAATGGCAAAAAGACGATCGCGGAAGCAGATGGCCGTTGGGAAGATCGCGACGCGAAAGCGGCATATAACAGCGTGGTATCGAACGGAGACGGGAAAGTGATCGAGCTCCGTTTCGAAGGCAAGAAGAGCGTATTTGTATTGCCGCAGTAACGAAAACAATTCCCGAGTACAACGGAGGGGAGGCCGGACATTTCGGTCTTCCCTTTTTTTATTGACGGTCGATGTGCACGTAGATTGAGCGAGGGGCCCTTGGGCCTGCGGTAACGCGAAGGAAAGTAGGCGGCACAAAACGGAGTGGGGAAATTCAGTGCGGGAAATCCGGAATTTATATCGTTTAGCGGATCAGCATGCAATCGCCGTAGCTGTAAAAACGATAGCGCTGGGAGACGGCGTGGCGATATGCGGCTAAGACGTGCTCTCTTCCGGCAAACGCGGAGACGAGCGCCAACAGAGTAGACTTTGGCAAATGAAAATTGGTGAGCAGTGCATCGACGATGCGGAACTGGTGTCCGGGGATGATAAACAAGCGAGCATCGGCTTTGCCGGGGAGCACGGAAAAGGTTGAGTTGGAATTCGTGGCGCGTATGGCAGCGTCTTCGAGAGTACGGACAACGGTAGTGCCAATGGCGAGGACGGGACGGCCTTGCTTCCTGGCACGAGTAATGCGCCCCGCGACCTCCTCGGAAATTTCGTACGTTTCGGAGTGAATTTTATGATGTTCGAGGACGTCGGTGTGGATGGGTTGGAAGGTGCCGAGTCCGACGTCCAAGGTGACTTCACAGGTTTCGCATCCGCGCGCACGAATCAGGGATAGGATTTGATCGGTAAAGTGGAGTCCGGCGGTGGGAGCGGCCACGGCACCGGTGTGCCGGGCATACACGGTTTGATAGCGCTGTCGGTCTGATTCTTCATCGGGACGGTCGATGTAAGGTGGCAACGGCACGTGTCCTAGTTCTTCGATATTTTTGTCTACGGTTTGTGCGTCATTGCTGCGAAAACGAATGGTCCGGAGGCCGAGATCGCCTCGGGCGACGACTTCGCCTTCAAGTTCACCCCCGCCAAAGGTGACCCGTTCGCCGGTCTGCATTTTCCGCCCGGGCCGGACGAGCGTCTCCCACACGTCACCTTCCAGCCGACGGGTGAGAAATACTTCGACTTTGCCCGTGAGATGTTCCCGGGCTGTTTTTCGGGAAGGCCGCTGAGCGTGGAGGCCTGCGCGGCGTCCAAAGAGCCGCGCGGGCAATACCCGAGTGTTGTTAAAGACGAGGAGTTCATCACCACGTAGAAGGTGGGGAAGGTTTGCGAATTTCGTGTCATTCCAAGCGCCGGATTCACGGTTGAGAAGGAGCATCCGGGAAGCGTCCCGCTGGGAGAGTGGTCTTTGCGCGATGAGGTCTCTTGGCAGGTCGTAGAAGAATTCGTCGACGCGCATGGATGGAGTACATCGTATACCAGTTTACGGGGAATCGTAGTGCCGGTTCGGCCTGGGAGGAACCCTAGCTGATGGGACCCTGTCTTTAAGTTATTGTAAATAATATGGATATTTTACTGCAGCTGTTTCAAAAAAATACTTGACACTATTACACTAAGATTTTATTATTTCGTTGATATCACTTATGGAGGATATCCAATGAGAGCTACACTCACTCAGTTTCAGCCCTTTCGCGGGGCTTCCAATCTTCAGGATCAGATCAATCGGCTGTTCAACGAGGCATTTGATCGACCCTCGAGCGAGGCGAATTTGACGGCGTGGGCACCAGCGGTCGACATTTATGAGACCGAGCAAAACCTGGTCGTCAAAGCGGACCTGCCGGACATCAAACCGGAGGAGCTCGACATTCGTGTCGAGAACAACATCCTGACGATCCGTGGGGAACGCAAGTTTGAGAAGAAGGTAAACGAGGACAATTATCTGCGCGTTGAGCGTGCCTATGGTTCGTTCAGCCGAAGCTTTTCGCTGGCGAGCACCGTGAATACCGAGGCGATTCACGCTGACTACAAGAACGGTGTGTTGACGCTGAGTATTCCGAAGCGCGAAGAAGCAAAGCCGAAGCAGATCAAGGTACACGTAGATGCACCAGCGGTAGCAGCGGCGGCCGCGAAGTAAGACGCGAAAGAGGCGCAGTGGACAAGCCACTGTGGGTTAGCATAAAGGGGGCTGGCCACGAGCCGGCCCCTTTTCTCTAGGGAGCAAGGCGAGAGAGGAAATTATGTTGAGATTCGACAAGATGACGGTGAAGGCTCAGGAGGCGCTGCAAGAGGCGCAGGAGATTGCGGGTCGGCACGAGAACCAGGCGGTGGAACCGATCCACCTGCTTGCGGCGCTGGTGCAACAGCAAGACGGCGTGGTACCTCCGTTGCTGGCGCGATTGGGGATTCGAACAGAAGCGCTGACGCAAGACATTGAGCGCGAGATCGCGCGTTTGCCGAAGGTGCAGGGATTTGCACAGCAACATTTGGGCCGGGCGTTGAATGATGTACTGGAGAAGTCGTTCGACGAAGCGACGAAATTCAAGGATGAATACGTTTCGACGGAGCATTTTTTCCTGGCGATTGCCGCTGCGGACAGCGATCCGGCTGGGCGATTGCTGAAGAAGAGCGGCGCGTCATATGAAGCGATCCTGCAGGCGCTGGCGGGGGTGCGCGGCAGTCAACGCGTAACTTCACAGAATCCGGAAACGACGTATGCGGCGCTGGAGAAGTATGCGCGCGACCTGACGGAATTGGCGCGACGGTCGAAACTGGACCCTGTGATTGGGCGGGATGAAGAGATTCGTCGGGTGATGCAGATTCTGGCGCGACGCACGAAGAACAATCCGGTGTTGATTGGCGAGCCCGGAGTTGGCAAGACTGCCATCGTGGAAGGGTTGGCGCAGAGAATCGTTTCCGGCGACGTTCCAGACGTTTTGAAGACGAAGCGGTTGGTGGCGTTGGATTTGGCAGCGTTGGTGGCCGGGGCGAAATTCCGGGGCGAATTTGAGGACCGGCTGAAAGCGGTGTTAAAGGAAATTTCAGAAGCGGACGGGCAGATTATTCTGTTCATCGACGAGTTGCACACGCTGGTGGGCGCGGGGGCGGCGGAAGGGGCGATGGACGCCTCGAACATGCTAAAGCCGGCGCTGGCGCGTGGGGAGCTACGGGCGATTGGCGCGACCACGCTAAACGAATACAAAAAGTACATTGAGAAAGATCCAGCGTTGGAGCGCCGGTTCCAGCCGGTGCTGGTGAACGAACCGACGGTAGAAGACACGATTGCAATCCTGCGGGGATTGAAGGACCGCTACGAAGTGCACCACGGAGTACGGATAAAGGACGCGGCGATTCTGGCCGCGGCGACGCTATCTCATCGTTACATTTCCGACCGGTTCCTGCCCGATAAGGCGATCGACCTGATTGACGAAGCCGCAGCGAGTCTGCGAATGCAGATCGATTCCCTACCGACAGAGATCGATGAGATTGAGAGGCGCATTCTGCAGCTTGAGATCGAGCGGCAAGCTCTGTTGAAGGAAACGGACCCGCATTCGGTGGAGCGGCGCGGGCAGATTGATAAGGAACTGGCGAAACTGCGCGAGGATTCGAGCGGACGCAAAGCGCGGTGGCAAGCGGAGAAGGAGGCGATATCGAAGATCCGCAAAATGAAGGAGCAGGTCGAGGAACTAAAGGCGGAAGCGGACCGATACGAGCGCGCTGGGGAGCTGGCAAAAGTGGCGGAAATCCGTTACGGAAAAATTGCGCAAGCGGAGCGCGAGGCGCAGCAGGCGCAGGAGCGGTTTGCGTCACTGCAAAAGGGCCAGCGCATGTTGAAGGAAGAAGTGGACGAAGAGGACATCGCGAAGCTGGTAAGCAAGTGGACGGGGATTCCCGTGGGGCGTCTGCTGGAAGGTGAAGTGCAAAAGCTGGTTCACATGGAAGAGCGGTTGCGGCAACGGGTGGTGGGTCAAGAAGACGCGCTGTCGCGGGTTTCCAATGCAGTGCGCAGGAATCGCGCGGGGCTATCGGATGCCAAGCGGCCGATCGGGTCGTTCATTTTCCTGGGGCCGACGGGTGTAGGCAAAACGGAGCTGGCACGCGCGTTGGCGGAGTTTTTGTTCGACGACGAGAAGCTGATGATCCGCATCGACATGTCGGAATACATGGAGAAACATAGCGTTTCGCGATTGATTGGCGCACCGCCGGGATATGTCGGCTACGAAGAAGGCGGACAGTTAACGGAACAGGTGCGGCGGCATCCGTACTCGGTAGTGCTGTTTGACGAAATCGAGAAGGCGAATCCCGACGTGTTCAACGTGTTGCTACAAATTCTGGAAGACGGGCGGTTGACGGATGGAAAAGGGCGCACCGTGGATTTCCGGAATACGGTATTGGTAATGACCAGCAACGTGGGTTCAACGGCAATTTACGAATTGGCGGCCAAGGATCCAGAACACGCGCGGAAAGAGGCGATGGAAGCGTTGCGCCAGGTGTTTCGCCCGGAGTTCATCAACAGGATCGACGAGATCGTAATCTTCAATCCATTGGGCAAGGAGCAACTGGAGCGAATCGTCGGACTGCTTTTGAAGAGTGTCGAGAGACTGCTGGCAGAGCGGCAGATCACGCTGGAGCTGACACCTGCGGCCAAGGAACTGCTATTAAGCGAAGGGTATGATCCGTCATACGGGGCGCGCCCGTTGCGGCGTACGATCCAGCGGCTGATTCAGGATCCGCTGGCATTGCAAATCCTGGAAGGAGCCGTGTTGCCGGGAGATCATTTGCGGGTGGACCGCGACGGAAAAAAAGATGCGATGCGGTTCGAACGCGTACCGCAAGCAAAGCCGGCGAAGAGCGCGGCGAAGTGACGCGAATAAGATCGGCCAGAGAGCGCGGCGGCTTGACGGTCTCTGGGCCGACTTCTAGACTGAATTTGCCGCAGGAAGGTTGCGATTTATGAAGATTCTCCGAACAGGCGCCATTCTCATCCTACTCAGTGTCGTGCTGGTGGTCGCCGGAGGCGCGATTGGCGGCCGCGGCGGGATGCAGATCGCGCTGGTAATCGCGGTGGTGATGAATTTTGTTTCCTATTTTTTCTCGGACAAGATCGCGTTGAAAAGCAGCGGGGCGCAGCCCGTGACGCGGGAACAACTGCCGCGACTGTATCAGGTGATGGAGCGGTTGGCGGCGAAGGCGAATATTCCGGTTCCGGCGTTGTACCTTGTGCCGGACGCAGCACCAAATGCGTTCGCGACGGGGCGTAGCCCGAAGCATGCGTCAGTGGCAGTGACGCAGGGACTGCTGCAAATCATGAACGATGACGAACTGGAAGGGGTAATCGCGCATGAACTTTCGCATGTGCGGAACTACGACATCTTGACGAGTTCCATCGCGGCGACGATTGCTGGCGCGATCACCTACATGGCACAGATGAGCCAATGGGCGATGTTATTCGGCGGTATGGGCGGAGGCCGCGATGATGATCGGGAGGGCGGGGGATTTACCGCGCTCTTGATGATCTTCCTGGCGCCGTTTGCAGCGCTGTTGCTGCAATTGTTTCTTTCGAGGACGCGGGAATATGCTGCAGACGCCACGGGGGTACGGATGGTGGGGCATCAACAAGGGTTAATTAGCGCCCTGGAAAAGTTGGGGGCGTATAACAAGCGCATTCCGACATCGGCGATTTCGCCAAGCACTTCTTCGTTGTGCATCGTCAAACCGTTCTTTGGCGCCGGCACATTGAGCGCGCTGTTCAGCACGCATCCTCCTTTGGAGGACCGCATCGCGGTGCTGAAGCAGATGAATGTAACGCCGCTACGATAGGAAGCAGGGCAACGGCGAAGTAAAGATTTCCAGTCCTAGGCCCAAGCCAAGATGTTGCGGCAGGCGGCGTCGGTGTACTTAACCCGATGTGTTTCAGAAGTTTAGTGCGTCTCAGGCGTGCTACTGGCTTTTGGCTGGCGAAATGCACTAGTTTCCGCCGTACACGGTCTTCTGCTGACGGGGATCTGGGGGGACGGGAAATGAGCTGTCGAGACACTATTCATTTGATTTGCATGTATTTAGAGGGAAAGCTCTCGGCTCCCGTGCAGAAGGAGATTGAGCTACATTTGACGGCATGCTCAGACTGCAGGTTGGTGTTGGAAGCGGCAACTAGCACGTTGGACCGGTATTTCAGCACCGCGAAGATCGCGAGCAATTCCCAGGCGGCATAGCGTTTTACTCTCAACAAATTGATTTTGAGAGGCTTAAAGGCGTGAGAGCAAGTGCTTTCACGCCTTTTCCTTTTGCCGGACACGAGTCTTGAATGGGCCTACGACGAGTTAATGAAAATCCTGCAAAAATTACTTTGAAAAACCGTAGGGCGTAATCTTTACTGGTACTAGTACTTATGTGAACTGGCCGACAGGGGGCGGTAGACTCGCTCCAAAGCCTTTTGGTTCTTGGGATTGTCGGGTAGAGGGGGAAGCTGGGGAAGTTTGGTCCTTGAGGTGCGACTTTTCCACAACACAGGGCGTAGTCGCCCAAAGGAGATGAAGTCCATGAGCGAGTTCCAGGAAACGAGTGTCCAAGGCAGCACGGGAACCCCACGTTGGGTGAGTCTTTCCGTGGCCGCTCTTGGTGTTGTTTCTTTGGCCGGGGTGGGATTGGGCTGGAATGCCATCAGTCAGTCGAAGTCGGTCGAGCAATCGATGCAGGCTTCGTTGAAACAACAGAATGATCAGTTATCCCAGCGGCTAGCCAAGGAAGACGAGCAGAACCAGCAGTTGCAGAGCGACCTAAAGGTGGTGACCGACAAGCTGAACGTGACTCAAGAGGATTTGCAGAAAGCACGGCAACAGTCGAAGGCGTCGGTGGCCGCGTACAACAAGAAGCTGACGGGACTGGAGAGCAACGTCAATACACAGTTGGCGACCAAAGCGAGTTCTGACGACTTGAACAAGCTAGGCGGCGACGTTTCAGGCGTGAAGAACGACCTGGAAGACACGAAATCAAAGCTGGACCGTGCGACAGGCGACATGGGCGTGATGAGCGGGCTGATTGCGCGCAATCATGACGACCTGGAAGAGCTGAAGCGCAAGGGCGATCGGAACTACTACGAGTTCACACTGTCGAAGTCGAAGACGCCGCAGCGAGTAGGCCCGGTGCAGTTAGCGCTGAACAAGACAGACCAGAAGCGATCCAAGTACACGATGACGGTTCTGGCGGACGACAAGACGATTGAGAAGAAGGATAAGACCGCGGGCGAGCCGGTGCAGTTCTACGTGAAGGGCACGGCGCGGTATGCTCCGTACGAGATCGTCGTGTTCGATGTAAACAAGAACCAGGTGACGGGCTACCTGTCGACGCCAAAGTCGGCTGCGGGAGCAACATCGGCAAGCAACGCTCCAGCGGTACAGTAGCAGTTAAATTGTCCATCTTTAACGGAGGACAATGAAGGGAGGGACCAGGTCCCTCCCTTTTCTTTTGCGGGAGGCTTTGGCGGCAGCGGCGGACTGAGAGCGCGTGAGAGGTTCGCAAAAGCAGAATTAGACAGATTTAATACGATTTATCGACGCAGGGCGGGGGCATTCTCTGCCCATTTTTATTTGTTTCGCGTTGCGCGTTGGGCTAGGATGATCTTTCACTATGAGCACGAAACTGCTGCACGTCGGACGCGCCTTCACGAACGGAACAGAGCTGAAAGATGTAGGAATTCTGGTTCGAGATGGAGTCATTGAGTGGATCGGACCGCGAAGTGCGCTGAGTGTACCGGCAGGCGGGGAAGAAATTGTAGCCGACGACCGGATTGCGACGCCTGGATTCGTGGATGTTCACATTCACGGTGCTGGTGGGCACGACGTGATGGAAGGCACGGAAGAGGCGCTGAGCGCAATCGCCTCGAAGATCGGGAAGCACGGAACCACGGCGTTTCTGGCGACCACGGTCACCGCGGATCCGAACGCCATCTGCAAAAGCAGTGAAGACATTGCGCGGTACATCGTGCAGCAGCACGGCACAAGCCGGCCGGGTGCTGAAATTCTAGGGATTCACTTCGAAGGGCCATTTATCAGTCCGGCGCGGCGTGGCGTGCATCCACCGGAGTGGATTCGGTTGCCGTCGGCAGAATTACTGGAAAAGTTTATTGCCGCGGCGCAAGGCAACGCACTGCTGATTACCATGGCGCCGGAAATGCTGGGGGCCCTACCGTGCATCGATGCGGCGATCAAGGCTGGGATGGTTGTTGGAATGGGACACACCGATGCCACGTACGAGCAAACTCGCGCAGGATTGGCACACGGGGCGCACCATGCGATTCACACCTACAACGCGATGCGACCGTTCTCGCACCGGGATCCCGGGGTGATTGGAGCGGTTCTTACTTCGCCAGAAATCTCTGCGGAACTGATCGCGGATGGTGTGCACGTCGACGAAACGGCCATGCGACTGTTGCTGCAGGCCAAAGGTCCGGGAGGTGTGATTCTGGTCAGCGATGGGATTTCGGCGACGGGCATGCCCGATGGGAAATATATTTTGGGTGGATTCGAAGTGACGGTGAGCGGCGGGGTGTGCCGGAATGTGGAGGGCAATCTGGCAGGAAGCACGCTCACACTGGACCGCGCGCTACGGAACATTGTGAAGATGGGCTACACGCTGAGCGACACGGTGAAGATGCTGACGTCCAACCCCGCGAAGCTACTAGGAATCGAGCACAAGAAAGGCGTGTTGCATCCGAACGCAGACGCGGACATTGTGCTGCTGAACGACGCACTGGAAGTGACGCAGGTTTATGCGCGGGGGTTGCCGGTCTAGAAGCGGGATCGAGGCAAGACACGGCGATCGAAGAGAGATCCGTCGTGGAAGACGATGGGAGAGCGTCCCTCTCGGCACCCCGGTTAACGGAAGTTAGATAACTGAAATCTTGCGGACATGGGGTCCAGCATGCTGGACCCCTACGAAGAGGTGGTTCGGCGGCGCCTGCGAGGGCGACCGCTACATACCCATAAAAGGCAATGAGATAACTTCTGTTTTTTGCTATTGATTCAGCGGGATGTTGAGTTCGTCGGCCAATTTTTGTGCATTGAAGGGGCTGCACGCAAAGTAGCGGTCGCCTACTTTCAGAGTGGGGACCTTGCGGCGGCCGTGATTGGCGCGGAGAACTTCTTCTTCGGCCTCCGGGCTATGTTCGATATTAATTTCGTGGAAAGAGACACCACGATCTTTTAAGAAGGATTTCGCGCGACGGCAATCCGGACACCAATTCGTGGAAAAAATGGTGATGGAGTCCATAGCGTGTGGGGTCAGCGAACTTCGGCGGGAACGCCGCGGTACTTGCGGGCGACTTGAATGCGAATCACGGCGCGCTGCAGGGCGATGGTGGCACGATCCCAGTCGACGTTGGCATCGTTGGAAGCCAGACGATTTTCGGCGCGCGATTTGGCAGCTTCGGCACGAGCAAGATCGATTTCCTCGGCACGTTCAGCAGTTTCCGCAAGCAGAGTGACGCGATCCGGCAGCACTTCGGCAAAACCTCGGATGATCGCCAATAGGATGGGTTGGCTGGAAGTAGCGGTGCGGTAGCGCATTTCGCCGATACCCAATTCGGTAATTAGCGGTGCGTGGCCCGGCAGAATACCTAGTTCTCCATCGAGGCCGGGAATGACCACCTCCACCACGGATTCGCGAAGAAGCTGGCGCTCCGGGGTGACGACAATGAGTTCGATGGACTCTGGGAACATTTTTGCTTAGACGCCCGCCTTCATCTTTTCGGCCTTTTCCAAAACTTCTTCAATGGTGCCGACCATGTAGAAGGCCTGCTCGGGAATTTCGTCGTACTTGCCTTCGACGATGTCCTTAAAGCTGCGGACGGTGTCTTCGATTTTGACGTACTTGCCTTCGAGGCCGGTGAACTGGGCGGCAACGAACATGGGTTGAGAGAGGAAGCGCTCAATACGGCGAGCACGCGCGACGGTGCGCTTGTCATCGTCGGAAAGTTCTTCGATGCCGAGAATGGCAATGATGTCCTGGAGATCTTTGTAGCGCTGGAGGATGGATTTGACACCACGGGCAACGCTGTAGTGTTCCTGACCGACGACGCGCGGATCGAGAATGCGCGAGCTGCTGGCGAGAGGGTCGACGGCTGGGTAGATCCCGCGTTCGACGATCTGGCGGCTGAGGTTGGTGGTGGCGTCCAAGTGCGTAAAGGTGGCGGCGGGGGCAGGATCGGTGTAATCGTCGGCAGGGACGTAGATGGCCTGCACGGAAGTGATGGATCCGGTTTTGGTGGAGGTGATGCGTTCCTGCAATTCTCCGATTTCGGTGTTGAGGTTGGGCTGGTATCCGACAGCGGAAGGCATGCGGCCGAGTAGCGCCGAAACCTCGGAACCTGCTTGGACAAAGCGGAAAATATTGTCGATGAAGAGGAGGACGTCGAGATGTTCTTCGTCGCGGAAATACTCGGCGACGGTCAGGCCGGTCAGGCCGACGCGAAGACGAGCTCCGGGTGGCTCGGTCATCTGTCCATAGATGAGGGCGGCCCGAGACTTTTCGGGGTTTCCTGGGACAATCACGTCGGATTCCTGGAATTCCTGATAAAGGTCGTTCCCTTCGCGGGTGCGTTCACCGACGCCAGCGAACACAGAGACACCACCGTGTTTCATAGCGACGTTATGAATTAATTCCTGAATGAGAACGGTTTTGCCGACACCGGCGCCGCCGAACAAACCAATTTTCCCGCCCTTTAAGAAAGGCTGAATGAGGTCGACGACCTTAATACCGGTTTCGAACATTTCGAGGGTGGTGGATTGATCGTCGAGCGCAGGCGACGGACGGTGGATGGGGTAGTGGGTGGGTGTGGTAACCGGCCCCAGACCATCGACGGGCTTGCCGAGAACGTTCAGCACGCGGCCCAGCGTCGGACGGCCCACGGGAACTTCAATGGGACTGCCGGCGTCGATGGCTTTCATGCCGCGGACCATGCCTTCGGTTGGCTCCATCGCGACGGCGCGGACGCGGCCTTCGCCGAGGTGCTGCTGGACTTCGGCGGTCACGTCGAGCGGCTCCGGCAGGTTGAAGCCTTCGCTGGTGATCCTGACAGCGTTGTAGATGGAGGGAAGATGACCCTCCGGGAATTGAATGTCCAGAACCGGCCCGATAACCTGGACAACGTGTCCTATTTGTTTCTCAGCCATTCCCTCTCCTAGGCGGTACTGGCGGCACCGCTGACGATCTCGATGATTTCCTTGGTAATCGCGGCCTGACGGACTTTGTTCATGTGCAGAGTCAGCGCTTCGATCACGTCTCCGGCGTTTTTGGTGGCTGCTTCCATGGCGGTCATACGCGCGGCATGTTCGGCAGCAGAGGACTCCAAGAGAGCGCGGAGGACCTGTGTTTCGACGTAACGCGGAAGCAAGCTGTTCAGGATCTGTTCCGCTGGTTGTTCGTAGATGTAGTCTGTCTGATCGGTTTGCGGAGCGTCGTCGCCTTCGATTTTTTCGATGGGTAGAAGTTTTTCGGTAATGAGGTTCGGTGCGATGACATTCTTGAACTCGCTGAAGACGGCGTAGACCGAATCGACCTGCTCTTCGGCGTACAAAGAGCTGATCAGGTTTGCAATCTCACGGGCCACGCCAAAATCGACACGGGCGAGCACGTTTACATATTCGCCGGCAAAGTGGGCTCCCGTTTTCCGCAAAGCATCACGGGACTTTTTACCCACCGGAATGACCGAAATCTTCTTGCCCTGCTTGGTTTTGATGAATTTTACAGCCTCGCGAAGGATGTTGGTGTTGAAGGCACCCGCCAGACCACGTTCGCCAGCGAGAACCAGCAACAAGATGCGTTCTTCGGGCCGGCGTGCGAGAAGGGGGTTCTGCGGCGTTTCGATGCGGGCCATGGTGGAACGAAGGACGCGCGCCAATTCACTAGCATAGGGCCGCGCCGCCAGCGCAGCCTCCTGCGCGCGGCGGAGACGGGCGGCGGAGACGAACTTCATGGCACGCGTAATCTGCTGCGTGTTCTTGACCGATCGGATGCGGCGCCGAAAATCGAGTAAGGTAGGCATGAAATGGTCTGATTAAATTTAGCTTGCCGCAACTCCAATAGATGCTGTGAAACGGTCCTTGAAAGCATCGAGAGCGGTTTTGATGTTGGCCTTGATGCCGTCATCGAGGGCTTTCTTGGTGGCAATTTCTTTCAAGACGCCAGCGTAGTTGGTTTCGGCGAATTGTAAGAATTCTTTTTCGAAACGGCGCACTTCGTTGACCGGAATAGAGTCCAAGGCGCCGCTGGTGGCAATGTAGAGAGCCAGGACCTGCTTTTCGACGGAGAGCGGCACGTACTGATCCTGCTTCAAGACCTCGGTGAGGCGTTGACCGCGTGCCAGCTGCGCCTGAGTAACTTTGTCCAACTGGTCCGAACCGAATTGGGCAAAAGCGGCCAATTCGCGGAATTGCGCCATATCCAGGCGAAGCGTTCCGGCCACTTGGCGCATGGCTTTGATTTGCGCATTGCCGCCGACGCGGCTGACGGAGATACCGACGTTAATAGCGGGACGAATGCCTGCGTTGAACAGGTCGGCTTCGAGGTAGATCTGGCCATCGGTGATGGAAATCACGTTCGTAGGGATGTAGGCAGAGACGTCGCCAGCCTGGGTTTCGATTACAGGCAAAGCGGTGAGAGAACCGGCGCCGAGTTTGTCGTTTAGCTTGGCGGCGCGTTCCAGCAAGCGCGAGTGAAGATAGAAGACGTCGCCGGGGAAGGCTTCGCGGCCGGGAGGGCGACGGAGAAGCAGGGAAATTTCGCGATAGGCCTGCGCGTGCTTGGAGAGGTCGTCATAGAAGACGACGGCGTGACGCTTGGTATCGCGGAAATACTCGCCCATGGCGCAGGCAGCGTAGGGGGCAATGTATTGAAGCGATGCCGGCTCAGCAGCCGAGGAGGCAACGACGATGGTGTAGTCCATCGCTCCGGCGTCAGTGAGCGTTTTGATCACTTGAGCGATGGTCGAGCGCTTCTGGCCAATCGCGCAGTAAATGCAAATCATGTCGCTGCCCTTCTGGTTGATGATGGTGTCCAGAATGACGGCGGTTTTACCGGTTTGGCGGTCGCCGATGATCAGTTCGCGTTGACCGCGGCCGATCGGAATCATGGAGTCGATGGCTTTAATGCCGGTTTGAAGGGGTTCGCGGACAGGCTGACGATCGAGCACGCCGGGAGCCAAGCGTTCGAGTGGAATGCGCTGCTTGGCCTGGATCGGACCCTTATCGTCTTCGGGTTCGCCGAGGGGATTCACAACGCGGCCAACCAATTCTTCGCCAACCGGGACGGACATAATGGTATTGGTGCGGCGAACGGTGTCGCCTTCTTTCAACTCGGAGGATTCGCCGAGCAGCACAGCGCCGACTTCCTCTTCCTCGAGATTCAGGGCGATGCCGAAGACGTCGTGAGGGAAGGCCAGCATTTCGCCAAACATGGCTTTTTGCAAGCCATGGATGCGGGCAATGCCATCGCCGACGCTGATGACGGAACCGACCTCGTCGACGGAAACGGTCTGTTCGTAGTTTGCAATCTGCTCTCGGAGAATCTTGCTAATTTCGTCTGCCTTGATTTGTGCCATACCAGCTATGCTCCCGAATCCTTATTCTGCCGCGAGTTGCGTGCGCAATTGATTCAACTGGCTGCGAACGGAACCGTCGTAAATGGTGTCACCAATCCGGACGACCGCACCGCCGAGCAGTCCGGGCTGTAAGGAGTACTTGGCCTGAATTTTCTTACCAGAAAGGCGTTCGAGGGTCTGCACCAGTGTGCTTTTTTGCGCATGTGTGAGTTCGACGGCCGAGGTGACTTCCGCTTCGGCGATACCCTCACGCTGGCGGAGTACCTGTTCAAAGGTCTCGACAATTTCAGGCAAGAGATGGATGCGCTGGTTATCGGCCATAACAAACAGGAAATTGCGGATGATCCTGGCGGCGCCCAGACGCGCAACGATTTTTTCGATGACGCCGTGCTTGGCTTCCCTGGGAATGGCTGGACTGGAAAGGAAGTTGCGCAACTCCGCAGATTCCTTGTAGGCGGCGAAGAAATCATCAAGCTGCTTCTGGGCAGGCTCGGCCGCACCCTGTTCGAGGACGATGTCGGCCAAGGCGGTGGCGTACTGGAGGCTAGCCGATTTCAATTGGGCCTCCTCTGCAAGGTTTGGACGAAATTATTGATCATGGAATCCTGCACCGCCGGAGTCATCTGCTGAGCCACCAAGGACTCCGCGTGGTCGACAGCGAGTTTGGCGGCGAGGGCTTTCAACTCAACACGGGCGGCCCGCTCAGCCGCTTCGATTTCGGCCTTGGCGGCGGTGGTGACCTTCTCCAGGTCGACCTTTATCACTGCCCGTAAACGTTCCAGTTCGGCCGCGGCGTCTTTCTGGGCCTGAGTGCGAAATTCAGCGATTTCCTGCTCAAGATGCGTCAGCTTTGTGGCCGCTTCGCGAAGTTGGCGATCAGCTTCAGCTTTTGCAGCGGTGGCCTTGCTGATCGCTTCACTGATTTTATCGGCGTTGCGCCTGACGACGGGTGGCAAAACCTTGGCAAACAGCCAATAGGCGGCGGCGAGAATGATAATGAAGTGGAGCCACTTAAAAACCTCGCCTACGGTCGATTCTTCGGCGGGGGTGGCGCCTTCTTCGGACGCAAAGGCGAGAACCGAGAAAAACAGAATGGAGTTGGACGCGAGGAGCGTACGAAGGATGGTGGCGCGACGCATTAGCGTACTTCTCTCGAGGGGCCGCTGGGTGAGAGCTGTAGAGCGCGGCGAGCGATTTCGACAGCCAATTGAGATGCAGTGACCTGAATTTCCTTTTTGGCGGATTCCAGTTCGGTGGACACGCGGTCTTTGGCGGTGCTGACGTCGGCAGAGGCCTTAGCCCTGGCCTCTTTCAGAGTAGCGGCACGCTGGTCGAGCAACTTCTTACGCTCGGCTTCTTGCTCGGCGTAGACTTTTGCCTTGGCGCGCCGCAAGGCTTCCTGATATTGACTGATTTTTTCGGCGGCAGCGGCTTGTGCAGCCTCCGCAGATTTCTGAGCGCCCAAGGTGCGCACATCGCGTTCGGCCATCACGGCAAGGATGGGCTTGAAGAAAAGGGCCCGGAGAATAACGTAAAAAACGAGGACGATGAGGACAACGGGCACAGCCTGAAGAAAGAGTTCGCCGATTTGGTGAACCAACGATGGCATTAAATTGTTCGCCTAAAGTGTTTTCAGGTGGGCAGCCACGCCGTCCTCCGACCCGGTAGGAGCGTACGGTGGGCCTGATGCTGCCACACAGAACCACTATTTATATCATCCGACGTAACTTTCCGTCAACGCACCCGGACCATTCTGCACCTCAAATCCGCGCTGCTCAACTATACTTTTTGCGCGGGGAAACTGGCGGGTTGCCGCAGGATCAGAAGAGCTTACGATGACAAAAAGCTGGAAAACCAAGCTGATACACACAGACGTGAGGGCGCCAGGGGATTATCATTCTCTGGCCACGCCGACGTACAGGGGCTCGACGACGGTATTTTCTTCCGCTTTCGCGGTGCATGACACATGGGATCAGTGGCGGGTGGGATACACCTACGGTCTATATGGGACGCCGACGGTTCTGGAGCTGGCCGCGCGGGTTTGTGAGCTAGAGTCCGGCTGGCGCACGATTCTGACGCCCGGGGGACAATCCGCCATTTCCCTGATCGACCTGGCGCTGCTACAGAGCGGTGATCACATGTTGGTGCCCGCGAGCGTTTATTATCCGAACCGCAAGCTGGCAACCCGGCTGCTGACACGATTTGGCATCGCGACAGATTTCTACGATCCTTCGATAGGTGGAGACATTGGGTCGTTAATTCAAAAAAATACAAGGCTGATTTGGTGCGAGAGTCCGGGTTCGATCACCATGGAGGTGCAGGATCTGCCAGCGATTGTGGCGGCTGCGCGCGAACGGAATGTGCGCGTGGTGCTGGACAATACCTGGTCGGCAGGCGTGTTGTTGGATGCCTTCGCCCACGGAGTGGATATCACCATGCAGGCGCTGACGAAATATGTCGGCGGGCACAGTGACCTTTTGCTGGGATCGATTTCCGTGCAAGACGATTCGTTATATCAACGATTGGGAGCCGCGCAGCAGGTGGTGGGTTGTGCCGTTTCGCCCGACGATTGCAGCCTCGCATTGCGAGGGATGAAGACTCTCGCGGTGCGGCTGGCGGCGATTGAAAGTTCCGCGCTAAGTGTTGCGCGTTGGCTACATGGACGGCCGGAGGTGGAACGCGTGCTGCACCCGGCGCTGCCGTCTTGCCCGGGACACGAATATTGGAAGCGAGACTTTCTGGGCTCTTCGGGAGTGTTCTCCATTGTGTTCAGACCGGGGCCAAGCGATCAGCAGGTTAAGAATTTCGTGGATGCGCTGCAATTGTTCAAGGTGGGCTACAGTTGGGGCGGCGTAACGAGTTTGGCGGTGGCGTATAACATTGGGCGCATTCCCGGCCGGCCAGCTTACGAACACCGAATTGTGCGGCTGAGCATCGGGCTGGAATCTACAGACGATTTGATCGCCGATGTGGAGCAAGCACTCCCGAAATTGACCGCGTAGCTTTTTGTGGGCTTGCCTAAGAGGCCCGCGCGACCATGCCTTTGTCGCCCGCGTCAACGCGGATTTCGGTGAGGTCTGAAAGCAGGCTGGCGGCCCAACGATAGACGTTGCGCTCGTAGACAGTTTTTCGCATACGGCTCATGCGGATGGACTGCTCTTCCTCGGTGAACTGCAACGCCTGGTGAATGGCATTAGCGACCTGGTCAACGTCATACGGATTCACGAGCAGGGCGTCATTCAGCTCGCGAGCAGCTCCGGTGAAGGTGCTGAGAATCAGAGAGCCCTGGTTATCGTCGCGGGAGGCGACAAATTCCTTGGCGACCAAGTTCATGCCATCGTGGAGAGAGGTGACGAGGCAGACTGATGCGGCGCGGAAGTATCGTTCGATTTCTTCATGGGAATGATGGCGCTTCAGCAGGACGATGGGCTTCCAACGGCCGGCCTGAAAACGGGCATTGATGCGATCCGCTTCGGCGGTCACCTCATCGACGAACTGTTGATAGCGAGGAATGTCCGTGCGGCTGGGGGCGCCGATTTGAACGAAGGTGAAACGGCGCTGATATTCGGGATAAAGCTCCATGAAACGTTCCACGCCCCGGAGGCGTTCGAGAATTCCTTTGGTGTAGTCGAGGCGATCGACGCCGACTCCGAGCAAGGAGGCCTCCACGCCAAGTTCCGCGAAGAGAGAGGCGCGACCTTCGCCGGTGATGCGGATGACCTGCCGTCCGACTTGCTCCTGGGAAAAGGCAACACTGATAGGGTAGGGCCGTACACGAGTGATATGTCCTTTGCGGCTGACCTCGAAGCGATCCCAATCGCTCAAAGCTTCGAGAGCGCGGTCGACGGTCTGCAGGAAGTTGTTGCAATGCGTTTGGATGTGGAATCCGATCAAATCCGCACCGAGGAGCCCGTCAACGAGTTCGCGCTGCCATGGGCAGATGCCGAAGGCTTCCGCATTCGGCCACGGAATATGCCAGAACACAGCGACGCGCACGTCGGGTCGAGATTCCTTAACCATGCGCGGCAAGAGCGCGAAGTGATAATCCTGCACGAGGAGGACGGGGGATTGCGTTCCTTCCATTTCTTCCAGGACGGCGTCGGCGAAACGCCGATTAATGCGCTGGTAATACATCCAGTCGCCAGGGCGAAAAACGGGGCGAGTGTGAGCGATGTGACAGAGTGGCCAGAGCCCCTCGTTGGAGAAGCCTTCGTAGTAGCCGCGATTTTCTTCCTGAGAAATCCAGACGCGACGCAAGGTGTATGTGGGGTGGTGAGGGGGAACGCGGAGCTGGTCACGGTCATTGACGACTTCGCGGTCGGCACTGCCGGAACCGTTGGCAACCCAGGTACCTTCGCAAGCCTGGAGAACTGGCTCCAACGCAGTCACTAACCCGCTGGCCGGGACGAGGACGTTGATGGAATGGTCCTTTTCGTCGAAGACGTGCATATACGGTTCGCGGTTGGAAACAACAAAGAGTGCATCGCCCTGAAGTTTTGATTGCAAACTGACGCGAAGGCGTTCGGGAGTCCACTGAGAGAGTTGCGATTCGCGCAGTTGCGCTTCTTCGAGAGCGGCAGCTCGCGCAGTGGTGAGATCGCGGGCAAGATGTCGAGCTTCGGCATGAATCTGTTCGAACATTCCACCTTGAGGCGGGGCCGCCGGGAAGTCAGAAGGGTCCGCCCGAAGTCGGCGGAGCCATTTGGCGGTTTTGGTGAGAGGCGACATGAAGGCCCAATGGACCAGGAAGAGGGCTAAGCCGGTGATGAGCAGGGTTTGCACCAGAGTGCTGAGGAGCGAGTCGCGAACGGCTCGAAGCACTCGAGTGTGTATGTAGCTGGCATCATAAACGACCAGCAAACTGCCTACAACCTGCGCTTCATGATGAAACGGAACGGCGCAGAAATGGAGAGGGATGCTATCTACGTCACGAAACTCAGAGACTTCCCTGTTGGTTTCGGCGGCTCGAGATGCCAGCGGTGGTTGGGAGGCAAAGATGGGGGAGAGGCCGCGAGTGATGGCCACGACCTGACCCGCTTTGTCGTAAACGGCGACGCCCAAAAGGTGTTCACGCTGGCCATACTTTTCGACAAACCGGCTGAGGTTACGATCGGTAGCGTGACCGGGAGTGGACTCCAGATTATCTTGGAGGTTCTCGGCGAGAACCGAAGAGCGGTGTGAGAGGTCATTGCGCAAATTGCGGCGTTCGAGACGCACTTGGTAGAAGCCGTAGAGGAGGGATACCAAGAGGACACTGACGACCAAAGGAGCTACGAGTTTGAAGGTTGTGCGGATAGCCTTTCCCCCGATTGCTGCTACCAGTTGTTGGGCGCTGCCGGTCCGTTGGTCCCGGCGCGCTGCCAGGATTCGGTATTTTGACGGAATGCCGAGCCCGCCGCGCTCATTGGACAGGCCAGATCACGAACACCTCGGGCCGCTGACTACAGGTAAGAATGCGCTGGGAGAGGAGCAACGCCTACCTGGCACGAGAGATTACGCGGATAGTATACCCCCAGTGGGGCCGAATAGCACGAAGAAGAATGCTAAATACTTGTGAATCATTAGAATAAGACGGGAGGGTGGATTAGGGAAAAGCCGCGTCCGTGTCCCGATATTTCTTGACGGAGGACATCGGACGCGGTCAATCCCGTTGGTTCAGAGGGGAAGCAGCTTCGACTGAAAAGCGGCCTCCTCTTTGGGGTCGCCTGTGGTCGAGATTTGGGGTACTCGACCACGACGAGAAGGTAACTAACGTAAGGATGAGTTAAGAAGACGCAAGCGTCAAACGAACTAGGACTCTACGGTTCATCAACAAATAAGACACTGGATTTGGGCAACTTATGGACTTCTATCAACTAAACGATTAGTGTAAGATGTGCGGCACGAAACGGTCGCTGTTTTGCTATGGACACGAAATCGATCACAAACCGGAGGGTCTACCGCTTTGGTTTATTCGAAGCGGACCTGGAAGTCGGCACGCTGACGCGCCAAGGTACGGCGGTTAAGTTACAGGAGCAGCCTTTCCGAATTCTGGCTTTATTGATCGAATCGCCTGGCGAAATTTTGAGTCGAGAGGAACTTCGGAAGAATATCTGGCCGGATGGAACATATGTAGAGTTCGACGGAAGTCTAAACACCGCGTTAATGAAGTTGCGCGCCGCGCTGAATGATAGCGCCGACAACCCGCGTTTTATTGAGACGGTCCCCCGCAAGGGATACAGATTTATAGCTCCGGTAGAGATCAGCAAAATTGAATCGGGTACCCTGACCACGGCAGTGCGCGTTGAGTCGGGCGAAATGCTGGACGAGCCCCGGGCCGCTGTCGACGTCTCTTCGCTAGGACATCCCGCAGGCCGGACAGGGCCTCACTGGTGGGAGGCGTTGCTGATACTGGCAGCGGTCACGGGTTTGCTGACGTACGGTTTATGGCCGCGCACCGAACCGCAGGTAATGAAGGTTCAGCAATTGACGCACTCTGGGCAGATTGATCCGTGGGGAAAATTGGTCACCGATGGAAGCCGGATTTACTTCGTCGTGCGTGACGTAACCGGATGGAACCTGATGCAGACCTCGGTAGAAGGTGGAGCGGTGCAGAGGACACCGACGCCTTTCGACAACACGAGGATTTTTGATCTGTCGCCGGACCACTCACAATTTCTGATTGGACAGATGACGCACCGCGGCGAAGAAACGGCGCTGTGGCTATGGCCGGTTCAGGGAGGTGCCCCGCGCAGACTGGGTGATCTGGTTGCGCAGGAAGCGGTGTGGTCGCCTGTTGGGAATTTCATCGCGTACGTCCAGGGAGACACCATTCAGCTTGCGGACCCGGACGGTAACAACATTCGGGAGCTTGCCAAGTTTCATACCCCGCCACATTCTTTGGTGTGGTCTCCGGACGGCCAGCGACTGCGATTCACTTTGGCAGACTTGCTGGAATCGACGGATTCAATGTGGGAACTCGATTTATCCAACAGTGTGCCGCGACGGGTTCTGCCGGAAGCGCAGAGAGGCCCACACGAGGGGAGCGGCACCTGGGTAGGCGGCGGCGATTATTTCGTTTTCTCTTCGGGGGTGGACCTACGTGCCAGCCTTGCGGTGGACACTCAGGCCAGTCTGTGGATTATGCGGGAAAACCGAGGATTGTTCCATCGCCATACGGGTCAACCGATCCAGTTGACCAAAGGTCCCATCGCGTTTGACCATCCGAACGCGCTGCAAGACCGCAATCGCGTGTTCGTCATCGGGTCGCACAAGGAGTATCAACTTTTGCGGATTGATCCGAAGACGTCGGTGAAGACAGCGATGCTGGCGGAGTCTGGCGCGACGGATATGGACTTTTCGCTTGATGGACAATGGGTGGTATATGCGGCACGCGAAAACGGCACGTTGTGGAAGAGCAAGCTGGACGGGTCCGGGAAGGTCCAGTTGACAGCAAGCGCCACGGGAGCATTCGCTCCGCATTGGTCGCCAGACCAAAAACAAATTCTGTTTACGGGATTTCTGCTGGACCGGCAGCCGCGACTCTATGTGGTTTCGGCGGAGGGTGGCACTCCGAAGAGCGTGCTGCCTTCGAACAACAAGTGGGCCTCGGTTTCGGGGGATTGGCGAACGGATGGACGGCAGATCGTATTGGACGTTCAGGAAATGGATTCCGACAAGGACAGCGACATTCGGATTTTAGATCTCGAGACCAACAAGCTGAGCAAATTACAGGGGTCCGACGGATTCGTTGAACCGCGGTGGTCGGCCGATGGACGGTATATCGCGGCGTTGAATCCCAAGAAAAAGCAAGTAATGGTGTACGACTGCAAGACTTTGAAATGGTCGGTGCTTGCCGAAGCCAATTTCCCAGGGGCCTTGCGGTGGTCGCCGAGCGGCGACGCACTGTACTATCAGGACGTCGACGAAGTGGAAGAGAGCATATTTCGAGTTCCCATGGCGACCCGGGAAAACGAAAAGGTCGTGGGCCTGGGAGACATCCTATCGCTGGGAGCCGCACGGGGTATTTTCACGGGGCTGAGTCCAGACGGTTCGGTTTACGTTACGGTCGACCATGGCGACGTCGATGTTTATTCCGTAGATCTTTCGCTTCCGTAATGCTCTTCTTCGCACGGAGGCCTGTCCGCGGTGACAGGTTCTAGAAGGAAACCAGCGTTCGAGAATTCGTGGATAGACTGCTGCGCGGCATTACACTGTGATGCAGGAGGCGCGATGAGTCGTATTCTCGCATGCGTATTGGGGTTCGCAGCTGTGATGCTGTCTGCGACGAGCGTCAGCGCGCAGAGCAAAACCACAAATCCAGGAACGTCGCTCAAAGGCAGCGTGCTCGATGCGAATGGCAAACCGGTGCCGGCGGCAGCCGTCACGTGCCAATCTTCTGCAGGGCTACGCCCGAGGATCGTACACACGGATGCGAAGGGGCGTTACGTGGTGACGGGGTTGAAGCAGGATGCGTACGACTTAAGGGCAACCTCTCATGGTGCTTATTCGGATTGGGAAAAGAATATTCCGCTGCGAAAAGGGCAGAGTAAAGAAGTAACGTTGCGGTTGCTGAACGGGAATACCGCGCTGAGCGGGACCTTGCCCGCAAAAACGAATTGAGTTCCGCGGGCACCTCAAGGGCGTAATCGCTAAATAGCTATTTTCCAAAGACATACATGGCTTTTGACGATGTTTTTGCGGGTGGGACAATAGTACCAAGACCCGCGTACCTGGATTTTGGGGCTATCGGACCATTGAGCGAACTGTGCGCTCACGGCATTCTGAATACCGACGGGTTGGGGGCCGCGCGGGGACAACGGCCTCGCAAGGGGCCGTGTGCGAGCCACCCAACCCGCCAGAACTATCCATCCTGGCCCCATCCTGGCCGTGCTACTCTCCATTTGCTTTTCGATTCAGGGCTGCCACATACGCACCGATTCGGGAGGCTCCGCGCATCCACATACAGATGGATTGGTCCCAGCGGGTCAAAGTGGAAGGCAAAAACTCTGCTGTGCGCATATTCCGTGCTGCTTTGGGATTTGGATTCGCAAATTACTTACTATTCGCCGGAGGGATCAGCGCAGCCCTTCTGTTTTCACTTCGGGGAGCAACTGTCGAGGCGTTCGGCAAATACATCGCCAGGACCGAGGGGGAAAATGCGGCCAGTTTGAGGAATGGTCCGTTCCTGTGGATTGACGGGTTGCCAGAGCCAGAGCGAACTGAAACAACGGCGAAGGTCAAAAATGGGGAGGTGGAATTGCGCCGGCTGAGCGTAACGCCTTCGGGTGGGCGAGTGGAAATTCCAGGAGGATTGATCCACGACTGGGAGGGCATCGTGTTCATACCCGGCGTGAAGGTGGACGATGTTTTGAAGATTCTCGAAGACTACAATCACCACGCGACATACTACGCTCCGGACGTGGAACGCGC
>Ga0335076_10000470_pt1 | contig 37141 bp, 33 predicted proteins | sample Lox_Sample_25_FD_206717 | JGI IMG/M metagenome (GOLD analysis project Ga0335076, IMG submission 206717) | Soil microbial communities from Loxahatchee National Wildlife Refuge, Florida, United States - Lox_Sample_2.5 | ecosystem: Environmental > Terrestrial > Soil > Wetlands | place: USA...
AGCGATGCTCGGCGATGCCGTCGAAATCCTCGGGCACATTGACCGCGGTGATGCCCAACTCCGCCGCCTTGGCGAGCAGGTCCGGGGGATAGGTCGTCGCTTCGTCGGCATCGTGGGCCGCCGGACGCAAGATCTCTTCGGCGAATTCGTCGACGGTCTCGACGATCATCTTCTGGTCGTCGTCGGGCGTCAGGTCGTAATAGTCCTTACCGCTGGCCTTTAGCCTGGTCGGCCCGCCGCGAAGGCCCTGGACCCGCTTGAACTGACGGGTGGTGGCTCCGGCGGTGGAGAACATCGTCTTGACGCCGTAGCGCAGCGTCTTGTTGAGCGGATCTCGCAGGTTGTACTTGTCCAGGAATTCCTGGCCGACGATGGGCGTGAGCAGGCCCAGCGCCACGTCGATGCCGGTTCGCTTGTGCTTGTACTCGCCGACGGCAGTCTTCCGACCGGCGCGTTTGCGGTGCGGCTTGGAGCCGTTGGTGGGGGTGACAGTGTTTGTCATGACAGCAGCCTCGGTCGTTGGGGCAGTGCGGTGACTGTATCTTACTCCAGAGTAAGGTAGGGAGGGGCTGTTAAGTAATTCACACCTGCTATCCGGCGGCAAACCTGCTCAATACCTGGTCGTGCAGCAGGCCGTTGGTCGCCACTGCGCTGCCGCCATGTGGCCCGGCGCTGCCGTCGAGGCCGGTGAACGTGCCGCCCGCTTCGCGCACCAGGATGTCCAGCGGCGCCAGATCCCAGACCGACACCTCCGGTTCGGCGGCGACATCGACGGCCCCCTCGGCCACCAGGCAGTAGGACAGGAAGTCGCCGTAGGCGCGTACCCGCCACACCGCATCGGTTAGCTCGATGAAGCGATCCCGCAGACCGAGCTGGGCCCAGCCGGACAGGCTGGAGAACGACAAGCTCGCCGAATCGAGTTGTGCCACTGAGGAAACCGAGAGCCGACGAGCCGGGGCATTGCCGACCGTCGCGAACGCCCCTGCGCCGGCGGCGGCCCACCATCGGCGCTGCAGCGCCGGCGCGCTGACCACCCCCACGCGTGGCACGCCGTCGTCCAGCAAGGCGATCAGGCTGGCCCACACCGGAACACCCCGCACGAAATTCTTAGTGCCATCGATCGGGTCGATGATCCATTGGCGACCGGCCAAAGTGGTTGACCCGCCGAACTCTTCACCGAGGATGCTGTCGGCGGGCCGGACTCGCCCGAGCGTCTCGCGCAAACCGGTTTCGACCGCGCGGTCCGCGTCGCTCACCGGCGTCAGGTCCGGCTTGGTATCGACCTGCAGATCCAGTGCCCCGAAGCGGGCCAGCGTCACCGCGTCGGCCTGGTCGGCCAGTGCCAACGCCACCGCGAGATCGTCGGGCTGGTTCACGTTTGCAGTCCTACCATGGCGTCGTGTGGGAAATCGCTTCGATTTTGTTGCTGGGCGGAATCTTGGCGATGATTCTGGCTCCGCGGTTCATCCGTCGTCGTCAACCCGGCGATGCGCTCACCGGCACGCTGCTGATCACCGGTGTCAGCCCGAGGCCGGACGCCACCGGCGAGCAGTACGTCACGATCACCGGTGTGATCGACGGGCCAACCGTCAGCGATTACACGGTGTATCAACGGATGGCCGTCAATGTGGACAACTGGCCGTCAGTGGGGGAGTTGAAGCCGGTGGTGTATTCGCAGCGAAATCCGGATAAGTGGGCATTCGCGCCGCCGGATACGCCCACCGACCCAGCCTAAAGCGGCTTTACGTCGACTGATTTCAGTCGCTCTCGATCCAGCGGCCGGACGCCCGCAGGCGTTGGTTGCGAGAGTCCAGGGCTTCTTGGGTCGCCGGAACTTGCCGATCGCCCCCGGGCGCAGCGGTAGCTTGGGCGCGCACCGCCAGCGGTCGCTGCTCGTGCTCATACTGCTCCAACGCCCGCCGGTGATCAGCGGGATGGTCGCGAAGCGCCTGCGCCAGCAGCCACGTGCCGGTCAAGGCCAGTTTCGTCCCTCGCCCGGAAAGCGGGGAGGCGCAATGCGCGGCGTCGCCGACGAGGACGACGCGCCGGTCGTGCCATGTGGGCATGTGAATCTGGCTGACGGAGTCGAAGTAGAGCTCGGGGTCGCGGCGTGCGGCGTCAAGTAGCTCCGGGATTTTCCACTCGTCATGTCCGGCGAACGCGTCGTCCAGAATCTGCTTCTGTGCCGCCAGGTCGTGGTAGTCATAGTCGATCCACGGCGAGCGAAAGTTGAACACCGCCAACGCTTTATCGTTATAGGTGGCGATGCCGACCAGGTGGCCCGGAAAGTTGTACATCGGGTTGGCGCGATCGGGGTTCACTTCACCGGGTAAGTCGGCCAAGGCGACGTAGAAGCCGAGGTGTTGCAGGAACTGTGCTTCCGGTCCGAAGGTCAGCCTGCGAGTGGCCGAGTGCATGCCGTCAGCTCCCACGACTAGGTCGTAGCGCTGCCGCACGCCCGACGTCAGGACCACATCGACTCCAGCGCCGTCGTCGGCGAGTTCGGCGATCGAGTCGCCGAACAGCAGTCGGGTCGACGGGTGAAGCGCGTTACGCAAAATGTTGACGAGGTCTTCACGCGGGATCTCGATGTCGTCGCGGCTGTCGCCGATTTCATCGACGGGCAGTTCGGCAATGAGCTCGCCGCGGCTGTCAACGAACTGGACGCGTTCGGTCATCGTCACCCGGTGCGCGCGGATCTGATCGAGTACGCCCATCTTCGCGGCCACGTCGATGGAGTCGCCGCGGATGTCGATCGGGGAGCCGTTGACGCGCAGGTGCGTCGCGCGCTCGACGATGGTGATGTCGTGGCCGTCGGCGCCCAGATTCACTCCGGCGCTCAGCCCCGCCACGCCCCCGCCCGATATCAGAATTCGCATGAAACGCTCCTCCGATCTGACGTTGCCTATAAGATACGTAATGTATCTAAAGGATCGTAACGCCGTCGGTTAGGAAACGCAATGTCTCTTAAGGGAGTGAGCCCGCAGCGACGGCGTGGGCGCGTGCTCGAGGAAGCGCTGCTCGACGCGACATGGGCGGAGTTGACCGATCGCGGCTACGACGCATTCACCATCGACGCGGTGGCCGCGCGAGCCGGCACGAGCCGGGCGGTGCTGTACCGACGATGGCCCAGCAAGCAGGCACTAGTGCACGCCGCGCTCCTACACGTGGCAGGCAAGAATGCCGTCACTGCGCCGGACACCGGCACGTTGCGTGGCGACATGATCGAACTCATGCGGCGGGCCAACAAGGTCCGAGTACGGATGGCGATTGAGCTGTTCACCCGCCTCGGTGGTTTCTATCGCGAGACAGGTACCAGTCTGGCCGGGATCAGCGCCGCGGTTCTGGGAGGCCGTCAGCCCCTGTTGGAGGGAATAATCCGGCGGGCGATCGATCGTGGCGAGATCTCCGCTGATCGTTTGACCGAGCGAATCGCCCGGCTGCCGCTGGACTTGTTCCGCTACGAGCTGCTCATGACACTCGAGGCGGTGCCAGACGACACGATCGAAGAGATCGTCGACACGATCTTTTTGCCGCTGGTGCGACCGACCCATTGATCAGCCGTGGCCGATCTGTAGCAGTTTGGCCAGGCTCGGCAGTTTGACGCGCGGACGCCCGTGCGGCTGCCCGGCCGATCGCTCGTGCTCGTCGATCAGCTTCCAGTGCGCGTCGGTGACCAGCTTGGGCTGGCGTTCGGCCAGCCACTCGGCGAGCCTGTCGGCGTGGTCGTCCGGGAAGTCCGCCAGCTGCGTTGCGCCGGTCAAATCCGCGATCAGCGTGTCGACGGTGTCCTGGGAGTCCTTCTTGTTTGTCCCGATCACACCGCTCGGCCCACGCTTGATCCAGCCGACGACGTACTCGTTGCGACGGCCCTCCACCCGACCGTGGTCATGGGGAATGGTCGCGCTCTTGTCGTCGAACGGCAGGCCCGGAGTGGGGACGCCGCGGTATCCCACCGACCGGACGACGAGCTGAACCGGCAGCTCCTCGCGATCGCCGGTGTCCTTGGCCGCGACCCGGCCATTCTCATCTGTGACCAGCTCGTTGCGCCCGAGCACGATGCTCTCCACGCGTTCGTCGCCGTTGATCTCAATCGGCGAGGTCAGGAACCGGAACACCATCCGTCGGTGTCCCGGACGCGGCTCGCGCCCGATATAGCCGCGCAACACCTTGATGTTCTGCTTGCAGACCTTGCCCACCGCCGCCGCGTCGTCGTCGGTGATGCCTTCCAGGTCGGCGGGATCGATGATCACGTCGACGTTTTCCAGGTCTGCCAGTTCGCGCAGCTCCAGCGTGGTGAACGCGGATTGCAGCGGGCCACGGCGACCGATGATCACCACTTCGTCCACGCCGCATGGGCGCAGCGACTCCAGGGCGTGGTCGGCGATGTCGGTCGCCGCCAGCGCATCGGGGTCGGTGACGAGAATGCGTGCGACGTCGAGTGCGACGTTGCCGTTGCCGACGACGACGGCCCGGGCGCCCGACAGGTCAGGCGTCGTCTCCTCGAAGTGCGGGTGGGCGTTGTACCAGCCCACGAAGTCGACAGCGGCGACACTGCCGGGCAGGTCTTCACCAGGAATGTTCAGGGACCGATCGGACTGGGTCCCGATCGCATAGATCACAGCGTCGTAGTGTTCGGCGACTTCAGCGGGTTCGATGTGGTCTCCAACGGCGATGTTGCCGAAGAAGCGGAAGCGTGGGTCCTCGGCCGTCTTCTCGAACTGCTTGCTGATCGACTTGATCTTGGGGTGATCTGGCGCGACGCCGGAGCGCACCAGGCCCCACGGTGTGGGCAGCATCTCCAACATGTCGACGTGAACGTCAAAGCCGCCGGCGTCCTGCGATTCGTCGGCGGCCTTCAGCAGCGACGCAGCGGCGAAGAACCCTGATGGACCGGAACCGACGATTGCGACGTGGTAAGGACGCATAATTCTCGATGCTAAACGCCCGCCGCGCTAACCCGCCGCGAGTCCGCCGGTAACGTGATCAGCTGTGGACCCCGACCGCCAGGCGGACATCGCCGCACTTGACTCCACCCTGACCACGGTGGAGCGGGTGCTCGACGTCGAAGGTCTGCGCAGCCGGATCGACAAGCTCGAGCACGAGGCGGCCGATCCCAACCTTTGGGACGACCAGGCCCGGGCGCAGCGGGTGACCAGCGAGCTATCCCACACCCAGGGTGAGTTGCGGCGTGTCGAAGGTCTGCGCCAACGACTCGACGACCTGCCCGTGCTCTACGAGCTGGCGGACGAAGAAAGCGCCGAGGATGCGAAGGCCGAAGCCGACGCAGAACTCAAGGCGCTGAGCGCCGACATCGAGGCCATGGAGGTCCGCACCCTGCTGTCGGGCGAATACGACGAACGGGAGGCGCTGGTCAATATCCGCTCCGGCGCTGGCGGCGTGGACGCCGCGGACTGGGCCGAGATGCTGATGCGGATGTACATCCGGTGGGCGGAGCAACACAAATACCCCGTCGAAGTGTTCGACACGTCATATGCCGAGGAAGCCGGGATCAAAAGCGCGACCTTCGCGGTGCATGCACCGTTCGCCTACGGCACCCTGTCCGTCGAACAGGGCACGCACCGGCTGGTGCGGATCAGTCCGTTCGACAACCAGAGCCGACGGCAGACGTCGTTCGCCGAAGTCGAGGTGCTGCCGGTGGTGGAAACCACTGATCACATCGACATTCCCGAGGGCGACATCCGCGTCGACGTGTACCGCTCCAGCGGTCCCGGTGGCCAGTCGGTGAACACCACCGACTCCGCGGTTCGCCTGACCCACATTCCGACGGGTATCGTCGTGACGTGTCAGAACGAGAAGTCGCAGCTTCAGAACAAAGTGGCGGCGATGCGAGTTCTTCAAGCAAAGTTGTTGGAACGCAAGCGTTTAGAAGAGCGCGCTGAACTCGACGCATTGAAGGGGGACGGCGGCAGCTCCTGGGGTAACCAGATGCGGTCCTACGTACTGCATCCGTATCAGATGGTCAAAGATCTGCGTACGGAGTACGAAGTAGGCAACCCGGCTGCCGTTCTCGACGGGGACATCGACGGGTTCCTGGAAGCGGGAATCAGGTGGCGCAACCGAAAAGATGACGACTGAAACGACTTACACCGCAACAGTGTTAGCCAATCCGCTGCGCGACATCACGCGCGGCGAGATTCGTGAATGGCTTCTCACCAGCGGTCTGCACATTGTTCTGCTCCTGATCGGAGCCGTACTCGCGGCGCGGTTCGTCAACTGGGTCGCGCAGAAGGTGACCGAACGGCTTGACGAGGGGTTCGCCGAAAGCGACGCGCTGGTGCGATCCGAGGCGACAAAACACCGGCAAGCAGTGGCGTCGGTGATCTCGTGGGTGTCGGTGGTGTTGATTGCGATCATGGTCGCAGTGCAGCTGGCCGACATCCTCAACATCTCGGTGAAAGGGCTGGTCGCGCCCGCGACGGTGATCGGGGCCGCGCTCGGTTTCGGCGCTCAGCAGGTGGTCAGGGACCTGCTGCAGGGGTTTTTCATCATCGTGGAGAAGCAGTACGGATTCGGTGACCTCGTCACGCTGACGGTCGTTTCGGCGACCGAAGCGACCGGCACCGTCGAGAACGTCACGCTACGGGTGACACGGCTGCGTTCTCCTGACGGTGAGGTGCTCATCATTCCCAACGGTCAGATCGTGAAAGCTGAGAACCTGTCGAAGGATTGGGCTCGCGCCGTCGTCGACATCCCCGTGCAGGCCAGCGCCGACCTGAGCGTGATCAACGACGTGCTCCGCCAGGCGTGCGAGCATGCGCTCGAGGACAAGATGTTGGGGGAATTGCTGCTGGATGCGCCCACAGTGATGGGAGTTGAAAGCATCGAGGTCGACGTCGTCACCTTGCGCGTAGTTGCGCGCACGTTACCCGGAAAGCAATTCGAGGCGGGACGGCGACTGCGGGCGCTGGTCGTGCGTGCTCTCGCCGGCGCGGGTGTCAACACGGCGGCCGAAGCGCCGGTAACGGTGGGAGCCCTCGCTTCCGGCGTAGAGGATGACATTCAGGGGCCCAATCGGTGACTCGATTCATCCCGAGCGGGCTGAGACGACGCGCCCGCGATGCGGACCGGGGCTGGCCCGACTACATGTTCGGTGGGCGCGTGCGCACCTCCACCGTGGTGCTGGTGATCGCGTTCCTGGCGCTTTGGTGGGTCTACGACGACCACCAGCAGTCCACCAAGGCCAACACCAAGACCACCCAGGTGCCGGCTACCCAGATAGTGCCGCCGGGCTTCGTGCCGGACCCGAACTACACCTGGGTGCCGCGAACCCGAGTTCAGGAGCCACCAACCACCGAGACGCCGACGCCAACGCCTGCGCCGACGACGACAACGCCGCCGCCGACCACCACCACGCCGCCTCCGCCGTTCGGGCTGCCGCCGATCGTCTTGCCGCCGCCGTTCGGTCCGCCCGTCACCACGACGGTGCCAGCGCCAGCGCCCGGCCAGGCGCCTACGCCCGCTCCGGCACCAGCGCCGCCGCCTCCGCCGCTCGTACCTGGCTTGCCCGGATAGCCCGGCTGGCGAACGTTGGCGAAACTCGCCGTTACACTGGGCGACCGTGATGATCACCCTCGACCATGTCACCAAGCAGTACAAGTCGTCGGCGCGCCCAGCGCTGGACAACGTCAACGTAAAGATCGACAAGGGTGAGTTCGTCTTCCTGATCGGCCCGTCCGGCTCCGGCAAATCGACGTTCATGCGGTTGCTGCTGGGCGCCGAGACGCCCACTACCGGTGATGTGCGGGTGTCGAAGTTCCACGTCAACACGCTGCCCGGGCGCCACATCCCGAAACTGCGTCAGGTACTGGGCTGCGTCTTCCAGGATTTCCGGCTGCTGCAGCAGAAGACGGTGTTCGAGAACGTCGCGTTCGCGCTCGAGGTGATCGGCAAGAAGCCGGACGTGATCAATCGTGTGACACCCGACGTGCTGGAGATGGTCGGTCTGTCCGGCAAGGCCAGCCGGCTGCCGCACGAGCTGTCGGGCGGTGAGCAGCAGCGGGTGGCGATCGCGCGGGCGTTCGTGAACCGGCCGCTGGTTCTGCTGGCCGACGAGCCCACCGGGAACCTCGACCCGGAGACCAGCAACGACATCATGGATTTGTTGGAGCGGATCAACCGCACCGGGACCACGGTGCTGATGGCCACCCACGACCACCACATCGTCGACTCGATGCGTCAGCGGGTGGTGGAGCTGTCGTTGGGCCGGCTGGTCAGAGACGAGCAGCGCGGCGTCTACGGGATGGACCGCTAAGTGCGCTTCAGCTTCCTGTTCAACGAGGTCCTGACCGGTCTTCGTCGCAATGTCACGATGACCGTCGCGATGATCCTGACCACCGCAATTTCGATCGGCCTGTTCGGTGGCGGTCTGCTGGTGGTCCGATTGGCCGATCACTCCAAGGCCATCTACCTCGACCGGGTCGAGACGCAGGTCTTCCTCGACAACGACATTTCGGCCAACGATGCGACCTGCGCGAGCGCGCCGTGCAAGGCGCTGCGCGAGAAGATCGAGGCGCGTAACGACGTCAAATCGGTCCGCTTCCTCAACCGCCAGGACGCGTACGACGACGCGATTCGCAAGATCCCTCAGTTCAAGGACCTGGCGAGCAAGGATGCCTTTCCGGCGTCATTCATCGTCAAGCTGGATGACCCCGAGCAGCACACCGAATTCGATGCTGCGATGCAAGGGCAGCCCGGGGTCGATCATGTGCTCAACCAGAAGGAACTGATCGACCGGCTGTTTGCCGTCCTGGACGGCCTGTCCAACGCCGCGTTCGCCGTTGCCCTGGTGCAGGCTGTCGGGGCAATCTTGTTGATCGCCAACATGGTTCAGGTCGCGGCCTATACCCGTCGTACCGAGGTTGGCATCATGCGGCTGGTCGGTGCCACCCGCTGGTACACCCAGCTGCCCTTCCTGGTCGAGGCCATGGTGGCGGCAACGGCCGGTGTGATCATCGCCATCGTCGGGCTGATGGTGGTGCGAGCGCTGTTCCTGGACAACGCATTGAGTCAGTTCTATCAAGCGCATCTGATCGCACCGGTCGACTACGCCGACATCCTCTACATCTCGCCGCTACTGCTGTTGGTGGGCGTCGCGATGGCCGGAGTCACCGCATACGCGACGTTGCGCCTCTATGTGCGGCGGTAGCCGTGGCCAAAAAGGCACCCGGTAAGTCAGGGCCGGCACGACACATCGTCGCGAGCAACCGCAAAGCACGCCACAACTATTCGATCTTGGAGACGTTCGAGGCCGGAGTGGTTTTACTCGGCACGGAAGTAAAGAGCCTCAGGGACGGCAAGGCGTCGCTCGCGGACGCATACGCAACCGTTGACGACGGCGAAGTTTGGTTGCGTAACCTGCACATTCCCGAGTATCACCACGGCAGTTGGACCAACCATGATCCACGTCGCACGCGAAAGCTGTTACTCCACAGGCGCCAAATCGACGTTCTCATCGGCAAGATACGTGATGGTAACCTCGCGCTGGTGCCGTTGGCGCTGTACTTCAGCGAAGGAAAAGTCAAGGTGGAGATGGCTTTAGGACGCGGTAAGCGCGCGCACGACAAGCGTCAGGACATGGCCCGCCGCGACGCGCAGCGGGAAGTGGCCCGCGCGTTGGGCAGGCGAGCCAAGGGCATCGATTGATCGGCGCCGCCTACGCCCAGCTGTCCGCGGTCAGCTATGGCGTAAGTGACTTTGTCGGGGGTGTGGCTTCTCGGCGGACGGCTGCGCTGCGCGTCATGCTGGTGACCTACCCGGTGGCCACCGTGCTGCTCGGAGTGATGGCCGCGACGGCGGGCGGACCGGTCCGTCCCGGCGCGCTGCTGTGGGGGTCGCTGTACGGGGTCAGTCAGGCGATCGGGGTGTATTGGTTCTACGCCGCCGTGAGCGCCGGACCGATCTCGGTGATTTCACCGCTTGCGGCGGTCCTCAACGCTGCCGTCCCCGTCGCCGTCGGCGTGGCGCTCGGCGAGCGGCCGGGGCAGATCGCGTCGGCAGGTGTGGTGCTGGCGATGTTCGCGGTGATCTTGGTGAGCCGGGAGTCGCCCGCCGACGAAGATGTCCGGACTCACCGGTTCACCAGCAGAGTGGCCTGGCTGACCGTCGGCTCGGGCGTGGCGTTCGGGCTGGACTTCGTACTGCTACACCAGGCTCCGGCGGAGTGCCGGCTGTGGCCGCTGTTCTTCGCGCGGGCGGCGGCCACCGTGCTGGTGTTCGCCGTCGCGGCGATGAGCAACAATTTCCAGCTTCCGTCCAGGACGCCGCTGCGGCTGGCCGTCGCCGCGGCGCTGCTGGACACCTGCGCCAACATCACCATGCTGCTGGCAATCCAGCGATGGATGCTGTCGCTGGCCAGCATCTTGATCTCGCTGTACCCGGCGACGACCGTCATCCTGGCGATCATCGTGCTGCGCGAGCGGGTGACCCGCTGGCAGGCGCTCGGCATGATCCTGGCGGCAGTGTCGGTAAGCATGATCGCCGCCACCTGACTTCCGTCTAACATCAGGCGGCATGAGCAGCCCCGCGCGTCCGGTCACCGAACTCGACAAATCCGATGTGCTGTCGGGTCTCTTCGGCACCTGGGACAGCCTTGATCGATTGCTAACCGGGCTGTCCGAGGAGCAGTGGCAGGCGCCGACGCCGCTGCCGGGCTGGTGCGTGCACAACGTCGTAGCGCACATCATCGGCACCGAGTCGGCGCTGCACGGCATCAGCACACCCGAGGCCGACATCGACGTCTCGACACTGGCCCACGTGCGCAACGATGTCGGGGTCGCCAACGAATGCTGGGTCCGTCACCTGAGTACAGAATCCGGCGCCGATCTGCATCAGAGGTTCCGCACACTGACCGCCGATCGCCGAAAACGCTTGACCGACATGCCCGTTGACGACTGGAACGCGCCCACCGTGACGCCGGTTGGCCCGGACAGCTTTGGGCGGTTCATGCGAGTGCGGGTCTTCGACTGCTGGATGCATGAACACGACATCCGGGACGCGCTGCATAAGCCGGCTTCCGCCGCGGAGCTGGCCACCCCGGCGGCGCGGCTGGTGCTCGACGAGATGAGTACCACCATGGGCTATGTGGTCGGCAAACTCGGGAAGGCGCCCGACGGGTCGCGGGTCGCCATCGAGTTGACCGGTCCGCTGGCCCGTACCATTCGTGTCCTGGTCGACGGTCGGGCTCGGTTGGTGGAGGACTTCGGCGGACAACAGCCGACGGCGACGATCCGGCTGGATGGCGTGCTGTTCACCCGGCTGGCCGGCGGGCGCACCCACGACACGGCCGGCGTCGAGCTCGGCGGTGACCAAGAACTCGGCGCGCGCATCGTCGAGCACCTCAATTACACAATCTGACGAGCTCACGACGCTGGGATGGTTATTACCTGGCCCGTCGTTGCAGATCGCGTAAAATTAATTGTCCTGCCTAAAGTTGGCGGGGGTGCGAGGGGCTGAACGGTTTCGACTTCGCGCATCGAATCAAGGGAAGCGTGCCGGTGCAGGCAAGAGACCACCGTAAGCGTCGTTGCAACCATATAAGCGCCGTGTCAACACAGCGCGACTACGCTCTCGCTGCCTAAGCGACAGCTAGTCCGTCAGACCGGGACCGCCCTCGGCCCGGACCCTGGCGTCAGCTAGAGGGATCAACCGATGTGTTCGGTCGCGGGACTCATCGGGACACTCACAGCGACTGGGATCGTCATCTCGGCTAGTTCGCGTGACCGAGAGATCCGAGTAGAGGCATAGCGAACTGCGCACGGAGAAGCCTTGAGGGAATGCCGTAGGACCCGGGTTCGATTCCCGGCAGCTCCACTGTTTTACCAGCGCAAACAATAGTAGGTACAAAGCGAGTCAGCACTACGTCAGCACACTAGGCGCTAAGGTCAGGTCCGAGTGGCTAAGTGGCGCAGTCCACCTCGATGCGCTGGACCAGTTCGGCAAGGGCGGTCGCTGCGATCTCCCACTCTGGGTCGAGCATCATGTCGTGGCACAAGTTCTTCACGACGACGGCCTCGTGACCGTACGCCCTCGCGAGCAAGTTCTGCTCGCTTGGAACCGTTATCCTGTCGCCGGTTGACGTGACGACGTACACGAATTATTCGCGCTGGCCGAGGGGACCGACTCGTCGCCGTCTGCCCGGACCGCGCCCGCGGCGAGGTGCTTCAGCAGCTCGGCCTGGATCAGCCGGCGCCCGGGCGCGAGCCGGTGCGAGAGCCCGTTCAGCAGGGTCAGCGTGCGCCCGACGAGCGCGAAGTCCTCCGGGATCTTGCGCAGGCTCGTCTCGCCCAGGATCTCGAAGAAGCCAGCCTCGGTGTCGCTGTCGCCGACCGTCATCAGCATCAGCGAGCGCAGGGTCTCGGGTTTCATCGAGGCGACGTCGAAGCCGAGCTGCTCGGCCGCGGAGAACGCGGATCGCGAGTCGCCGATCATCGAAGAGACCATCATCGTCGCGACGAGCCGCGCGAAGCCGGGCGGCAGCTCCTTGGCCAAGCCGAAGTCGAGGAGGCCGATCCGGCCGTCGGGCAGGATCAGCAGGTTCCCGGGGTGCGGATCGCCGTGGAAGAAGCCCTGTTCGAAGATCATCGTGCCGTAGAGCGCGCCGATCTTGCGCGCGATCTCCGCGAGCTTGTGGCCCGCCCCGACCAGCTCCTTCGTGCGCGCGACCTGGATGCCCTCCAGGTACTCGAGCACGATCACGTTGTCGCCGCACAGCTCCGGATGGACGCGGGGGACGACCACGAAGGGGATGTCGGTGAGGTTCTTCGCGAGCCGCTCGGTCGAGCGCGCCTCGCGCGGGAAGTCGAGCTCGAGCTTGGTGAAGCGCGTCACCTCGGTGACGAGCGCTCGCAGGTCGATGCGCCGCTGCACGAGCATGACGATCCCGACAACGCGGCGCAGCATGCCGAGGTCGAGCGGGATGATCCTCGGGATCTCGGGATAGCGGATCTTCAGGACGACCTGGCTGCCGTCGCGCAGCGTCGCGCGGTGCACCTGCGCCAACGAAGCGGCGGCGAGGGCCCGGCGGTCGATCGTCGCGAAGACCTCGTCGAGCGGGCGGCCGAGGTCGCGCTCGACGAGCGGCCGCAGCGTCTCGAAGGGCCGCGGCGGCACCGCGTCATGGAACTGGCTCAGCTCCTCGACGAAGGGCGCCGGGAAGAAGTCGGCCCGTGCGCCCAGGATCTGGGCGGCCTTCGTGAAGGCGCCGGCTAGCGAGAGCGCGACGCGCTTGATCTCGCGGGCCGCCGCGCGGTGCGCGCGCTGCCAGTCGGCGTCGGTCGTCGACCAGCGAGCGGTGCGATCGCGCGCCAGGAGCAGCAGGTAGCGGGGCAGGACGCGCACGACCGCGAGCGCCACGCGCAGGACTCGGACGACTCGAAAGTGCCGGATCACGAAGCAGCAGCGCGCCTTTGCTATCGAAGTCGAGATAGGGGGTGCCCTTCGCGATCCCGGCCTCGCGGGCGATCGTCTCGACCGAGGTCTGGGCGATGCCCCGCTGGGCCCAGAGCTTCAGGGCGACGCGCGGCCAGGTCGGACTGGCGGGCCTCGTAGAACGCGTCGCGCGCGCTTGAGGCGATCGTGGGCACGATGCTATTGTGGCCGGTCAGTCGGCCATTCTCAACACTGCGCTCGCCCAGAGGATCCCGCCATGACGTCTCGTGCCTGGCAGCGCTCCGCGCCCTCTCCCGACCGGTCGTCACCCCATCCTTCTTCTAACGGCTCCGGCGACTTCGACCTGCTCCTGCCCCTGCGCAGCGCCGGCTCGCTCGAGAACCCCTACCCGACCTACTCCGTGATCCGCACCGTGCGGCCCGTGCTCGAGGTGCCGGTCCCGAACTACACCGGCCCCGGCATGTGGATGCTCACGCGCTACCGCGACGTCCACTCGGTGTTGCGCGACCCGCGCTTCTCGGTCGAGCGCATCCGCGCGCCGCTCATGCGCGACAACCTCGACCGCATGCCGGAGTTCCTGCGCCAGAGCGCGACTGGCATGCGCTCGATGCTGATCATGGACCCGCCCGACCACACGCGCGTCCGCAAGCTCGTCAACAAGGCCTTCACGCCCAAGCGCATCGCCGCGCTGCGCGGCCACATCGAGGCGATCGTCCGCGAGCTCGCCGACGAGGCGCAGGCCAAGGGCACCTTCGACCTGATCCACGACGTCGCCGAGCCGCTCCCGGCGATCGTGATCGCTGAGCTGCTCGGCGTCCCGGTCGAGGACCACCGTCGGTTCCGTCAGTGGTCGAGCGCGATGATCAACGGCTTCGCGTCGCCGAGCGCGGAGGCGCGCGCGACCGGCACCGAGGCGGCGCGCCAGATCTTCGACTACCTCGCCGACATCATCGCTGCCCGCCGCCGCGCCCCGCGCGAGGACCTGATCAGCGCGATGATCGCGGCCCAGGAGGAGCGCGACGCGCTCACCGACGCCGAGCTGCTCGCGACCGGCAACCTGCTGCTGCTCGCCGGCCACGAGACGACGACGAACCTGATCGGCAACGGCACGCTCGCCCTGTTGCGCGAGCCCGATCAGTGGAAGCGGCTCTGCAACGAGCGCGCGCTGCTCCCGACCGCGATCGAAGAGCTGCTCCGCTACGACGGGCCCGTGCAGGCGACGGTACGCGTCGCGCTCGAAGACGTCGCGATCGACGACCATGTCATCCCGGAGGGTTCACTCGTGCTGGTGAGCATCGGCTCGGCGAACCACGACCCCGACACGTTCGAGGACCCCGACCAGCTCGACCTCGCGCGCAACCCGAACCCGCACCTCGCGTTCGGGTTCGGCACGCACTTCTGCCTCGGGGCGCCGCTCGCGCGGCTCGAGGCGCAGCTCGCGTTCGACGCGCTGACGAAGCGGTTCCCGGGGCTCTCGCTCGTGGAGGACCGGCCGGTGTACCGGGCGAATCCGGTGCTGCGCGGGCTCACGAGCCTGGACGTGGCGGCGTAGGCGCGACGCCGCTCGCGATCACGAGTCTCGAAACCCCCTTCGATGCGCTCACAGCTCCGTCGCGACCGGTGGCGGCAGCGGCCCCCCCTGGGTGTGAATCTCCCTAACGACCTGCCCGTCCACTCGCAACTTGAGGCTCTTTGGCCCAAAGCTGGCCCGCACAACCAGCGCCGCGGGCGCTTCCGGTCCAGGCGGAAAGTTCTGCGGGACAGGGTCGCTCACGAACCCGCTACTGTCCGGGGTGTGGACGTAAGACCCTAGCCACCTCAGCTCGACGAGATGGCCGTCACGATGATCTCTCCACCCACGCGGCTGATCTCGACCAGATAATCGTCTGAATCGCAGACCGGGCAGCGCACCTCATCGAGTACCCACGGCTCGCCCGTCATGCCGGGCAGCGAGTCAGGCCAGGTGGAGAACCAAGCCTGGACGGTGTCGGAGCAGCTGGTGTCGATGGTGTGCATGGTGGTCCTCTCGGGTATCGTCCACTTGTCCCACGGCCGGCTCGATCCCGCGTGATCATCAAGGAGTTCCCGAGTCGAGACGAGCCAGCAAATCGGTCAGATAACCCGCCCCATATGACTCCAACGCCGGCGTTGTCACAACGTCGTCACAACTAGGTGCGCATCGGGGGAGTCGACCGGAGACAGCAAGAGACGGCTTGTGCTGGTCAGGAAACTTCGAGACGCATTGCAAGACGGGGAAATTCATCCGATGTCCGACTGGGGGTCAAGTGGGCTGCTGGATTGAACCGACCGTCGGCAACGAACTGATCAGCCGCAATTGGCGCGCAGCAGGGGTGACGTTCCTACCTCGCGGAGGTAATGACGGTGGTGACGCAGCTGCCTGCCGCGGTCGGCAAGGCCCCGAGCGCGCTAACGGTTCGCAGGCGGCTAGACCGCAAGTCCCAGGAAGACGACAAGTGCCCGATCAAGTGCAACGACGTCAGAGTCTGACAAGCGACCGACGCGACGGCTAAGGCTGGTGCGCGGAACTGTTGTCACCTTGTCGACCATCAGCTGGCTAACCTGCGTCAAACCGGTTGTGTCGGAGGGCTGCACTGGAAGCCGCAGCAAGGGTGCTTCGACCTGACTTGTGGTGAAGGGAACAACGGTGACCGAGGCGGTTGCGTCGAACCGGTCGTCTTGAATGATGACAACCGGGCGAGGTTTGCCGCCGTAGGTACCCCGGGCCGCGGCGGTATAGATGTCGCCCCGCCGCACGTTAGGTGTCGTCGTCCCAGTCGGAGGACACCGCGTCGACGAAGGCTTGATCGTCCCGCTCCTGATCGCCGGCGGCGACGAGGGCAGATTGGCGGTGTGCCTCGCGGACGAATTCGGGGGCGTTCACGTCGGGAACCCAGATTTGAATCGGCCGCAAGCCTTGTTGGCGCAGTCGTTGCCGATATTGCCGCACCCGGTCGCGGGTAGATGCCATACGGCCATGTTACATGTAACGGGGCAGAATACCTGCGGCCGCGCAGGCAAGCACCACGCAATCGGGTCGATTCTATAGGGCCAAAATAGGGCCAAACTTTCAGAACAGATGCTCCAGGTGGCCTAATTCGGTGCCTTGAGACCACTCTGACCAGCAGAAACACACGGGTGTAAGTCAAAAACCCATTTCACACGCGGAAGGTCGCTGGTTCGATCCCAGCCGGGACCACCAAGGTTCGCCCAGGCAGAAGCAATTTTCACGAATTCTGTCGAAGGCCGTGCGATTCACATGCAATCCCATATCTCGTTGAGAGCCCGGAACGGGTTTGCTGCACGAATCCCGTTGTCGCTGCCCGGACGAACACCATGTGGGTGTGGGATGGACTCGCCCTAGGGGGCTTCAGTCTCATTCCTGCACCCGGTCGGGTGTCGGACCCCCTCTGCGGTCGAAGGCCAGTACTCGTCGCCAGTCAAAGCGCGGCGCATGCGTGGGCAGCAGGATAATCTGCTCCTCGCAAGGGCGAGGGACTTTACCTATTCATGACGGGGTACCGATGCAGCGACAGCCGATCACCGGTTTGGCGCGCTGATGGACATTCAGGGCAAGCGGGTGGCGGTCGTGGTTGCGGGTGCTGGCGCGCGCGGCGGGTACGAGGCCGGGGCGCTGTCGGTTCTGGTTCCGCGGCTGCGTGCTGCAGGGTACGAGCCAACCGTCTACATCGGCACCAGCGCCGGTGCCATCAACGTGACATTGTTTGCCGCATTTGCTGATTTGCCGGCGGCCGAACAGGCCGATCGGGTGCTAGCCCTATGGCGACGCATCTCCGTCGCTGATATATACCGGTCGCCGATTCTGACCTTCCCCTGCATCGCGACCCAGGTCCTCGGGCAGTTCTTGCGCGTGCCAGGTGTGCGGTTCACCCACCTGCTCGATACTGCTCCGCTGAAAAAGATGGCGGAACACTCCATCGACATTGACAGGCTGCACGACAACATTCGCGAGAAGGGTCTGACGGTCGCCGTTGTGGCCACATCGGGTTGCGACAACCGTAGCGTGGTTTTCGTCGACCGCCGAGACGGCGTGCCGGTGCCGGCCAGTGACCAGGAACGACCAATTGATTACGTCGGTGTGGAGATGGGGCCCGAGCATGTGCTCGCGTCGTCTGCCATCCCCGCCCTCTTTCCTGCCGTTCCGGTGGAGAAACCGTCGGGCTCCACTGACTGGTTCCTCGACGGAGGGCTACGCCTCAACGCACCCCTGAAGCCGGCGCTGTCGCTCGACGCGGATGCGCTCGTCGTTGTCGCCACGCATCCGATGCGTGACCCGCCGACAACGCCTGAAGCAGGCGCCCTTCCACCCGATGTGGACGAGATCCTCGTGCAGTTCTTGGACATCGTCCTCGTTGACCGCATGGTGGAGGATCTCCGGACGCTGGACAAGATCAACGCGCTGGTGAGGACAGAAGAGCCGGTAGTAACCGCAAGCGGCCGACTGCGTAAGAAGGTTCCCTACGTATTCGTCGGTCCGGAGCGTCGAGAAACGCTGGGCCACTTGGCAATCGACATCCTGCACAGGCACCGGAGGCACTCCGGTGACCTTCTGCACAGATTGCGCCAGCTCGAGCTGGACGTGATGGGCCACCTGCTCCAGGGTGATGGTCCGCGCCGTGGCGATTTGATGAGCTTCCTGTATTTCGATCAGGAGTTCATCACGGCATCAATCGAATTGGGCCAACGCGACGCGAACGAGGCGTTCAAGGGCGTACCGGCCAACGAAGTGCCCTGGTGCAGCAACTGATAACTGTGTGATCAGCGGTCGATGAGGCGGGCGTGCGGCGCACGTTAACACGCCCTTTCCCCGAATCATCCAGCTCTGTTCTCCACCGCCTTGGCACGTGGCGATCGCCGCTAAACCCTGGGAGCAGATCTTCGATGACATCGCCGGAGGCTCACGAGCAGAGTCGCGCCGACGGCGAGGTATGCCTGACGACGATGAGTTAGACACCATCGAGAGCACCCCGGCGCGCGCGTTGGTTGGCGGCAGCGATGCTCACGCGATCGTGGACGCCGAGCTGGCCGAGTCCGAGCCCGACTGCACCGGCTTGCCGCCCGCTCGACCGCAGAGCGAGCTAGCAGTGCGGACCGCAGGGACCTACACGATCCGTGACTTCGAACCGTCATAGTTCGGGCAACGAGCCCCCCGTGAGGGAAGAGATCACGAGTTCCGCCTGGCTGAGTTCGGTACGACCGAGCGCATGTCGCTGGCCTCAGCCGCTGAAAAGGCCGACCGTGCTGGCCGTGGCGATGGCCGCGCCGGCGATCGTCTGGGTGGCTTGCCCCGCCGGTGTTGTCGGCGCCAACGTCAATGGCTTGCTCAGTGCGTACAGCTGGAAGCGGTAGTGGTGCACGCCGGTGCCGGCGGCGCGCCGTTCACGTCGACCGACTTGACCATTTCATACGCGGTTTTTCGCCTCAGCCCTGTGGGGGGGTGGGTCATTATCCTTAGACCCTCCGGCATCGACGCCGCAGGACTGGTCCGAGCAGTCTGGTTGCGTCGGGGTTGGGATGACGGCGGTGACGCGGGTGCCGCATCCGGGCGCGGTGTCGATAGCGAGGTGCCCGCCGATGGCTGACAGGCGGTCGGTCATGTTGGTCAGCCCGGTGCCGATGGTTGCGGGGTCGAATCCGCGGCCGGTGTCGCTGACCGTGAGGGCCAGCTTGCGGTCCTCGGTGTGGGCTGTGATGGTGACCGTGGTGCCGGGGCCGCCGTGTTTGGCGGCGTTCTGCAGCGCTTCGCTGCAGCAGAAGTACAGGGCGGTCTCGATTGACGCGGGGTAGCGGCGTAGGCCCTGCAGGTTCAGTTGCGTGGGGATCGGGGCGTGCGCGGCGACTGCCGGCAAGGCTTGGGCCAGACCGCCGCTGACGAGCAGTGGGGGGTAGATCCCTTGGGCGAGTCTGCGGATTTCGGCGATGGCGGTTTCGACCAGCCCGGATGCCTCGGTGAGCAGCGGCTGGTACCGGTCGGCTCCGGCGCTGCGGGCGAGTTGGATCAGCACCGCCAGGGCGACGAGGTGTTGTTGGGCGCCGTCATGCAGGTCACGTTCGAGGCGGCGCCGTTCGTCGTCAGCGGCGCTGATCAGCCGGGCACGCGACGCCTCGAGTTGGGCGGCGCGCTCAGCGACCAAGTTTTCCGACACTCGCAGCGCCGCGGCGTTGTTCCACGCAATCACCAGGATGTGAAAGGCAACGACCGGCACTGCTGCGACGATGAACGCAGTCTCGATCCAGCGAGGCGCTTGCCCGGCCGCGAGTGAAACGTGCTGAAAGCGTGCTAACGCAGCCAGAGCCAGCACGCAGCCGGCGGTAATCACGGCGAAAGCCAGCCCGCGCTGCCAGCGGATGTAGGGCTGGGCGAAAACCACGGGCACCAGGGCCGCGAGCACCATCACCGGTAACAGGGCCGGCGCGACGAACGTGATCAGCAAAACGCTAACCCAGTGACCAATACAAACCAGCGTGATCGACCGTTGATATCTACCGCGTCGCGCCAGCCGCGCCGCAGCCCCTAGCAGCACAGATTGCGCGGTACAGACCCCAACGATCGCCAGCAACCAGGGGGAGCGCAGGACGAACTGGTACTCCCACAGCGGTAACACCACGCCAGTACCCAAGTACATGGCCAGGTAACCAGCAAGGAACAGCTGAAAGCGTTCGGCAATGAAGCGGTGAATGAGGTCATGCCCTAACAAAGACGAAGACCGGACCGCCGCCAGGAGGAGTACCTTCGGCACCCGCCAATAGGGCACCGATCCATCAGCCGTCGTCGGCCTCAGTGTGCTGTTCGCCATAGCCGGGTCAGCAGATCTGGACTCAAGTTTTCTTTGTGCAGGTAGGCTGCGGCACCGCAATTGGCTGCCTCAGCGGGAAGATCCCCGACGTCGTAGGTTGACATCAGCAGGACCATCAAATCCGGGTGTGCAGCGCGGATTCGCCGCGTGGCTTCAATGCCACCCATTCCCGGCATGTGAATATCCATCAACACGATTCCCGCACCACCGCCGCGGAGGTGTTGGATCGCGGATTCACCGGTGTCGCATTCGCCGGCCATGACGAAATCCTCCGTGGCAGCCACGGTGGCGACCGTAGCGAGCCGGAAACTGGCCTGGTCGTCGACGACCCATACTCGCACCCGCTCGTCCCTCACTTACGCATTATGCCGGTGCCCGTTTGCCCCACACCATGGTGCACACACCACCTTTTAGGAGGTGTAGACACCCCACTTTCACGCCGCGACGTTGTCCAGGAACATCAGCACTGCCTTGACCCGGCGATCAACCGAGTCGTCGACGGTCAAGCCGAGCTTGGCAAAAATTGAATTAATATGCTTTTCCACCGCCCGCTGAGACAGGAAAAGCCGTTCCGCCGCCGTCCGGTTGCTAAGCCCGGTGGCCAATTCGGCGAGGACCTCGCGTTCCCTGGGGGTCAACCGGCTGAGCGTCGTGGTGGAACTCGGCTGAGCGAGCAGCGCCTCGATCACCAGCGGATCGAGCACCGTCCCACCGGCCGCGACTTGGTGCACCGCCCCGCTGAGCTGGTCGAAATGGGAAACACGTTCCTTCAATAGATAACCGCGGGCCGCCGTACCGCCGTCCAGCAACCCGGCCGCGTAGGCGGGATCTGCGTATTGCGACAACACGATCACCCCGGTGCCCGGGTGGGCCGTCCGCATCCACCGGGCCAACCGAATGCCCTCATCGGTCGACGTCGGTGGCATCCGCACGTCGGTAAGCAGCATCGTCGGTTGATGCTTTTCGACGAGTTCGACCGCGGAGTCATAATCCTCGGCGACACCAACGACAGTCACATCGGCGTCGGTCGACAATGCCCGGCAAACGCTGTCTCGCACCAGCAGGCAATCCTCGGCAATGAGGACCGAAATTGGACCACTCAACTTAATGCCGTCCTTCCCAGGTCGTTCACGATCACTCATTCACGATCGCTACTCGAGCCGTCGGTGTTGATCATTGAAACTATCCGCGTACCTGCGCCGGTCGGCCAGCGTAGTGAGCTACTTGGTTTTGTGATGCGACCCGCCATTTGCTGCGGGGCGGCCTGCGGCACTCGACGGTTGCGAAAGCAATCGATGATCGGTCGAACGTATCGCCTTCGTCGGAGAATCGCCTGGCCGAACATCTCGCCGTCCTCCGTTCATCGCGGCGACGCTATTACCGTCGAGTTGCGACAGTATGGCCGGCATGCCGCTGAGTTTGGCGACAGCCTGTCGGCATGCCGGGCAGTTGGCCATGTGTGCCTCGAATTCGCGCCGATCGCCAGGGGACAGTGATTCCAGCACGTAGGCGGCATCCCACATCGCGTAACGGTGGTTGCCGTCCGCGAATATATCCCTGTCACCGGGCTGGCCGAGACCGCATAGCGATGGCATGCTGTCACTCCGCCTTTGTAGATCGTCGGAAACCGACGGCGCTGCGATCGGATTCCGGGAGTCCCCGTTCCTCGGCCGCGCCAAGGACGTCGGGCAGAAAAAGTGGCGGCTTCATGCAGCTTTTCTCCTGGTTGGTCGGCTTTGGTCGATGCGGCGAATCGACCGGGCGCACATCGCGGCCTCGACTGCACCGGGTGATCGCTCGGGTTCCGTCGATAGCGTGATGATGGCCTTGCTCAACTGCTCGCGGGGATCGGCGCCCGGCAGCACGGCGCAGGTGTGCCCGTCCGAGCGCACCAAAACGGCTGCGCGCGGTTACCGACCGCGTCAGCGGCCTCGGTTTCGCCCAGTCGGTACGCCGAGCTGACCCGACGCGGCAACAGCCCCAACCCGTCGACGAGTTGCCGCCACGCCAGTTCACCACGCGCAGCGGCACGTCGCACGAGTTCGGCAGTGTCTTGATCAGTCCTCGGTTCCTCCTCATGACAGGATTGGCGCCAACTGCTGTGGCAGCCGCAACACCGCGCACGGACACCTGTCGGTTAAGCAATGCCCCGCTGGCGATCTCGTAGGTTGGCATTGACGGCCGATAGCCGGCCGGCGCAACGATTTTCGGAGAACTCAAGGGGCGCCAACAGCCTGGGGACACCACCGTTGGTGGTGGTGCGTACTTCCCCGGGGTGGCCAAGCACGCTGAGAAGTGAGGTTGTCATCGTCACACCGCTGTGCGGCAGAAAGCTTCGAAATCCTCACGCCGAGTTCAGGGTCCGCGCCGACTAACGCGTTCACGTCCTCGTTTCTGACCGAAGTTCACCACGTCCGGGCGTGTCGAGAATCGCGCACCGGGGATGAGCATCCTCGGGCGACGCTCGGGCAGCCGGGCAGGTAGGCACCACGTTCGACGCTGATGCGCACACCCGGGGTGCACATGAGCGCCAACTGTGGTGTGTGCTCTCTGGTCCATCGCCTTGCTATCCGACGACACTCGATGCCTATCAGAGCTGTCCACCGAGGGTGGCAAACCAACACGGCGAGGAGGCGAAATGTCTCAATCACCAACGACATCCGAGGTGAAACCCGATGTTATCGGAGATGCTGAACCAACCTTGGCGAAGGACGAATCGTCTCATGTGCCCGTTCTCATCACCCCCCAGCAGGTCGTATTCAGCACCGCAGCGGCCAGATCATCGCGGCCGGCCTCGATCTCCCGCCGGTTGATCGAGGCGATCCGCGTTGTCGGCGCCGCAGTGCACCGGCCCCCCGCGCGACGGCACTACCCGCAGCGCTTCAGTTTCTTCGAGGACTCCCGCATGGCCCGCGAAATGGGCCGACTATGAGTACCCTCCTCGCCGTCGTGATAGCGGTGTCGCTGGCATTGTTTGCCGTCGGCATGCACGATCTGCAGTTGTGGCTTGAGCGCTGGGACTGCGGGCGCCATTTCAACGATTAGTCGCTGGCAACGCTGATGAACCTAGTAGCAGCACAACGTGTTTCGGTCACCACAGCCGACGGGCTTGCCCTAGAGACGACACAAATGGGCCCCGAAGTCGCGGATCTGACGGTGATTCTCCTGCACGGACTCTTGGGCGACAGTCACAGTTGGCGGTACCAGACAGATCATCTGGCATCGCGTCACCCTGACATCCGCGTAATCGCCTACGACCAACGCGGGCACGGCCGCTCCGGTCGCGGCTGCCCCCTCAGTTGCACCCTTGGGCAACTCGCCCGTGACCTCGACGCCGTCATCGACACGACGGCGCCCACCGGCCACATCGTGCTGGTCGGCCATTCCATGGGGGCCATGACCATCCTGCAGTACCTGCAGCATCACCAATCCCGTAACACGGACCGGATCACCGGAGTCGGGCTCATCGCCGCTGCGGGTGCAGACATCACCGGGCAGGGGCTCGGCAGATTGCTGGCTAGTCCCCTGGCCGGCGGTGCGTGTGCTCTGGCCGCCCACATCCCCGCCTGCGCCGAAGCGCTCCGCATCAGCGCAGTCCGCGTCACGGAACCAATATGGCGCCTCTTCACAAAGAGGACCCCCACCCTGGCTGCCCTCATCAACGCGCCGTGGCTGCCCATTGTGGCGGGTTTCCTCGACTCGATCTCTGACTTCGACGGCACCGCAGCTTACCGAGCCCTTCGGCGCACACCGACACTGATCATGTGCGGAACCGTGGATCGGCTCACGCCGCCTCACCATTCGGCGGCCATTGCCGCCGCGGTCTCCGCAGCAGAGCTCGTCGATGTCCCCGGCGCGGGACATATGTTGATGCTCGATCGTCCTGACGTCGTCAACGACAGACTCGACGCTCTGTTGGACGAAGTCCGGCGGGAGTTGCTACCGCGACCACCCACCCCCGCAGCACTAGCCATCCCCGACACCGCCTCGCTGCCGCTAGCAGCCTGACGGTTAGAGCTGGGTTAAGACTGCCGTCGCACAACAGTTGTAGTCCGGGTCTAGAAGATGGAATGGCGACGCTGCTTGTGGCGGACGTCGGCCGCAGCCGGCTCCCCCGGCTGATAACCATCCGGGGAAAGACACCCCGGTATGAGGTCCAGAATTGCCAGCCAGCGGCTTATCCCGTTGGGTTTCAATCGGTTTCGATCGGAGTCGAGCTATCGGGAAAACGGCTGAAAACGCCTCAGTGCGCTGGTATGACGCCGGTACGGGACCGGGCCACAACGCGTTTGCCGGCTAGGGCTTGGCGGCCAACCGGCGTCGGCGCCGCTTCGTCCTTTCGTGATCTCCTCAGAACGCCGAACCGAAGGCGACGGCTCGCGACCATGTCAAACCACGGGCCGGATTCCAACGTGGCGCACCGCGGTGAACGCTGCGCGCCCTGATCGCAGGAGGCCCGCCACCATCGAGATGCCGTAGGTGTAGGGCAACAGGGCCAAGAGCCCGGCAACCACGGGCACGAAACCTGCAATGAAGGTGAGCCGCCAACCGGGCACGGCGATGGATGTGATATCTGGCGCCTTCGGTCGCCCGACTGGTTTCTGTACAGGCTGGCTTGTTGTCATCGGGTTTCCTTTCAGAATGTGGCTGATGGGTGGGATGTCGGCGGCCGTGACGGCCCGGTTCCGATACGCCAAGGGTTGCGACGCCGGACCGCCGATACGTCCCGTCGGGGAACGACCCCGCCCGGCCGACATCGAGTAAGCGTCGACTGGGCGGGGAGAATTGCTCAGGCGGCCAGCCGCCGGACGATCTCGACGGGCGCGGGATCCATCTCGTGCACGCCCTTGCGCCCGGCACCCACGGCCTCGTACACGTGGCCCAGGTGGACCACCTTGCCGTCCCACGCACGCACCGGCTTCGGCCGTGCGAGCTCAGGGTGGTCTGTCCGAGCAACACCGACGATCTCGGCGGCCATCTCTTGCAACCGCCCCAAGTTCCCGCGCAGCAGCTTGGCCACGCCACTCGGGGGCTGTTCGGTGAGATGGGAGATCAGTTCCCTGGCCGTCTCCACCTTGCTGGGGTCGATGAAACCGCTGCGGACCTCGCCACGATCCACGGCGTCCCACGAGCGGAAGAAGGCCTGCATCGTCGCGTTCAGCGCGACGGCCCTGTCCAACGTCCGGCGAGCGGCGACCAGCGTCGGGATCGACGTCAACTTGCCGGCGAAGTAGAGCGGCCCGCCGAGAGACCAGTAGTAGCAGATGTCCCATAGGACCTTGACCGGCATCACCTTCGCGTTCCCGAACAACGGGTACTGGCCCTGGTAGATGGTCAGGCCGGTGCTGAAGAACGTCTGGTAGACCGTCTCGAACAGCTTCGTGGCGATGCGGATGCCGTGGCCGTCGAGCTGCCTCTGCACGAGCTCCGTGATGTAGGTGTTGCTGATCGCGATGAAGTCGCTGCCGGGAGAGTAGAACGGGTCGAGGAACAGGCCGGCGTCACCCGTGCACGCCCATCGGTTCGCCGAGAACACCTGCTTGCTGCCGTGCGAGAAGTGCTTCAGCAGCTTGTAATCCTGTAGAGAGGCACCACCGGCGAGCGCGTCGCGGACGGCGTTCGCGACGAGCGGCTCGTGCACGCCGAGCCAGTCCATGGCCTTGTCGAAGGTCGGGAACTGATCGAGCGAGTGGTGCGTGGGGTCCGTTACGATCCCGATGCTCGTCGAGCCGGACGATAGCGGGATGAGCCACACCCAGTAGCCGCGGCCCATGATGTGGTTGGTCGACAGGTAGCGGGGGTCGCCGGTTGCCGCCCGCGCGCGCCACCCCGGGTCGTCGCTGAAGGTCTCGACGTCAACGACGGTATCGACGCGGAACCACGCTGCGTTGGGGTCGTGAGCGACTTCGCGGGTCAGGTCGAGCTGATGGCGCAAGATCGCCCGCCGGCCCGAGGCGTCGAGCACCCACCGGGTTCGCACAGTGGTCAGGTCAGTTCCGCCTGCGCCCAGTCCGACCGTGACCTCGTGGTCCGCGGCTCCCTGTCCGAGTGTGACCGCCGTAACGCGCGCCCCGTCGACCAAGGTGATGCCGTGCTGAACTGCCTGCTGTGCCAGGTAGTTCTCGAAGACGCCGCGGTCGAGCTGGTAGGTGGGCGTCGGCAGGATTGTCGCCCAGCCCAGCTCGAGGCCGGTCTCCATCGAGGCCTTCGGGTCGGACTTCCAGAAGAACCGCAGCCCGTTCTTCGGGAGCTGGTCCGTAAGGATGTGGTCTTTGAGGCCGAGAACGTTGGTGAAGTACTCGGCGGCGATCTCCACGGTGGACTCGCCGACCTTGTGTGCTGCCTCCGGCACCGGGAAGGATCGGCGTTCCAGCACGAGGATGCGGGTACTTGGCCGGCCCTGGCGCAACTGCAGCGCGAGGGTGAGGCCGGCGAGGCCGCCGCCGAGCACCACGGCGTCGTACGCGGCGGCGAGGGTCCTGGTCGCAGGGACCGGGGTGGGTGTGGATTGGGACCGCATGGTAAATCCTCCTGGGTCTGACAATGCTCGTGGAACGGCGTGGTCGGCTGTCATAGGGAAGAGGCGCTCGCGGCGGCATCTGATACCACGAGACGGCGTCGGGAGTTCATCACGCGGTCCGCACCTCTGCCCTTGTCGACGCTCGGCTCCGGCTCGGCTTGCCGAACGCGCGCGGTCAGATGGGTCTCAATCTGCTTGTCCTGCTCGATCCTCGACGGCGGGTAAACGAGGTTCAGCAGCGGACCGGCCATCGCCGTGGTGGCTACCGCCATCACGACCATGATCGAGTACATATTCTGGTCGAGAATGCCCAACTGCAAGCCGACGCTTAGGATGATCAACTCGGTCAGGCCCCGGGTGTTCATCAGCGTGGCCAGCGCCGCGGACTTCCGGGCGGGCAGGCGGTACAGGCGTGCCGCAGCGTACGCGCCGCCGAACTTGCCTCCGATGGCTGCGAGCAGGACCAGTCCCAGTTCGCCGACCCCGGTCAGGCCGAGCCCGGAGAGGTCGACCTTGAGCCCGGCGACGATGAAGAACACCGGCAGCAGCAGCGCGGTGTTGAACTCCCCGAGACCCTGGATGAGGGCGCCACGGAGCCGTTCCGTGCCGGAGCGCGGGATGATGGCACCGAACAGGAACGCGCCGAAGATGAAGTGCATGCCGGTCCATTCGGTGACAGCGCCGGACCCCATGACGCCAACCAGGATCATGGCCAGCTGTCCGGTCCGCAACGTGGAGTCCTCGGTGATGACACGCCGCAGCAACGGCCGCACGACCAGGAACATCACCGCTACGTAAACGGGGAAAAGCAGCACCAGCATCTGCTCGCCGCCGGCGTTGCCGGAGACCATGACCACGCCGGCCAGCAGGGTCCACGCCAGCACGTCATCCACCGCGGCACAGGTCAGCGCCAGCCCGCCGAGCATCGTCTTGGTCATTCCCCGGTCGGTCAGGATCCTCGCCAGCACCGGGAACGCCGTCACCGACATCGCCGCGCCGATGAACAGCAGGAATCCCAGCCGGTGCTCGGCGAAGTGGTTCTGCAGCAAGTAGAACCCGAGCGCGATGCCGAGGCCGAACGGCAGCACGATCGAACCGGCTGACACGGACACGGCGATCCGGCCCCTCCCACGCAACAACCTCCCGTCGAGCTCCAGCCCCACCATGAACATGAAGATGGCGACGCCGACGTTGGCCAGTGCCGCGAACATCGGGCGAGTGTCGGTCGGGAACACCGCGGCAGATAACCCGTTGCCGAACAATGTGGGTCCGACCAGGATCCCAGCGAGGATCTCCCCGATCACCGGCGGCTGACCGAGCCGCCGCGCGGCCGCGCCGAACAGCCGCGCGAGCACCACGATCAGTGCCAGGTCCAGTAAGAGGAAGACCACCTGATGGGTCGTCATCGAATTCGCCTCCACCAAAAAGTCAGTGCGCGGATGCAGATAACTGGACGCGAAAGGAGATTCATTTGACGGCATCCGGCACGGCAGCGTCGTCCGCCCGGTCCACCAGCTGGACAGCGGGACCGAACAGCCCCTGGATGATCGCCAACGTGTTGTCGAGGAGCGTGCGAGATGCGATCGGCTCGAGGACGTCTGCGAGCGTCGGGATACCCATGTCGACGCACGCGGCGAACCGCACGTACGCCCCGCCATTGGCCGCCGGCCGGACCTCCCAACTGCCCTCGAATTGGTCGACGTCCCCATCGATCTGCTTGAACGTGATAGTCCCGGTGGCACGCGACAGCGTGTCCTCCTCGGTCCATCGCAGGAGGCCGTTACGGAAGGCGACCTCCCACGCCGAGTGCCGGGTCGAGGGCCCGGCTTCCGTGACGACGACGCTTCGAACGGCTGCGCTGTGGGTCGGGTACGAGGCGAAGTCGGCGATGGAGGCGAACACCTCGTCGTTGCTTCGGTGGTCGACAAGGACGGTCAGGGAAACGATGCGCATGGTGTGCTCCGGTGGGTGCAGGGACAGGGGACGGAAGGTCGGCCTATGGCGGGTGGCCGCGTGTCACGCCGCGCGACGGCCGCTCGCGGGTCGTGGATGGAGGCGAGCGAGGTCAACCGCGGACGCCCGCATGGCGGTCGAGAGCCAGGCGAGGTCGTCCTCGTCGAGGGTTGCGGGCGGTGTGAGGCGGACGACCGAGTGCGTATTGAGCGAGTAGGACATCACCACGTGCTGCTCGAGCATGGCCATGAGGAACTCCGCAGCGACGGACGCCTCGGTGAAGTCGAGGCCGATGAGGAGCCCGCGGCCGCGGACCTCGCGCACCAACCAGGGACAGTGCTCACCGAGGATCTCGCTCGCGTCGGCCTTGATGCGATCCCCGAGCTCGGCCGATCTCGTCACAAGGTCCTCGTCACGGATAGTCCGGATCGTGGCCGTCACCGCCGCCGCCGCTAGCGGGTTCCCGCCGTAGGTGGAGGAGTGCAGCAGCGGATCGGCATCGAGCGGGGCGAAGACCTCGGAGGTGGCAATCACGGCCCCGACCGGGATGACGCCGCCGGACAGCACCTTGCCCGAGAGCAGGATGTCGGGGCGAACGCCTTCGGCATCGGCGCCCCACCACGTGCCGAGGCGCCCCAGGCCGGTCTGGATCTCGTCCAGCACCAGGAGAGCTCCCGCGGCCGTGCACAGCCTGCGAGCCTCGGACACGTAGCGCGCAGGGGGGATGACGACGCCGCCCTCGCCCTGGACCGGCTCGAGGATCACGGCGGTGCCGGAGCCGTCGCGTGAAAGCGCCGCGGCGAGCGCCTCGGCATCGCCGAACGGGACGAACTCCACTCCCGGCAGCAGCGGCTGGAACGGTGCCCGGTATGCCTCGCGCCCGGTGACCGAGAGCGCGCCGAGCGTCTTCCCGTGGAAGCCGCCCGTCGTCGCCACGACTCGCGTGCGCCCGGCGAGCCGAGCCAGCTTGAGCCCGAGCTCGGTGGCCTCCGCGCCGGAATTGGTCAGGACCACATGGTCGAGTCCCGGCGGTGCGATCGACGCGAGGGTTTGGGCGGCGTCCGCGAGCTGCGGGGTGAGGAAGAGCTTCGTCGCGAGGGTGTGCGTGTCGAGCTGGCGCCGCACCACATCGACGACGGCCGGGTGCCGGTGCCCGAGAAGGAACACGCCGTACCCCCCGCAGTCCAGGTATGGGGTGTCGTGTTCGTCGTACACGCGCGTGCCCAAGGAACGGACTTCGAGTGGCGCGCCGAGGATCTCCGCGATCGTGGCGAGCGACGTGCTGACGTGCGCCCGGTACCGGGCGAGGACCGTCGCCCGGTCAGCCGTCTCGCCGATCCGCGGCGCCACGGCCGCGTCCCAGCTCATGCCACTGCCCGCGTAGCGCGGGCCTGCTCGCGAGCGGCGTACCAGTGGTGGAGGCTGCGCCTGAGGCTCTCGGCCAGGTCGGGCAGGAACGCGACCCCTTGTTCTTCGAGCGCAGGGAGCGACGACGGCATTGGCTCGTCCATGTCGAGGTACACGGCGAAGAAGTCGAGCAGCCGGGTGATGGTGTTGCGCATGGTCGCAGGCAGCGCTGGCAGGAACACGGGGGCGATCAGCCGGTCGAACTGCTCCGGAGAGACAAAACGCGGTGTGTCGACCTCGATGCCCAGCTGGAGTCCGGTCCCGACGACGACGTCCACGGCCTGAGCGAGCGTCAGCGCTTGTCGTCCCGCGGTGACCCACAGCTCCTCGCCGATGCGCTCGTGCTCCACGATGCCCGCAACCGTGTCGGCGACGACGTCCTGGGGGATGAAGTCGAGGGGCCAGGACGCGCCGAACGGGAGGATCGGGGCGATGCCTGACAGCACAGCACCGGCCGCGCGGTGCAGCCCCTGGGCGGAGGACATGGCGCCGGTACGTGAGTCACCGATGACGATCGACGGGCGCACGATGCTGTGCCCCACGCCGCTGGCCTTGACGACAGCTTCCGCCGCGCGTTTGGAGGCGGCGTATCGCGCCGCGATGTGTCCGCGCTGACCTTCGCCCCGCGCATGCAGGTACGCGGTGCTGACGTGCACGAAATGCGCCCCCGCGGCGTCGGCCATGGCGAGCGCGTGCCCGGTGCCGTCGACGTTGATGCGTTGCAGCGTCTCGTCGGGGCCGGCGAAGTCTGTCAGTGCCGCGGCATGCACGACCGAGTCGATGCGGGTGGCCAATTCGCGGTACTCCCGCGCACCGAGCCCCAGATCCGGCCGTGCCACGTCGCCCTGGACCGTGCTGAGGCTGCCGGCGTGGCGCTGCCGGGAGCGTGCGCCGATGACCGAACGGTGCGTGAGGCAGATGACGTCCGATGCTCCGTGGTCGACGAGCCGCGGGATCAGGGCCTGCCCGACGACACCTGTAGCGCCGGTCACCAGGACGGTTCGGCGCTCGCGGCCGAATCTCGGCACCGGATCCGTCGTCCGACGGGACGTTGCGGTCATGAGGTTCTCCTTGGGCTAGGGGACGAACCGTGATCGCCCGATGGGACGTCGCCGGACAGCTGGCCACGCGGAGCCGGGATGGGTTCGCCTGCTAGAGAGGAGCATCGGGGAGCAGCCGGTGATACCAACGACTCGCGGCGGCCACCTCAACGGGCAGATCGCACGAGCGGACCAGGGCGAGGTATCCGGGCCGGCTATGCCCAGCGTGTCGTTCCACTGGCGGGCCTTCCGGCCGCACGAGCCACGGATCGGGGCGAGCTGTTCGACGACGCTCGATCTGCCCTTGTGGGAAGTCGGCGAAAGCGTCGTCGGTCCTCAGAGGGTGGGATGGCGCTGTCGTCCTCAAGCTGCCAGCGGTATCAGCGGCGGTCACGCTGCACTCCTATCCAGCGTGACCATTTCTGCCCCAGACGAGTTGATCTATCACCTTCCATACCCGTCCGTGATCGACGCGAGGACGTGAGATGTTTAGCCGCCTAGGGATTCTCATCGAGCGCCGGCACCGACTCGTGCTGGTGGTCACGGGTCTGTTCATCGTCGCCGGCGGGATCTTCGGCATCGACGTCGGCGGCCATCTGGGTGTCGGCGGCTTCTACGCCGCCGGCAACGAATCGACGCAGGCAGACGAGGCCTTCGACAAGGTGCTGCCGGCCGGGCCGCACAACCTGGTGGTGGTTGCCACGAGCACCGGCGGGGGTGACGGATCGGGCGCCGCCGTCGACTCTGCGTCGGCGACGCGGTCGGGCACTGAACTCACCCAATTCCTGCAGCAGCAGGAAGGCATCACCACGGTCGTTTCGTATTGGGTGGGCCAAGATCCCAGGTTGCGGTCGACCGACGGTCACACCGCGCTGGTTCTGGCCCGGATCACGGGTAACGAGGACCGGCGCAAGGCGACGCTGGCACGGATCTTCCACCGGATTAGCGGTGAGCACGACGGTCTGACACTCAAGCCCGGTGGGCAGCCCGCCGTCGAGCGTGAGGTGACCGTGCGCAGTAAGGACGACCTGAAGAAGATGGAGCTGCTTGCGGCCCCGGTGATCGCGTTGATCCTGTTGTTTGTTTTCGGCAGCCTTGTGTCCAGCCTGCTGCCGCTGGTGATCGGATTGACGGCGTTCGTCGGAACGCTGGTCACCCTGCGCGTCCTGGCGATGTTCACCGACGTGTCGATGTATTCGCTGAACATCGCCACGGCGTTGAGCCTGGGGCTGGCCATCGACTACGGGCTGTTCGTCGTCACCCGCTACCGCGAGGAACTGGACACTGGTGCGACTGTTTCGGCCGCCGTTTCGAGCACGATCCTTACTGCCGGGCGGACGGTGCTCTTCTCGGCGATCACCGTCGCCCTGTCGCTGGCGGCCCTGCTGGTGTTTCCGCTGTACTACCTGCGCTCCTTCGCGTACGCGGGCATCGCCGTCGTCGCCTTCGCCGGGTTGAGTGCGATCGTCGTCCTCCCGGCCGTCCTGATGCTGGTTGGTCGACGAGTCGACAGACTGGACGTGGCAAAGGGTTTCGCCCGCTTCCGGAACGGCGAGGTGGTGCCAGTGCCCGGTGGACGGCTCAGCCGCTCGGGCACCGGGCGCTGGCACCGGCTCGCACTGTTCGTGATGCGGCATCCTGGGGCGCTCGCCCTGGCGGTGGTGACAGTGCTGATCATCCTGGGCACACCGTTCCTGGGTGTTCGATTCGCCCTACCCGACGTGTCCAACCTCCCCGCCGACAGCGAGAGCAGTCAGGTGGTTGCGCAGTTGCGATCCGACTTCCCGCGGCTGAGCACCGATGCCATGTACATCGTGGCACCGGACAAGACCCTCACCCCGAAGCAGACCGCCGACTATGCGACGGCGCTGTCGGCCGTCCATGGCGTTGCTTCGGTGCAGTCCTCCGCCGGCACGTTCGTCCATGGTGCGCTGATTCTGCCCGTAACTCCTCAAGCGGCTGCGATTTTCGACGGGCCCTCGGCGTCCTGGCTGAGTGTGGGATTGGACGGGGATCCCCAGGGCGAGCAAGCCTCCACAACGGTCGCGGACGTCCGTGCGGTGGCTGCGCCCACCGCTGTTCTCGTCGGCGGCGTCGCCGCGCATCTACTGGACACCCAGGACACGCTCGCCGAGGCGTTGCCCTATGCCCTGGCCATCGTGGCCGGATCCACCCTGGTGCTGCTTTTTCTGTTTACCGGCAGCGTGCTGATCCCGATCAAAGCGGTGGTACTCAACGTGTTGAGCCTGACCGCGACGTTCGGCGCGGCGGTTTGGATTTTCCAGGACGGCAACCTGAAGGGTCTGGTCGGCGACTTCCAAACCACCGCCGTGGAGCTGACGACCCCGATCCTGCTGTTCGCGATTGCCTTCGGTCTGTCCATGGATTACGAACTGTTCCTGCTATCACGCATCAAGGAGGAGTATCACCGCCTCGGCGACAACACCGCCGCGGTGGCAGTCGGCCTCGAGAAGACCGGCCGCCTGGTCACCTACGCGGCGCTGCTGTTCGTCATCGTGATGGTCGCCTTCGCCACATCCCAGCTCAGCGTGCTCAAGCTGGTCGGTGTGGGGCTGGGACTGGCGGTTGTGATGGACGCCACGCTGATCAGGGCGATCCTGGTTCCGGCGGTCATGCGGATCGCCGGGAAGGCCAACTGGTGGGCGCCGCCGCCGCTGCGGGCGGTGCACCGGCGGTTCGGCCTGCACGAGGGCGAAGCCCCGGCACGACGGGGCCGAAACACGCTCACATCTCCCGCCCTGGCAAGACCTTTGCCGACCACGAATTGACCCGAGCGTCATTAACAGCCGCCCTCGGCGCCACAATCTGAAAGGAAATCCAATGACAACAAGCCGGTCCGTGCACGAACCTGTCTATCCACCAAGCGGGCCAGACATCAGATCGGGCTCCGTACCCGGTTGGCGGCTGACTTTCATCGCAGGCTTCGTCCCGTTGGTCGCCGGACTCCTGGCCTTACTGGTGACGTGGGTCGGGGTGGTACGCGCCGCACCGACGTGGTGGGTCGCGATCGGAAGTTTGGACTTTTCGTATGCGGACCTGCCGAAGGCAGGTGCGGACGCGTCGGCTTGGGTGGACATGATCGGATCCGTCGGCGGCGTCAACATCGTCGCGGCAGCGGTGGCGGTCAGCGTCGTGTCGGTCGTTGGGTTGCGAACCGGGCAGCGCTGGGCATGGTGGTTTCTCTTGTTCTGTTTGTTATGGGTCGGTCTGCACGACGCGATCATGGCGACGCTATTTTCCGTGCACACTGGGCTACCGCTCATGCTGTTCCCCTACACCTACTGCATCTTGATGCTGACCGGATTGCTTCGATCACGGCGCTCCGTGCTTATCGCCGCGCGCCACGTCGATGTTCGGCCTCCGGCTTGAGATGGCCAGCGACATCGCGGTATATGGCCAAACTGTTTCGCGTCGAAGCTTGACGTGACGGTTCCCGATCCAAAAGCGGGGGAAGCTCCACTCTCTACTCGAGCCCGGCGTGACCGAGTGGACCCAGACGTTGACAGCGAAAACGGGTTCCGACGGCGATGGTCATCAGCGCGGGGTCGACGCACCCCGGCGGCCGAAGTAACCCCACAGCGAGGAACTCGTTACAGCCTGTGCATTTCTCGTGCCATGGCGGCCTCCTCGAAAAAGGCCTCACGCCGTGGTGGATAGTGACGCCGTGCAGGCGGTGCATCCTCAGATGAACTCAGGAACATCGCGCGCAATGCGGCAATCAACTTGTGACTGGGCTTCGCACGCGGCAACCGCACAACAGCAGCCGTGCTGAAAGCTACTGCCTGCTCTGTGATCACAACCGGCTGACTCACGCATTCGATGACATGCTCAGGAGCCTCGACGAGACGTTGCGGATCTTCTGGTGCGGAAATTAATGCAGACATTTCGGGCCTTCTTCCGTTGACTGTATCGTCTAGTACAGTAATTGTACTGTACGATACAGTCAACGCTGCTGATTAAGGTTGGTGAGATGATTACTCGTCCGACGACCGATCGCGGACGCGCGACGGTCGCTCGCGTGCTCGATGCGGCCTGTGCCCTTTTCGCCGAAAAGGGTGTCCGTGCAACGACACTCGATGAAATCGGAGCCGCCGCGGGCGTGGGACGTGGGCAGCTTTACCATTTCTTCGCCGGCAAGGCAGATTTGGTGGCCGACGTGGTCGGGTTACAGGTCGAGCGCATAGTCGGCCCTATTCGGCCGGCTGTCGATGCGATGTCGACAGCCGACGATGTGCGCAACTTCTGCGAGGCCATCATTAGCTTGCACGACTCAAGCGAAAAGATCCGTTGCCCACTTGGCTCACTCGTTCCGCAGCTCGACGACGACAACACGGCGCGCGAGGTGTTGAAGGCCGGGTTCACCCAGTGGGAGGCGTTACTCGCCGATGGACTTCGGCGCGTCGCCGATAGCGGCGGCTTGATCCCGGGCGCCGATCCCGCAGTGGTGGCCGGCGGCCTGCTCGCGGCCTACCAGGGCGGCATGCTCCTTGCCGACGTCAGCGGTGACGTCGAATCACTGCGGCGTGCCCTCAACACCGTCGTGACCGCGGTGCTGACACCGGCGGTTTCGGCCTAACTCATCTTCGGCAGCAGCCGGCAGATTCGGCACTGGCGCACCGACCAGCGCACAGAATCGCAGGCAACGCACTCGACGAGAAATGTTGGCGGGGTATGTCTTCCGTCGACAATCCTCTCGACTTCGCGCTGCCGGACGACCGGCTTCTGCCGCGGGACAGCGTGAGTCACCAGGCCGCGGTGGAGACCCGCGAGAACTTCCACTACCTCGCCTCGGATACGTTGTTCGCCGTCGCGCCGCAGGTCGGATCGCTGCGCCAGGTGGACGGCGAAATCGGCGACTACGCGGCCCGCCTCTCCAAGGTCGCCGGGGTCGCAGGCGGTACTCGTGGGGAAGGCGCGCGACCAAGAACGCGGGCGCTCATGCGGCCATCAGCCTTGCGGTGTCGGCTGCGTTGGGCGCGGACTGCGTCCGCTGCGTGCCCGGGACGTCGAGCTGCCGCAAGATCCGGTCCAGTCTCCGGCGATACGACACGTGCTCCAGCTCGAGTGCGTGGCGTGGGGACCTCAGGTACTGCACACCTCCGCCAAGGTGGGGAGCGGGACCCGCTGTCCGCGCGCGCAGTCGGGCGGCGCGGTCAGGTCGCTCTCGTTGGGCGCGCAGGTAGGCGGCGACCACCCTTGCCTGGTGGTCCACCAGCTGCCACTGACCCTGGGAGGGCTGCGTGAGCCCGAGGAAGAAGAGGTCGTCGTGCCGCGGGGAGAAGAGATTGAGGTAGAGCCGCGGCGCGTGGCCATTCCATTCGAGGTCGTGCGAAGCAAGGAACGGCAGCTCAATGCGGTAGCCCGACGCGAGCACAACGATGTCGGCGGTCACCCGCGAGCCGTCGGTGAAGACGACGTCCTGCCCCTCGAACCGGGCGATGTCGGGCTTCGGCGTGATTCTGCCGTGCGTCACGTGGTGAATCAGCTGGGTGTTGATGACCGGGTGGGTCTCCCACAGCCGGTGATCGGGCCGCGGGTACCCGTATCGCCACAGCTCCTGGGACGACGCCTTCAGGACCATGCGGCCGACAGCGCGCCGCATGTTCAGGGGGACCCGGCGCCGCGCGAATGTCTCGGCCCACTGATCGATGGGCATGCCGAATACGTACTTGGGGATGACGTGGTAGCCGCGGCGCAAGCTGTGAACCGCCTGGGCACCGACAGTCGCCGCATCGCATACGATGTCGCAGCCGGAGTTGCCGCCGCCGACGACCACGACGCGCTTGCCGCGAAGCATCTCCGCGTCGCGGTACTCCGCGGCGTGCAGCAAAACGCCGGCGAACTCGCCGGGGAAGTCGGGCCAGCGCGGGGACCAGTTGTGACCGTTGGCGACGATCACCGCGTGGTAGCGGCGGGTGGTGCCGTCATCGACGGTGACGTCCCATCCGCGGCCG
>Ga0335076_10000471_pt1 | contig 37132 bp, 36 predicted proteins | sample Lox_Sample_25_FD_206717 | JGI IMG/M metagenome (GOLD analysis project Ga0335076, IMG submission 206717) | Soil microbial communities from Loxahatchee National Wildlife Refuge, Florida, United States - Lox_Sample_2.5 | ecosystem: Environmental > Terrestrial > Soil > Wetlands | place: USA...
GCAGGCTGCCGCTGATCTCGGCCAGCCCGTCGTGGACCTCGCCGATCCACAGCGCGCGGTCGGCCTGGCGCTGCCGGCGCCGCCGCACCGCATCGGGATCGACGCGCGCCACGATCTTGTCCACCTGCGCGCCCAGCCGGCCCTGCGTCATCGACGGCCAGCGCGCCACATTGGCCGCCAACGTGGCATCCACGCCCGCCAACACCTCGGCATCGACGATCCAATCGGTGCGAAACACCAGCGTGGCGAACATCCGAAAGTCGATATCACCGGCAAGGAACAATTCGGCCACCCGCGGCAACCGCTCCCGCATCGCCCGGGCATAGCGCACCCGGCTGGCCGCCAGGCCTTGCGAGATCCGCAACTCCGCGGCCACCTCGGCGGCCACCGCCCCCATCGTGTCGATCGCCCAATCCTCGGTCTCGGCACACCGCGAGAGCCGATAGCAAAACAACTCCCCCACCGCCGCCAACTGCGCCGCCACCGCCCGATTCTCCGCCCGACCCGACGCCCCGATGCGCTCCACCAACACCGCCGACTCCGGCGTCCTCGACGGATAGCACCGCTCGGCCAACTCATCAAACCGAGCGATCACCTCGGCACGCGTCTGATCGAACATGTGTTCGAGTATACAGCGGGCCCCGACAAGTCAGCGCAGCGTCCGCCCAGGGCTCAGGGACCGGCGCGCCGACTAGCGAACTCGCGGCGCACACCGGTCACCGGGTCGGTGAACTCGATACGCTGTGCGAGCAACCGCAGCGGTGTGCTGAAGTCGTCAGCGGCGACGTCAATAACGTTGGGATACAACGGATCACCCTCGATCGGCACGCCGAGCGAGGCCATGTGCACCCGCAGCTGATGGGTGCGTCCGGTGCGCGGCGTCAGCCGGTACAAACCGTCGGAGACGAGCTCCACCAGCGTCTCCGCGTTCGGCGCGCCGGGCTCACAGAACGCCTGCAAGTGGCCCCGGCGTTTGACGATGCGACTGCGCACCACCCGCGGCAGCGCCAGGGCCGGATCTGCGGCCGCGCGCGCCACGTAGGTCTTGCTCACCAAGCCCCGAGCGAACAACGTCTGGAATGCGCCGCGCACCTCGCGCCGGGTGGTGAACAGCAACACCCCCGCCGTCAGCCGGTCGAGCCGATGCGCGGGGCTCAGCTCGGGCAATCCCAGTTCCCGGCGCAGCCGCACCAGCGCGGTCTGCGCGACGTGCCGCCCCCTCGGCATGGTGGCCAGGAAGTGGGGTTTGTCGACGACGACTATGTCCTCGTCTTGAAACAGCACCGGGATCTCAAAGGGCACGGGCACTTCATCGGGCAGCTCGCGGTAAAGGTAGACAACCGACCCGGTCGGCAACACCGTCGCGTCATCGACCACCGCGCCGTCGGCGTCGACGACCTCCCCGGCCAGGACCTTGGCGCGGGCCGGCGGGCCGAACCGGGCGGTCAGCTCGGCCAGCACTCCTCCGCCGCGCAGCCGCACCCGCGCGGGGCCGAGCCCGTCGCGCACGGGAAGGGGAGCGGGCCTCAACTGAGCGGCACCGGCTCGAGGATCTCCGCGCGCGCCTCGGGTGCGCTGGCGCGCAATTCGTCCGCCGACACGTCGTCGGGCTGGGCCTGCGACAGTATCTCGGCCTCCACCCGCGCGGAGTAATTGGCGACCTCACGATCGATGTCCTCGGCGGTCCAACCGAGCACCGGCGCAACCACATCGGCCACCTCGCGGGCGCAGTCAACGCCGCGGTGCGAGTACTCGATGGAGATGCGCATCCGACGCGCCAGGATGTCCTCCAGGTGCAGCGCCCCCTCGGCGGTGACCGCATGCAGGGCTTCCACCCGCAGATACCCCGGCGCCTCTTTGATCGGTCTGAGCAGGCCGGGATCGTCGTCCGCCAACCCCAGGACGTCGCCGACCAGCGAACCGTATCGGTCCAACAGGTGGCGCACCCGGTACGGGTGTAGGCCCTTCAGCGCGGCGACGTGTTCGGCCTGGTTGACGAGCGCGAAGTACCCGTCGGCGCCCAGCAGGGTCACCTTCTCCGTGATCGACGGAGCCACCCGGGCCGGAACGAATTGGGCCGCAGCGTCGATCGCGTCGGCGGCCATCACCCGGTAAGTGGTGTACTTCCCGCCCGCGATCGCCACCAGGCCGGGCGCCGGCACCGCCACGGCGTGCTCGCGGGACAGCTTGGACGTTTCCTCGCTTTCCCCGGCCAGCAGCGGCCGCAGCCCGGCGTACACCCCGTCGATGTCGGCGTGCGTCAGCGGCGTGGCCAGCACGGTGTTGACGGTCCCGAGAATGTAGTCGATGTCGGCCTTGGTGGCCGCGGGGTGCGCCAGGTCGAGATCCCAGTCGGTGTCGGTGGTTCCGATGATCCAGTGGCTGCCCCACGGGATGACGAACATCACCGACTTCTCGGTGCGCAGAATGATCGCGACGTCGCTGACGATCCGGTCCCGTGGCACCACGACGTGCACGCCCTTGGACGCGCGCACTTGAAACCGCCCGCGCTGCTTGGACAATGCTTGTATCTCGTCGGTCCAGACCCCGGTCGCGTTGACCACGACGTGGCCGCGGACCTCGGTGATGGCACCGTCCTCGGAGTCGCGGACCCGCACGCCGGTCACCCGATCGCCCTCGCGCAGCAACGCGACCACCTGGGTGGAGGACCGCACCACCGCACCGTAATGCGCGGCGGTGCGCGCGACCGTCATGGTGTGGCGGGCGTCGTCGACGACGGTGTCGTAGTAGCGAATCCCACCGATCAACGAGGTGCGCTTCAGGCCCGGGCTCAAGCGCAAGGCGCCGGCGCGGGTGAAATGCCTTTGCGCCGGAACGGATTTCGCGCCGCCCAGGCGGTCGTAAAGGAAAATGCCGGCGGCGATGTAGGGGCGTTCCCACCCGCGCTTGGTCAGCGGAAACAGAAAGGGCATCGGCTTGACCAGATGGGGCGCCAGCTTGGTCAGCGACAGCTCACGCTCGTAAAGCGCCTCGCGGACCAGACCGAACTCGAGCTGCTCGAGGTAACGCAGGCCGCCGTGGAACATCTTCGACGAGCGGCTCGACGTCCCCGACGCGAAATCGCGCGCCTCGACCATCGCCACCTTGAGCCCGCGCGTGGCGGCATCCAGCGCACACCCGCAGCCCACCACGCCACCGCCGATGACCACCACGTCGAACTGCTCGGCGCCGAGCCGCTCCCAGGCCACCTTGCGTTGCTGCGGTCCCAGCACGGAAGCCGGCGAGGTCAGCTCGCTGGGTGCGTGCATCGGGTCGCTCACTGCGGGAACTCCTGTCCGGTTACTCGTCGGTAGGTGTGCTGTACCCAGGCTAGTTCGTCCGGCCCCCGGGGGTCGGCCTTAGTCCAGATCGTCGTGGGCCATCAGCCGGCGCGCGGCCTCGGTGATCGACCCCGATAACGACGGGTAAACGGCCAGCGTCTGCGCCAATTCGTTCACGGTGATGCGGTTTGTCACGGCCACGGCGATCGGCAATATCAGCTCGGAGGCGATCGGCGCCACCACCACACCGCCGATCACCACGCCGGTGGACCTGCGGCAGAAGATCTTGACGAAACCCTGCCGCAGCCCGGACATCTTCGCCCGGGCGTTGGTCCGCAGCGGCAGCATGATGGTCCGGGCCAGCACCGAACCGTCGTCGATCATCGACTGCGGCACCCCGACGGCGGCGATCTCGGGCCGGGTGAACACCGTGGACGCGACCGTGCGCAACCGGATCGGGCTGACACCCTCACCCAGCGCGTGATACATCGCGATCCGCCCCTGCATGGCCGCGACCGATGCCAACAGCAGCAGACCGGTGCAGTCGCCGGCGGCATAGATGCCGGGCACCGACGTGCGCGACACCCGGTCCACCCGCAGGTAGTTGCCGGCGCCCAGCTCGATGCCGACGCGTTCCAGCCCCAGGCCGCCGGTGTTGGGGACCGAGCCGATGGTCATCAGGGCGTGGCTGCCTTCGACGGTGCGGCCGTCGGTCATCGTCACCAGGACGCCGCCGTCGGTCCGGGTGACCGACTCGGCGCGCGCGTGCTTGAACAGCTGCACCCCGCGTTCGGCGAACGACTCTTCCAGCACCAGCGCCGCGTCGGCGTCCTCATACGGCAGCACCCGGTCGCGGCTGGCCGCCACCGACACCTGCACACCCAACTCGGTGTAGGCATGCACGAACTCGGCGCCGGTGACCCCGGTGCCCACCACGATCAGGTGCTCGGGCAGCGCCTGGAGGTCGTAGAGCTGCCGCCAGGTCAGGATCCGCTCGCCGTCGGGCTGGGCCGACGGCAGGATCCGCGGGCTGGCGCCGGTGGCGATCAACACGACGTCGGCTTCGTGCTCGCTGGTGCTGCCGTCGGCGGCGGTGGCCTTGATGCGGTGCTGGGCCAGGCCGGGCGTGGGGTCGATCACCTCGCCGCGGCCGGCGATCACGTGGACGCCCATGCTGAGCAGCTGCGCGGTGATGTCCGCCGACTGCTCCGCGGCCAGCCTCTTGACCCGGGCATGGATCTGCGGCAACGAGATCTTGGCGTCCTCGATGTCGATGTCGAAGCCCAGCCGAGGGGCTCGGCGCAGTTCGGTGCGCAGCCCGGTGGAGGCGATGAACGTCTTGGACGGCACGCAGTCGTCCAGCACGGCCGCGCCGCCGACACCGTCGGAGTCGATCACGGTGACGTGGGCAGTGTCGGGGTGTGAGGTGGCGGCGACAAGCGCGGCTTCGTAACCGGCCGGCCCTCCCCCGAGGATCACGATGCGGGTCACCACACGCCCTAACCTAACGGGGCCGCCGGGACCCTGCGAACGCTCAGGTGAATACGACACGAGCGTGTGACGTTTAAGCTTTCCCCGTGCCGCTATACGCCGCGTACGGGTCGAACATGGATCCCGAACAGATGCTCAAGCGCGCACCGCACTCGCCGATGGCCGGAACGGGCTGGCTGCACGGGTGGCGGTTGACGTTCGGCGGGGAGGACATCGGCTGGGAAGGCGCGCTGGCCACCATCGTCGAGGAGCCGAATTCGAAGGTGTTCGTCGTGCTTTACGACATGACGCAGGCGGACGAGAAGAACCTCGACCGCTGGGAGGGCTCGGAGTTCGGTGTGCACACGAAGATCCGCTGCCGAGTCGAGCGCATCTCGTCGGACACCACCACCGACCCCGCGCTGGCCTGGCTGTACGTGCTGGACGCCTGGGAGGGCGGCCTGCCGTCGGCGCGCTACCTCGGCGTGATGGCCGACGCCGCCGAAATCGCCGGTGCGCCAGAGGATTACGTGCACGACCTGCGGACACGTCCGGCCAGCAACATCGGCCCGGGGACCGGCGCCTGAGGCCGGAGTAGGCGATCCGTGCAGGTCGGAGGTGATGGCATGTCGTTCGTTGTCGCGGTGCCGGAAATGGTCGAGTCGGCGGCGACGGATTTAGTGGGCATCGGCTCGACGATCACCGCAGCCACCGCGGCGGCGGCCCCGACGACGGGGGTGTTGGCCGCGGGCGCCGATGAGGTGTCGGCGGCGATTGCAGCGTTCTTCGGCGCCCACGCCGCCGAATATCAGGGGCTCAGCGCCCAGGCGGCGGCATTCCACGGCCGATTCGTGCGGGCCCTGACCGCGAGCGCGGGGTCGTATGGCCTCGCCGAGGCCGCCAATGTGTCGCTGCTGCAGACCCTGGAGCAAGACCTGCTCGGCCTGGTGAACGCGCCCACCCAGGCCCTGTTCGGGCGGCCGCTGATCGGCAACGGCGCCAACGGCACGACCATCGCCGGGGCGGGGCAGCCCGGCGGTCCCGGGGGGTTCTTGTACGGCGACGGTGGCAACGGGGGCCCAAGCACGCTCGCCGGGGTGCCCGGCGGCGCAGGCGGGGCCGGTGGGCTGATCGGCAACGGCGGTGCCGGTGGGGCCGGCGGAACGGACGGAACGGGAGGCGCCGGCGGGGCCGGCGGGCTGCTGTTCGGCAACGGCGGGCCCGGCGGGGGCGGCGGGATCGGCGTCGGTACCGGCGGGGCCGGCGGACCGGGCGGCAACGCGGGACTGTTCGGCAATGGAGGCCTCGGCGGGGCGGGCGGGCCAGGCTTCTTAAGCGGGGCCGGCGGCCTGGGCGGAGCCGGCGGGAACGCCGTCTTGTTCGGCCACGGCGGGGCCGCCGGCGCCGGCGGGACCTCCAGTACCCATGCCGGTGCCGGCGGCATCGGCGGCGCCGGCGGCCTTCTTCACGGCTCCGGCGGGACCGGCGGGGACGGCGGCGTAGCAAGCGGCAACGGCACCGGCGGCGCCGGCGGGGCCGGCGGCGCCGCCGGCCTGATCGGCAACGGCGGTGACGGCGGCAACGGCGAGTCCGGCGGGAATACCACGGGGACTGCGGCCGCCGGCGGGGCCGGCGGTACGGGCGGGCGCCTCTTCGGTGGCGGCGGCACTGGAGGCGCAGGTGGCGCTGCCGGTTTGCTCACCGGCGGCACCGGCGGGGCCGGCGGCAACGCCGGGCTGATCGGCTCCGGCGGCGGCGGCGGTACAGGCGGAGTCTCAACCGCCGGGATCGGCGGGCCCGGCGGAACGGGCGGCGCCGGCGGCATGCTCTCCGGCTCCGGCGGAGCCGGGGGGGCCGGCGGGATCACGGTGCAGGGCGTGCTTGGAGGGCTCGGCGGGGCCGGCGGGACGGCCGGGCTGATCGGCACCGGCGGCACCGGCGGCGCCGGCGGAGTGGGTGGCTCTGGCGCGGCGGCGGGCGGTGACGGAGGGCCGGGCGGAAACGCCGTGCTGATCGGCAACGGGGGCAATGGCGGCAATGCCGGGGCTGGCGCTGGGGGCGTGGGCATGCCCGGCGCAGGCGGCACCGGCGGGCTGCTGTTCGGCGCCGACGGAGTTACCGGGCAGAACTAGAACAGGGCTGCCTGCTCGACGATGTTGGCCATGACGCGCAGCCCGATCGCCAGGGCCCGCTCGTCGAGATCGAACGTTGGCTGGTGCAGGTCCAACTGCGGCCCCTCGCCCGACCACACGCCCAACCGCGCCATCGCGCCGGGAATCTCCTCCAGATACCAGGAGAAGTCCTCACCGCCACCGGACTGCCGCGTATCGGCCAGCACATCGGGACCGACGGCTTCGATTGCGTGGGTGAGGATGTGTGTCGAGACCTCCTCGTTGACCACCGGCGGAACGCCGCGCCGGTATTGCAGCGTGTGTTCGATCGCCAGCGGCGCCAGCAGGCCCGCGACGACCTGGCGGATGATGTCCTCGAGGTCGACCCAGGTATGCCGGCTGGCGGTGCGGACGGTGCCGGCCAGCACGCCGGTTTGCGGAATGGCGTTGGGGGCCACGCCGGCGTTGACCGCGCCCCACACCAACACGGTGCTGTTGCGCGGGTCGATGCGGCGCGACAGCACCCCGGGCAGCCCGGTGATCAGCGTGCCGAGCCCGTAAACCAGGTCGGCGGTCAGGTGTGGGCGCGACGTGTGCCCGCCCGGCGAATACAACGTGATTTCGATCTGGTCGGCCGCCGAGGTGATGGGGCCCGGCCTGACCGCGACCTTGCCGACCTCGAGCCGGGGATCGCAGTGCAGGGCGAAGATCCGCGACACCCCGGCCAGCGCCCCGGCCGCGATGGCGTCGATCGCCCCGCCGGGCATCAGCTCCTCGGCGGCCTGGAAGATCAGCCGCACGCCGATGGGCAGCTCCGGCACGGACGCCAGCGCCAGGGCGGTGCCCAGCAGGATCGCGGTGTGCGCGTCGTGCCCGCAGGCGTGCGCGACATTCGGCATTGTCGAGGCATACGGCGCACCGGTCCGCTCGGCCATGGGCAGCGCGTCCATGTCGGCCCGTAGCGCGATCCGCGGCTCATGCTCGGGACCCATGTCGCAGATCAGCCCGGTGCCGCCGGGCAGCACCTTCGGGTTGAGACCCGCGTCGGCCAACCGCTCGGAGACGAACTGGGTGGTGGCGTATTCCTGCCGGCCCAACTCCGGATACCGGTGAAAGTGCCGGCGCCATTCGATCATCTCGTCGTGGTGTGCGGCCAGCCAAGACTCGGCGGTGTCAACGAGGCTCATGCTCGCGCCCCGCTGCGTCTGAGCTCGTGCGCGGCCAGCACCCGGTCGCGTTCCGCGGGGGTCTGGGCGAGGTGAACGACCGTGCGCGCCAACATGATCGCGCCGTCGACGACCGCGCGGTCGGCGCTGGGACCGGCGGCGGCCGCGGCGAAGGCGCGCTGGTGCACGGTGGCGCCGCCGGCGTCGACCCCGATGACCGGATGAATCCCCGGCAGCACCTGCGTCACGTTGCCCATATCGGTGCTGCCCATGGGCAGCCCCGCCTCGACCTCCCGCGCCACCGGCTCTCGCCCGAGTCGGCGCATCTCTTCGCGGCAGACGTCGGCCAGCCACGGGTCGGGTTTGAGTTCGTCGTAGGGCGGTGCGGGGCTGTCGATCTCGTATTCGCAGCCGGCAGCCAGTGCACCCGCGGCGAAGCACGCAAACATCCTGCCCTCCAGCTCTCGCAGCGAATCGGACTCAACCGCCCGCATCGCATACTGCAACGTCGCGTGCCCGGGGATGACGTTGACGGCCTGCCCGCCGTTGGTGACGATCCCGTGCACCAGTTGGCCCGGCGCCAATTGCTGCCGCAGCACCCCGATGGCCACCTGCGCGACGGTCACGGCGTCGGCGGCGTTCACCCCCTGGAACGGCGCGACGGCGGCATGCGATTCCTTGCCACGGTAGTCCACGGTCACCTCGGACAATGCCAGGGAGCGGGCCGCCGCGATGTCCGTCGGGCCGGGATGCACCATCACCGCCACCGCGACGTCGTCGAAGGCCCCGGCCTGCAGCAAAAGCGCTTTGCCGCCGCCGGCCTCCTCGGCGGGAGTTCCCAGCAGCGCCACCCTCAGGCCCAGGTCGTCGGCCACCTCGGCCAGCGCCAGGGCGGTGCCCACGGCCGACGCCGCGATGATGTTGTGGCCGCACGCATGCCCGATCTCCGGTAGCGCGTCGTACTCGGCGCATATGCCGACGACCAGCGGTCCGCTGCCGAAGTCGGCGCGAAAAGCGGTGTCCAAACCGCCTGCCCGCGCGGTGATCTCGAAACCGCGCTCGGCGACCAGCGCCTGCGCCTTGGCGCAGCTGCGATGCTCGGCGAATGCCAGCTCGGGCTCGGCATGGATGGCGTGGGACAACTCGACGAGATCGCCACTGCGACGCCGACACAGATCTTCGACGCTGTCGACCGGGGTTGCGGGCATTCTCGCAGTATCTCACCGAGGCGCAGCGGCGACGCCTACACCAGTCCGGCGATGAATCCCGCCGCCTGGCCGGGGTAGGGCGGTGCCTCATAGTCGCTGTGCGCGTCGCGGTCGCGACCGCCAACGACGCAGACGGGATCACCGGGGCTGCACAGGTCGATGGCGCGGCCGGCGAACGCACCCGTTGACGAAAGTGGTGTGTCGAAGCGGTTGCCGGGATTGCCGAAGACCGCGACCGCCGCGATCTTGCCGGCCAGACCGGGATCCAGCGGAGGAGCCGATCCGAAGTTGCCGATGCGCTGGCCGACGGGCGGCACCCCCGCCAGCATCGAGACCGCGGCGGCGCCCTGCGAGAAGCCCCCGAGCACCAGCCGCGTCGCCGGGCACTGGTCAGCCATCGCGGCGATGTGATCGCGTGCGTCGTTGGCACCGTCGGCGGTGGTCAGAAAGTTATAGCTGGCCGGATAGTTCACCGCGTAACCCTCAACGCTGCGCGAGCCGACGGCAGGCCGCAGCGCGGCGAAGAGCGCATCACCTACCCGCCCCATGCCGGGCGGCTCGGCGGTGCCGCGGGCGAAGATGAGTTGGACATCGGGACACCTGTCGGCTCGCGCCGTCGGTGCCGGGCCGCTCGTGGTCGTTGCCACCGACACCGCGACAGCGACGACCAGGCCAAAAACCGACCGCCTACGACAATGCATACGGGAGATCCTCACATATACCGGCACTCACGTTCACGGCGCGCATCGTCGCCGGGCTAGGCTCGCCGACTGTGGCCGAAGCCCTGCCCGATCCCGACGACCTCGCGCGGCGGGCGGCGCAAGTCATCAGCGAGCGCACCGGGATCGACGAGCACGACGTCGCCATCGTTCTCGGGTCGGGATGGCAACCGGCGGTGGCGGCGCTGGGCCCCCCGACCGTCGCGCTGCCCCAGGCCGAACTGCCCGGGTTCGCGCCGCCGACCGCGGTCGGACACACCGGTGAACTGTTGTCGGTGCGCATCGCCGAGCACCGCGTGCTGGTGCTGGTCGGCCGCGTGCATGCCTACGAGGGGCACGACCTGCGCCACGTCGTGCACGCGGTACGGGCGGCCTGCGCGGCGGGCGCACGGACCGTCGTGCTCACCAACGCGGCCGGCGGGCTGCGGCCCGACATGGCGATCGGCCAGTCGGTGCTGATCAGCGACCACCTCAACCTCACGGCGCGGTCACCGCTGGTCGGCCCCCAGTTCGTGGACCTGACCGACGCCTACGCACCGCGGCTGCGCCGGCTAGCCCGCCAGGCCGACCCGCAGCTGACGGAAGGCGTCTACGCCTGCCTGCCCGGGCCGCACTACGAGACGCCCGCCGAGGTACGGATGCTGCGGGCGCTGGGCGCCGACCTGGTGGGAATGTCGACGGTGCACGAAACCATCGCGGCCCGAGCGGCCGGCGCCGAGGTGCTGGGGGTGTCGCTGGTGACCAACCTCGCCGCGGGGATCGCGGGACATCCGTTGAGCCATGCAGAGGTGCTGGCGGCGGGGGCCGCGGCGGCAGGCCGGATGGGCGCTCTGCTGGCCGACGTCGTAGCCCGGCTGTAGAACGTGACGCCGGAGGAGTGGATCGCGCACGATCCCGACCCCAATACGGCCGCCGAGCTCGCCTCCTGCAGTCCCGACGAGCTCGCGGCGCGGTTCGCCCACCCGCTCACGTTCGGCACGGCGGGGTTGCGCGGTCCGGTGCGCGGCGGCCCCGACGCCATGAATGTCGCGGTGGTGTCGCGCGCCACGTGGGCGGTGGCACGTGTGCTTACGGAGCGCGGCCTGGCCGGGGCGCTGGTGGTCGTCGGCCGGGACGCCCGGCACGGCTCGGCGGTGTTCGCCACCGTCGCCGCCGAAGTGCTTGCCGCCGAGGGCTATTTCGTGCTGCTCCTGCCGGGCCCGGTGCCCACACCGGTGATCGCGTTCGCGGTCCGGGTCAACGGCGCCGCCGCCGGGGTTCAGATCACGGCGTCGCACAACCCGCCGGCCGACAACGGCTACAAGGTGTACTTCGAGGGCGGCGTCCAGATCGTCTCCCCAACCGACCGCCAGATCGAAACCGCGATGGCCGCGGCTCCCCCGGCCGACCGGATCGCCCGGAAACCGGTCGAACCCGCCGACGGCAACCTGGTCCGGCGCTACATCGAGCGTGCGGCCGCAGTGCGCCGCGGCGCCGGTTCCCTGCGGGTGGCGCTGACACCGCTGCACGGGGTGGGCGGCGCGGTGGCCGTGGAGACGCTGCGCCGCGCGGGATTCGACCACGTGCACACCGTCGGGATCCAGTTCGCGCCGGACCCCGACTTCCCCACCGTCGCGTTTCCCAACCCCGAGGAACCCGGGGCCACCGACGCGTTGCTCGCGCTGGCCGCAGATGTCGGGGCCGACGTCGCGATCGCGCTGGATCCCGACGCCGACCGATGCGCGGTCGGCATACCCACCGGATCGGGCTGGAGGATGCTGTCCGGCGACGAAACCGGTTGGCTGCTAGGCGATTACATTCTGTCGCGGACTCGCCATCCGGAGACTGCCGTCGTGGCCAGCACCGTGGTTTCGTCGCGCATGCTGGCAGCGATCGCCGCGCACTACGGCGCGACCCACGTCGAGACCCTCACCGGCTTCAAGTGGCTGGCGCGCGCCGATGCCAACGTGCCCGGCGGAAAGCTGGTGTACGCCTACGAGGAAGCGATCGGCCACTGCGTCGACCCGGACGCCGTGCGCGACAAGGACGGCATCAGCGCCGCGGTACTGGTGTCCGATCTGGTGGCCACGCTGAAAGATCAGGGTCGTTCGGTGTCCGAGCTGCTCGATGACCTCGCCCGACGCTACGGCGTCCACGACGTCGCGGCGGTGTCACGCCGCGTCGCCGGCGCCGACGAGGCCACCGGACTGATGCGGCGCCTACGGGCGTCCCCGCCGAGCCGCCTGGCCGGCTTGGCCGTGACCACCACCGACATCACCGATGCGCTGATCTTCACCGGCGAAGACGCCGATATCTCGGCCCGGGTGGTGGTGCGCCCTTCGGGAACCGAGCCAAAGTTGAAGTACTACTTGGAGATTCGCTGCGCGGCGACCGACGACCTGCGATCCGCGCGGGACCGGGCCAGCGCGCTGCGTGAGGAGCTGGTCGCCGCGGTGCAAGGCTGGTGAGCTAGCGCGGCCCGTACTGCCGGTCGCCCGCATCGCCGAGACCCGGCACGATATAGGCGATCTCGTTGAGACCGTCGTCGATGGCCGCCGTGAAAAGCCGTGCGTTCGGGGCGACTTTCTCAAGTGCCGCAATGCCTTCCGGCGCGGCCACCGCACACAACACGGTGATGTCCGATGCGCCCCGGCGGTGTAGCAGACCGGTGGTGTGTGTCATCGACCCGCCGGTGGCCAGCATGGGATCGAGGACCATCACCGGCAGGGCGGTCAGGTCGTCGGGCAACGACTCGAGATACCCGATCGCCCGGTGGGTTTCCTCGTCGCGGGCCACGCCGACGAATCCCACCCGGGCTTCCGGTATCAGCTCAAGCGCCCGCTCGAGCATACCCAGCCCGGCCCGCAGCACGGGCACCAGCAGGGGCGGGTTGGCCAGTCGCACACCGAGTGTCTCGGCCAGCGGCGTGCGGATCGGGAAAGTCTCGCGGCCGGCGTCCCGGGTGGCCTCGTACACCAGCATCACGGTCAGGTCGCACAACGCCGCCCGGAAGGCGGCATTGTCGGTGCGTTCGTCGCGCAACATCGTCAGCCGGGCCACCGCCAGCGGGTGATCGACGACGCGCACCTCCACGGGATTCGACCCTATATAACAATCGGGCCTCGTTTGGTTAATGTCCCGCTGACACGCTGGCGTCGGCGCCGTCGGGTGGGCGGAGCCGCCCATATACTGCCCGCGTGGCGAGACCAATTGATGGCCCAAGAAGGTTGATAGACAGGGCATGTCGAGCGCTTCGGTTGGTGGGCGCGGCGGCGTTGGCGGGCCTGGTGATCACCCCGTCGGTCCCTCGAGTGGGTCTTGCGGCGGCCGCGATGCCGCAGCCCGCGCACGTGATAATCGTGGTGGAAGAGAACCGCTCTGAGGGCAACATCATCGGCAGCAAGTCGACGCCGTTCATCAATGCGCTGGCCGCCAACGGCGCCAACATGGCCCAGTCGTTCGCCGAGACGCATCCCAGCGAGCCGAACTACCTGGCGCTGTTCGCCGGCAGCACGCTCGGGGTGACCAAGGACGCGTGCCCGGTCGACGGCGGCAACGCTCCCAACCTGGCGTCCGAATTGCTGGCCGCGGGCTACACGTTCGTCGGCTACGCCGAAGGCCTGCCCGCGGTCGGGTCGACGGTGTGCAGTGCCGGCAAGTACGCGCGCAAGCATGTGCCCTGGGCCAACTTCACCAACGTGCCGCCGGCCAACTCGCTTCCGTTCTCGGCCTTCCCGATGGGTAACTACGCCAACCTGCCGACCGTGTCGTTCGTCATTCCCAACAACGACGACAACATGCACGACGGTTCGATCGCGCAGGGCGACGCCTGGCTCAACCGCGAGCTGTCGGGGTACGCCAACTGGGCGGTGGCCAACAACAGCCTGCTCATCGTGACGTGGGACGAGGACGACGGCGGCAGCCGCAACCAGATCCCGACCATCATTTACGGCGGGCATGTGCAGCCCGGCACCTACAACGAGCAGATCAGCCACTACAACGTGCTTTCCACCCTCGAGCAGATGTACGGGCTGCCCAAAACGGGTTACGCGGCCAGCGCTGCACCGATCGCAAGCATCTGGGCCGCGTAGCCGCTACCGGGGCGCCCGTCGCTATTCTGTGCCGCATGGCTGCTGACCTCGTGCCGATTCGCCTGAGCCTGTCCGCCGGTGACCGCTACACGGTGTGGGCACCCCGCTGGCGCGACGCCGGCGACGAGTGGGAGGCGTTTCTCGGCAAGGACGAGGACCTGTACGTGTTCGACACCGTCGCCGATCTGGTCGCATTCGTCCGTTCCGACGCCGACAACGATCTGGTCGACCACCCGGCCTGGGCGGACCTCACCTCGGCGCACGCGCACGGCCTCGAGCCCGCCGAGGACAAGCAGTTCGATCTCGTCGTCGTCGAGGAGCTGGTGTCGGAGAAGCCGACCGAGGAGTCGGTGACCGCGCTGGCGGCCGCGCTGGCGATCGTGTCGTCCATCGGATCGGTGTGCGAGCTGTCGGCGGTGTCGAAGTTCTTCAACGGCAACCCCAACCTGGGGACGGTGGCCGGCGGCATCGACACCTTCACCGGTAAAGCGGGTCAGAAGCGCTGGAACTCGATCGCCGAGGTCATCGGACGCAGCTGGGACGACGTGCTCAGCGCGATCGAGGACATCATCAGCACCCCCGACGTCGACGAAGACCTGTCGGCCAAGGCCGCCGACGAGCTGGCCGAAGAGCCCGAAGAATCCGAAGAGCCCGAAGAATCCGAGGAAGAAGTGGGGGTACCCCCAGCCGCACAGCGGCGAGGGGGACAACAACCGGCCGAAGACGACGAAGGCACCGAAGACACCGAAGACACCGACGAGGAGTCCATTGAGGCGTCCGAGAACGGCGAAACCGACGACGAGGCCGACGAAGACTCCGAAGACGAAGACGAACTGGAGGACCGCGCGGCCGGCGACACCGTCGTGCTGGGCAGCGACGAGGACTTCTGGGTTCAGGTGGGCATCGACCCGATTCGCATCATGACGAGTTCCGGCACGTTCTACACCCTTCGCTGCTACCTGGACGACCGCCCGATCTTCCTGGGCCGCAACGGCCGAATCAGCGTGTTCAGCTCCGAACGGGCGCTCGCGCGCTACCTCGCCGACGAGCACGACCACGACCTGGCCGACTTGAGCACCTACGACGACATCCGTACCGCCGCGACGGACGGCTCACTGTCGGTCGAGGTCACCGACGACAACATCTACGTGCTGAGCGGGCTGGCCGATGACTTCGCCGACGGGCCCGACGCCGTGGATCGCGATCAGCTCGACCTGGCCGTCGAGCTGCTCCGCGACATCGGTGACTACTCGGAGGAGAGCACGGTGGACAAAGCGCTCGACACAAGCCGCCCGTTGGGCAAGCTGGTGGGCCACGTGCTCGAGCCGGACTCGGTCGCCAAGCCCGCACCCCCGTACGCCGCGGCGGTACGTGAGTGGGAAAAGTTGGAGCAATTCGTCGAGGGGCGGCTCCGCCGAGAATAGGGCGCGAATAGCGCCGCGTTTGACGGGCCATCGAGACTCCTCTTTACTGGCGGCAGCGTTCGCCGTAGGTCAAGGACAGGCCGGACGCGTCCAGACGGGAAGGTGAGGGCACGTGTCGCTTCCCGGCATCGGCCCATTGCCCCTCTACGGGTTCCAGCGTCCGGGCTTGCTGCTCTTCGGTTTGGTCCCGCTGGCACTGCTCGCCGTCTACGTCCTGGTGCTGGCCCGACGCCGGCGCCGCCTGCGTCGGTTCACCGAGGCGGAGGTGCCGCAGTCGTTGTGGCGGCACCTTCCGATCGTGGTTTCGCTCCTTTCCCTGGTCCTGTTGACCATTGCCCTTTCCACCCCCACGCACGACATGCGCATACCACGCAACCGCGCCATCGTCATGCTGCTGATCGACATGTCGAACTCCATGCGGTCTACCGATGTCCCGCCCAGCCGGCTGAAGGCGGCCGAGCAGGCGGCCAGCCAGTTCGCCAGCCAGCTGACGCCGGGCATCAACCTCGGACTGGTCGGCTTCGCCGGGACGCCGTACCTGTTGGTGCCGCCGACCCCGCAGCACCAGGCGACCCTGGATGCGCTCAAGAAGCTCGAGTTTGGCGACGGCACGGCGACCGGTGAGGCGATCCTCACCTCCCTGCATGCGATCGGAGCCACGGCCTTAGCCGGTGGGGACACTCCGCCGCCGGCCCGCATGGTGCTTCTATCCGACGGCCTCGAGAACAGGCCGACAAATCCCCAAGACCCGCACGATGGCGCCTACACCGCGGCGCGCCTGGCCAAGGATCAGGGAGTGCCCATCGCGACGATCGCGTTCGGCACCCAGAGCGGCGAGATCGAGATGGACGGACAGCGGGTCGCCGTCCCCGTTTCGGCGGACCAGATGAGGACGATCGCCCGGCTATCCGGGGGGCAGTCCTATACCGCCACCAACATCAGCGAACTCAACAAGAGTTACAACGCCATCGAGAACGACATCGGGTATCGGACCGTGCCCGGCCCCGGAAGTGCCGGGTGGTTGCGTCTCGGCGTGATCACCGCTCTGATCGCGACGGCGCTGGCGCTGTTGATCAACCGGCGACTTCCAACCTGATCGTTCAGGCAGGCAGCCTGCTGTTGAGGAACAGGCCGGCCAGGAGGGCACCGGCCAGGACCACCGCCCCGAGCAGCATCCAGGCGAGGCTGGCGTCGCCCTTCACGGTTTCGTAGCCGATCTGGCGCTGCAGCGTCGAATAGACGCCCTCCAGCGATTCCAGGCTGTCGGCGTGGAACGACTGACCGTCGGTGATCTTGCAGATTTCTTGCAGCGTTTGGTCGTCGACCGGGACCGGAATGGTGGCGCCCTCGTAGTCGACGGTGCCGTAGGGCGTGCCGAAGGAGATCGTCGATATCTGCACTCCCTGGTCTTTGGCGGCCCGGGCCGCGGTGAAAGCACCCTGCGGGGCGTTCTGGTCCATCGGCACGTTCGCGGCGCCGTCGGACTCCAGCACGATCCGAGCGGGCGGCGGGCCTTCGCCGCCTCCCATCACCGAACCGACCGTGGCGATGGCCTGCAGCGCGGTGAAAATGCCTTCCCCCGTCGCGGTTTTCGGCGCCGGCTTGAGGCTGTCGATTGCCGCTTTGACGGCCTCGCGGTTCGTCGTCGGAGCGACCAACAGTGAGGCGTTGGCCGCGAATTCCACCAGACCCAGGTTGATGGCCGGCGTCAGCTCGTCGGCGAACTTCTTGCCGGCCTCCTGGGCGGCGGCCAGCCGGTTCGGAGGCACATCGTTGGAAGCCATGGACTCCGAGACGTCGATGACCAACATCACGACCGCACGGTTGAGCGGAATCCGGATGTCTGACGTCGGCCCGGCCATGGCGGTGGTCAACAGCACCAACGACGCGGCGAGCAGGATCGTCGGAACGTGCCGCCACCGACCGGAGCGCGTCGGCGCGACGCGCTCCAGCACCTCCATGTTGGCGAACCGCAGCACCCGCCGGCGGCGGGCGAGTTGCACCACGACGTAGATCCCTATCACCAGCAGCACCGCCAGCAGGAAAAAGAAGAACCAGGCGTTCTGGAAGCCCGTGAGCGACACGGGGCCCAGCAGCGGCAGCTTCATGTCCAGCCACACTATGCGTCAAATGTCGACGGTGCATGGCCCGGCGTTCGGGGTCAGCCGGCCACCAGGTCCCGCCGCTGAGTGAACTTGATGTCAAGGCTGCGCAGGTGCGTCTGCAACCCGGCGTCCTGGACAGGGATCAGGTGGGCGGGCTCGTCGGTCTGGTTGTAGTGGGCGTGCCACATACCCGGCGGGGTGGTGAACGCGCCGCCGGCCTGCCAGTCCACTCGGATCGGGTCGACGATGTCGCCACGCTCATCCAGGCGAGTGCCCAGCAGGGTGTAGCAGCCGCTGGGTGGCGCGTCGAGGATCAGATCCAGCGCGACCGACTGGTGCCGGTGCGGACGCTGCTCCTGATTGGGCGGCAGGACACCGAACATGGCCCAGAGCACGTGGGTGATGGTCAGCGTCTGCTCTTGGTCGGCGTTGGCCAGGAGCACGCTGACCCGGCTCTTCTCGTTGGCACCGGGACGGGAGGCGATCTCCTCCAGCTTGGCCACCGCGTCCGCACGGCGGAACTTGGTGGCGCGGAACCGCGGCTGAGTGGCCTCAGCACCCAAGTACCGCAGCAGCGGCTCGTCGTGCACCCAGTACATGGCCGTCTCGGCGTCGGCGTAGAACACCGAACGGGTACCGGCGGGCAGGGTCAAAAAGTCGCCCTTTTCCCACTTGACCAGCCGACCATTGACCGCCGCAAAGCCCCGCCCGTAAAGCACATAGAACAACTGCGAGGTGGCGTTCGGGCTGGTGTCGACCTGCTCACCGGCACGGATGCGGATGAAGTTGGCCAGGAGCGCGGGACTGGTCGCCGAGCCGGTCTTGATGCCCAGCTCCCCAGACAAATCCAGCGGAACCACGCCGGTCGGCGCGTCCAGATAACTCTCCGGACCGAATCGCTTGATCGGAACCTGCGACGCGAATCCCGAGCCGATTGGATTGGCGGCCTTGGAGTACTCGAAGTAGCGGGCGTCATCCGCCCAGTCTTCGAAGCGGCCCTCGAATCCGTACTCGGCCACGTTGGTCATCGGCGCTGGAACCGTCGGGTCCAAGTTCGGGGTCAATGACTGTGTTGCGTTCACGGTGGACATTGCAAACATCCTTTGGGTTAGGCACATCTTGCATCTAGATCGTATCTATCTTGTATCTCAGTTGTCAACGACGCTGAAAGAGCTTTCGCGTGGTGTACGGTCATGGACACATCTGAGATACGACTTAGCTGCAAGGAAGGCTCCGGTGGCTGGCAGGGTGGCTGACAGGACGACGGACCCACGGGCCGGCACGGCCAAGGACCGCGCCTTGGAGTACGTCAAGGCGCAGGTGCTCACCGGCCAGTTTCCCGGCGGAGAGCTGATCAGCGAGGGCGACGTCGCCGCCGCGCTGGGGATGTCACGGACCCCGGTGCGCGAAGCGTTCTTGCGGCTGGAGGCCGAAGGGCTGCTGCGGTTGTATCCGCAGCGGGGCGCCCTGGTCGTCCCGGTATCGCCCGACGAGGCCCGCGACGTGATCGAGGCCCGGCTGATCTTGGAAAGGTTCGCGACGACCAAGGTGGTGGGCCGTGGCCCCGCCGCCTGCGCCGCGGTGTACGAGCGGCTGACGGGTGAGCTGAAGCGGCAACGCGATGCCGCCGCCGTCAACGACTGGCGGGAATTCCTGGACGCCGACCGCGCCTTTCACACCGTCACGCTGGAAGAGTCCGGCAACGCCATCTTGTCCGGTTTCTACTCATCACTGCGGGACCGCCAGATGCGAATGATCGGCGAATCGGCACTCCGCGATCCCAATCGGATCACGACGATCATGGACGAGCACCGCGGTATCGCCGAGGCACTGCGCGACGGCGATCTGCCGCGGGCGGTGCGGGCCGTGCAGACCCACCTCGCCAGCACCGTGCGCGCCATTGGCATCGCCGTTGATCCGTTGTCGCTAGAGCCTTAAATGCCTTTGCGGGTGCCAATGGGTGCACAAGCTACGCGACGGCGAAAGCCGCCATTCGCCGGGCACACCCTTCAGTTGGTGAGCGCCGCGATCCTCAAACCCGAGTCCGGACCCGATCACGCGGTCGCGCGTCGACCTAATCGGGGGCTTCCCGCGACTGCTGTGTCCGACGACGTCTCGAAGCTAGCGTTGTGGGTTTCTCGAAAGCCGCAGCGAAAGTATCGGGGTCGGAGGGCGATCGCGGGAGGGTTTGACCCACCTCACTTAGCTGGTGAGTTCAACCCGCGCATCCGTCTCTTGGTCGAGGCCGAAGACCTGCACGGCGGCTGACTTTCCTTTCAGGACATGGAATCCCCGGTCGATGAGTCCGGGCGGTCTAGACGCCAAGGCGTCGACGCACTGCTGGGTGAGAAGGATAGCGTCGTCGGTGGTTTTGGTGAGTTGCTCGACGCGGGCTGCGACGTTGACCGTGTCGCCGATCAGGGTGAACTCCAGCTTGCCTCCGCCGCCGATGGTTCCGGCGATCACCACACCGGTGTTGATGCCGATCCCGATCCGAAGCTCGCCACCGAATCGCTCGGCCACCCGATGATGAATCGCAATCGCGGCACCCAGTGCGGCGTCAGCGTGATCCGCGAGGTCGTTCGGTGCACCGAAGACGGCCAGCGCGCCGTCGCCGAGGAACTTGTTGACGTGCCCACCGGCATCGACGACGGCAGGCACCACGATCTCGAACAGCGCGTTGAGGCGCGCGACCGTGTCCTCGGCAGTGTTGGCCTCGGCGAACGGGGTGAAATCGCGGATGTCGACGAACATCACCGTCACCTGCCGGCGCTCCCCGGTGAACACATCGTCACCCTGCTCAAGCAGCCGTGCGGCGAGGGCCGGGCCGACGTAGGTGCCGAACGCGGCCTGAAGTCGTTGCCGCTCGGCCAAACCGGCCTGCATGCGGTTGAACGACGCCGCGAGTGCGCCAAGGTCATCGTCTTGAACCACTGGCAGACGTTGGCTGTAGTCACCGGCCGCAACACGTTCAGTCCCGTCGGCGAGGTCGCGAATCGGTTGTAGGGACGGTGAGAACACGAGGCCGAGGGTGTAAGGAACACCGAAGCCGAGTGTCAACGCACACCCGATCGCGATGAAGAGCACGGGTTCTTCAGGAACCCGATCGAACACGGCCGCCAACATCGCACCGTCGACGGCGTTCACGAACACAACCGTGAGCACTAACACACGTGACCACGCGGCAAAGCTCGGACGTGAGCGGGGCAGGGAATCACCGATCCCCGTATCACCGGCGATCGCGCCCCTGGCCGGCCGGATCGCTGCTTCCATGAGGCCGTGCGCAGCGCTCAGTCCGAAGGCCGTTCCTATGAGAGCGCCCAGGATTCCGTACTCGACTAGCCGCGATCCAGTCGCCCCTGCCATCGCAGCGACGACGACCGATAACAGTCCGACACAAATCCCGTTGTATCCCACCACTCTGGCTACCGCCCCACGGGTCAACGCGTAGGTGGCGCCCAATGCCTTCGCCGGATCGACCTCGCGGCCGGCCGCCCACTTCTCCACAAGTCGACTCGACCCCAGCCCGGGCTGCATGTTCACGTACGCCAGCACCGGCACGGCGACAACGGTGACGGCGGCCGCCTCGAGGTAGTCACCAGACTTCTCGACAGCGACGATGAGAAACGCCCAAAAAAGGTAGGGCGGCAGAAAGAACGGGATCCCGATGGCGTAGAGCGCCCACGAGTACCTCGCCCCGTACCGATCCCATGTCCACTGCCAGATGCGATCCATGCCGCGAGACTAAACGGCTAGCCACCTTGTCATGCGTGTTTGAACCCGCATCTATATCGGGAGATGCGGTTTCCAGCGGCGGATGAGAGAGTATTTCAGAAAGTCGATCCCAGCAGCGGCGGAAGAGTATTACCGCGACCGGCCCGACGACGACGAACCGGACTACTACTACGAGCCTTGACCAACGAGACCAAATCCCGGCGAGCGCGCGGGTCCACCCGGCATGCCGGGGCTTGGCTCGCGCCGGTTCTGTCGCTGCCGAGCCGCGATTGTTCAGGGGATAGTCGGCACCACCTGGGGTGCCGGAACGCCGACCGCGCGCGGCCCGGCGGCACTGTCATCTTCGGTGAATACCGAAGCAGGGATGGACAATTCGAGTACCTGGTTGAGCGTGATTCGCAGTTTCTGACGTAGATTCGATCTGACCAGTTTGCTCATCATTGTTGATAGCTGCTAGCTGGCGGTGCGGTGTTTGAGCTGGGCGGCGAAGAACTCGGCCCACGAAACTACCTCGGGGTGCCGCCTGAGCAGCGCCCGCCGTTGGCGTTCGGTCATGCCGCCCCAGACACCGAACTCCACTTGGTTGTCGAGTGCGTCGGCGGCGCACTCGACGATGACGGGACACCGTCGGCAGATCGCAGCCGCTTTTTTCTGCGCTGCTCCACGAACGAAAAGTTCGTCGGGGTCGATGGAGCGACACCGTGCCTTCGACACCCACGCGATTCGGGCTTCGTGCGCCGGAGTGATGACCTGCGTCATTCGGAGCTTCCTGTAGTGAAAGACGTCCGCGAGGATCTGATACATACCGGCGCTGAGTCTGAGCTGCACCAGCCACAGTCGCATGCCAGGTGCGGGCCGTTGCGGCGATGGGTTCGCCTGTCGGTGGGGACCACTCGCTCTTGATCCCTAACAAGCCTGTTCAGGCCGCGCCCGACGACGGCGTCGATCACTATGTCAGTGGGCGTCCCGGCGTATTCGGTCAATACCTCGCGCCTAACTTTGCTGATGGCGCACTCGACCGTGGTGGCGACGGCCAGGTTGTATTCCTGGACGTCGGGTGTCTGGCGCCAATGCCAGAACACCGAATAGACGCGGTCGCGGGGGGGCATGACTCTCATTTCCAGTTCCTTTCCTGGTCCGACGGCCAGGGAATGTGCCGCTGCGCACGGCGATGTTTGCGACTGAATCTGGTACCCGGTGCAAATCGTTTGGCGGCTGATTCACGTCACGCACTCTAGATATACATTACTCGTTGATGCAATTCTAACCTCATTTTTGAGACAAACTTATCAGATGATAACCTACCGTCGCAGGTGAGGGGGTTGTCTCGGTTCTGAGATGTTTGTATCGTGTCGGGCATGCCACGCACAGATACGAACGGCAGGAGCCTCGAAAGTCTGCTGAATTACGTGCTCGACGGCGTCGGCGCGAACGACATCCAGCTGGCACTCGGCGTCTCTGCGGCCACCTACTACCGCCGCAAGGTGCAGGATGATTACCCCAACGCTGAGGAGCTGCGGCTGATTGCCCGCTATTTCGGCCTGAACTTCGTCAGCCTGCTCTCGGCCTTCGGCCTTCTGGAAGGCGACGACGACACCACGGGGGGCGAGGTGGTGCCCCCTTTAGCCCTGTTGACGCGCCCGAAGGCGAAGACCAAGAAACGTAGCAACAATGTCGATCTCAAAGGGCCGTCCCTTTGATGCTCGAAATAACCTGCTACGCAATCGCTTTGACCGCTGCGGCCTGGGCCGTGCGGGTACGGCGAGCTACCTACCTCATCCCGTGGGAGCGGAGCACCACGTACGCGATAATCCAGCTCGCCCTGGCCCTCGTGCTCATCTCCCCGACTGCCGAGCCGGTCATTGGCAGGCTTCTCTGGGAGGCGACCGGGCGCTGGCACATCGACAACCTGCTCGGCTTCATGCTCGAACTCGGCGCGCTGGTGTCGAGCAACACAGCCGGGCTAATGCGGATGCCGACAATGCGCCGTTACATCGTCCCGATGCTGTGGCATCCGCTCGTCATCGCAACGGCGGTCCAGATGATGCTGTTCTGGCACAGCTCTGTCAGCCACGACCCAGGCAACGACATCCTGCAGCTTCCGCATCAGGGCTGGCTTATCACCTTCTTCGGTTTTCAATGCACGCTCGTCGGCTACTACGGCGGCATCAATGCATGGTGTGCTCGCGTTCACCTGCGCGGCGACTCGCGCTCCCGGCCCGTCGCCCTGGCGTGGCTCGTCTGCGTCGGCCTCGGTGGCGGTTCGATGCTCGGCTTCCTGCTTCCCGCGCTGGGCCTGGTCGACTGGTTCGACTACTGCAGGCTCGCCATGTGCGCCTGCGTGGCGGTCTTCGCGGTCAGCTCGGCGCGCTCCTGGCAGCGCAAGCTCGACCAATGGCGCGGCCTCATCCAAGTCACCGGCGCGCGGCTCTGAGCCGCCCACCGCGACAATGCCTGCCACAACCCGGCTCACACCTGACTGTGCCCGGGTCTCCTCGTCGGGTCAGGCTACGCGATGCCGACGAGGCCTAACGCGCCGCATTCACCCGGTGGCCACATAAGCCCAGGTCGTTAAAACGTACATTAGCCAGTCGCTACCACTTCCCTATGAAGGCTTATGAAGGCCGGTGCGCACCACGCATCCTGACGACGAGAAGGCGTGGGGCATGATGACGCGCGACCGGGGACACCGTTTGCGTCACTTCACAGCAGATCGGTAATTGGCGCCTAGCCTGCGGCTAACAACGGCGCCCAATGTATGGGGATGACAGCACCCATCGACCAAACGTGGCATGAAACCAATTCAGCCGACCGTCGGTGCCAACGTCGACGTGTGACGCGAGTGGTTTTCGCTGGGGCCGCGGCCATCGCGATGCTCGCGCTCTTCGACGCCGCAGCGCTCGGTACAGGCGAACCCACGGTCGCGTCGGGGTCAGTGCGCCTGGTAGACCAGACCACTGACTTACCGGCGCCGCCGCTGCCTGCACCGCCGCCGCAAGGGATCGTGTTGCCGCCGGGGACGGTGTTGCCGCCGGGGACGACGGTGCTGCCCGGGGGGCTGCCGCTGCCACCGCTGCCGCCGGGGGTGGTGTTGTCGCCGGACGTGATGCAGATTTTGACGACGGACGTGCCGCAGATGTTGACGCAGGGGGAGGAGATGCTGGCGTCGCCGCCACCGAACGTGCCTAACGAGGTCTGCCGGTTCAATACGGTCAGGGTCCCCTGTCCGTAAAACGCAGCAAGCCGTTAAAACTTATATTGGCCAGTCGATGCCACTGGGTGCACAAGCCGATTTCATACAAGCGAAATGAGTTTTCGCCGAAACCCAGCGCTACGGAGAAGTGACGGCGAAGAGGCGCCAATGTCCGGGCACGCCCTTGAGCTCGTGCGAGCCGCGCTCCTCGAACTCGAGCCCTGACCCGATCACGAGGTCGCGCAACGTGCTGGACACGAGCACGTCGTTCGGCCCGGCCAGGGCGCTCACCCGCGCGCCGATGTGCACGGCGATCCCCCCGATGTCGTCGCCGCGGACCTCGCATTCGCCGGTGTGCAATCCGGCCCGCACTTCGATGCCCAACGCCTGCACTGCATCACGAATTGCTATGGCGCAGCGGATTGCCCGCTGAGGGCCGTCGAACATCGCCAGGAAGCCGTCGCCCGAGGTGTTCACCTCGCGGCCTCGGAACCGATTGAGTTGCGCACGCACGATGGCGTCGTGCGCGTCGAGCAACGCGTGCCAGTCGCGGTCACCGATCTCGGCGGCCCGGCGCGTCGAATCCACGATGTCGGTGAAAAGGACCGTGGCGAGAACGCGATCGTCGGCCACCTCGGCCTGGCGGCCGGTGAGGAACTCGGCAATCTCCTGGAACGACGAGCGCCAGTCGGGTTCGACGAAGTGGACAGCGTTGCGCCCAGGGAGCTCAACGTACTTCGCGCCCGATATGCGATCAGCGATGTCCTTGCCCCACTCGGGCGGGAATATCACGTCGTCGGCGTGCTGGATGACGAGGGTCGGCACCCGAATCGTCGGGAGCACCGCCCGCACGTTTAGTTCGCTGGCGAGAGGCATCATGAGGGCGTGGGTTCGCGGGCTCGCCGCAAGCCGTTCGTATCGTGCCCAGGCTGCCCGGATCTCTTCGTTCCACGGCATGTCGGGGTTGAGCGCATGTTGGAACTCTCCCGTCCCCCACATGCTCGCAGCGGTGGCGATGAACTCCTCTTGTTTGAGCCCGTCGGGGCGTTCAACCTTCGCATCCCTATATCCCTCGAGCACGACCAGCGCAGTTGTGCGAGATGGATGTGTTGCTGCGAACAGCGCCGCCGGCGCTAACGCGCCCACGCTTGCGAGCAGGACGGCTTCGCGACTGCCGAGATCGTCCAGCACCGCGGTTATGCTGTCGGCCCACTGCTCCAAGGACGGCAGCGCGCCCGGCGTGACGGGATCCGACGCTCCCGTGCCCGGCTGGTCGAAGAAGATGAGCCGACCAAGCGATGTCATCGCCTCGACCCACCCTTGCAGTGACGGCAGCTCCGGAAAGATCTCACAGTTTGTGAACCAGTTCGGCACGAACACGATGTCGCGAGGACCTTCGCGAGTCGTGCGATAGGCGACGCCCAAGTCCCCGTTCAGCGCGTAGCGCGTCTCCGAGAACACCGCAGAAGTCTAAGCCGAGCAGCGGGTCGAGTTTTGGTGTCTTGCGAGGTGGTTATCAAAGCGTTCTTTAGCGAGTCGCTGCCAGCACTTGGTGAAGGCATTCTGAAGCCGGATCGGTAACCAATACGACGCAAGAATTTCGCAACCGGTCGGAATTACATTACGGCCTTAGAAGGCGAAAGGAAGCGCTATGGACACCGCTCGCACACTGAAGAAAGCCTTTGCCGGAGCGCTCTTGTCGGGCGGCGTCGCGGTGGCGGGTTTGGGGCTTGCCGCAGGGACCGCCCAATCCGACCCCGGTTTCGCCCCGCAATCCACTGGCCCATTCCCGGCAGACAACTTCACCGTTCCGCACGATTGGTGCCCAGGGCAGCCGTTGCCGATGCCAGATGTCCGTTGGGACATGGGTGTCTGCCACCACTGGTACTGGGTCCCCGTCGGGGGCATGGGTAACGTTGGTCAATTCGTTTGGGAGGGAGATGCTCCACGGCAGCCGTTAGGTCCGCCCCCGTGCTACGGAGCTCCCATCTGCTTGCCCGGGTTGTAGGAGGCATTGACGGCAAGAAGCACGAACCGTTCGACGGGGGCGAGTGAGTTCGATGGGTACTGTCCCTCGCTACACAAATCCGCTATCGTGCGCGCACCATTGTGTCGCAGATCCGGAGTGCCAGTGAACAAACTCACGTTTGGCTATCTCTACGATTTCCGCAATCCACAGCTCTGGCAGCGGCCATGGCCCGAGTTGTATGCAGAGATCCTCGACTTCGTCGAATGGAGCGAAAGCGTCGGCTTCGAAGGCGCCTGGGTGCCCGAGCACCATGCCGCGGAGGATGGCTATCAGCCTTCGCCGCTCGTGCTACTGGCGGCGATCGCTGCGCGCACGAAGCGACTCAAGCTCGGCGCAGGGGTCGCACTCGCGCCGTTGTATCACCCCGTGAGGTTCGCCGAGGACTGTGCGGTGCTCGACATCCTGTCCAACGGGCGGCTCGAAATGTCGGTGGCCGTGGGCTATCGGCGGCGCGAAGCCGAAGGATACGGCGTGGATTTCTCTAAGCGCGGCAGTCGGACCGACGAGTTCCTCGAGATCGTCCAGCGGTTGTGGGCCGGCGAGACCGTCACCTTCGAAGGCAAGCACTTCCAGTTGAAGAATGCGTCCATCAAACCGACGCCGCCGCGCGGGCGCGTGCCTCTTTATCTCGGCGGTTTCAACGATAAGGCCATCGAGCGCACCGCCAAATTCGGCGACGGGTACTTCGGCAACATGGACGTCGTCGATCTGTACGTCGAGAAGCTCCGCGCCTGCGGCAAGGATCCGGCGAGCGCCCGCATTCGCATCCAGGGGCTGTTCTATGTGGTCGCGCACGATCGCGGCAAGGCGCTTGACGAGCTGGCGCCGTACTTCCTGCACGTGAACAACTCGTATGGGTACTGGCTGACCGAGGACCGGGTGTCGACCGGCATGGGTGATTCGACCCTGCTCAAGCCGATGACGCTCGAGGCGTTCAAGAAGAGCGACATCTTGCAGGTGCTGACGCCTACCGAGGCGATCGCACTGTTCAATGGCATGCGGGCGAAGGCGCCCGTCGAGCACTTCATCATGATGTTGCCACCGGGCCTGCCACCCACGCAGTTCAAGCCGTACGCAGAGGTGTTCGCGCGGGAAGTGATTCCGGCATTCCGTTGAGCGGAGCACCACTGGCTCAAGTCGTTCTCGATCCCCGCCGTTCTAACGGGTCTCAGAGTTGGTTCTCATCCCGTTCCGAGCTACGTCTGACACCGTGAAAGCCGTCCATCGGGGGCGTAGCAGAGGTCATGACCATGAGAAACGTTGCGCTGGCCCCAGTGATCGGCGTTCTCATCGCAGCAGCATCGGTGGTGGCCGCACCGGCGGCGAAAGCCGATATTGATTTCTACTGCAGGCCAGGATGCTGGGGCGCGGTCGCGGCGTCGTCCTCGACCGGAGAAGAAGCGATCCGACTGAACTACCGGACTAGGCAACAGGCGGAAGACGCGGCCGTCTTGTGGTGCGACGTCATTGGCAAGACGAACGACTGCCAGGTAATCACCTCGGGGCTGGGCTGCCTCTCGATCGCGTCGAGCAGCGACGGGAAAACCTTCGCGGGAAGAGTTGCGCCATTCCAAGGTGCCGCCGATGCGGCGGCCTTGGACGGCGCGGGACCGGGGTCGACAATCGACCTCAACGGCTGCAACGACTGACGTCGCTACACCGTAGGATCACGATGCGGTGGGGGCCATTTCACGTAAACGCCTTAGCCCGAGTCGTCCGACCCGCATCGATAAGGCCGGCGAGAGGCGCTCCAGGTACCACAACGCCTTCCACCAGGCCGGCACCACGATGATTGCGTCTCCCCGCAACACGGCGCGAAGGACGCGTTCGGCGAACTTTTCGGGTGCCATCGGCCGGAACGGCTCCCAGAATTTGAGTAGATCCTCGTCGCTGATGCCGGTCTTTGTCATCCGTCCGTACTGGCCGCCAGTGAGGATTGGAGTCCGGATCGCGCCCGGACAAACCACCGAAACCGTTACGCCGTGGCGCTCGGCCTCCAGCCGCAACGCCCTCGAGAGCGCGACAACGGCATGCTTGGAGGCGGTGTAGCTCCCCGAGCCGGCAGTGGCGACGAGACCAGCCATGGACGCCGTGTTGACGATATGGCCCGAGCGCTGCCGGATCATGATCGGATATACCGCTTGGATGCCGTGCACCACACCGTGCAGGTTCACGTCGAAGACGTCGTTCCAGTCGTCGAGCGTGTATGAGTCAATCTCGCCACCGACCCCGATGCCGGCATTGTTGAACAGGTAGTCGATCCGCCCGGACTGCTGCACCACCTCGGCGACGGCTCGCTCGAACGACGGGTAGCTGCGGACATCGAGCTCGATCGCGTGTGCCTTTGCGCCGCCAATGTTGAGCCGTTGCGCGAGCTCCTGTGCCAGGCCAAGTTGCCGATCGGCGATCCAGACCTCGGCGCCCCCGTCTGCCAACTTGGTGGCCAGCGCGGCGCCGATCCCGGACGCGCCACCGGTAACGAATGCGACCTCCCCGGACAGGTGCGATCCCATTCGGAAAGGATAATCGCTCGCCTTCGCGGTTATGAGGCGATTCGGGCCGCGCAATCGCCGCGATGATTGGTCAAACGCTTTGTACACTCGCCCGTTTCGCCACGCCGGCTGCCCTGGACGAGAGCAACGGCTGACGGCGCGTTCGCCACATCAATCAGTGATCGAACGGACGATGTCGACTACACCGTTAATAAACCGGCGGCCTTTGGACTCGGGGGCAGCATCGCGCGCGCGACCGGCCGGTGGTTGGCGGCGGAAAACCGGGCTGCTGCGGCCGGCCCGGCCCGGACTGCATTTGGCCCTCAACGGCTTCAAGAAACGCGTCAACTTCGTCTTCGTTATAGCCGCGCATTCCCATCGGCGGCTTGGAGAAGGCGACGTTGCGAACCTGCTCTGCGGTAAGGCCGCGCCCCGCCGGATCTCGCAACGCCGCCTCAACTAGGTCGAGAAACGCGTCAACCTCGTCTTCGTTATAGCCACGCTTTCCGATGGGCGGCTTGGAGAAAGCCACGTTGTGAACCTGCTCTGCAGTCAGGCCACCGCCAGCCGGATTGTTGACCGGGCGCGACCGCTCGGCCAGCTGCCGTTCGAGTTCGGCGATGCGTTTCTCGGCGTCATCCTGATCCATGAGCAAATGGTCCCACCGTGGAAGCCGGGGCGACAGAGGTTGTTTAGAGGCGCAACTCCCTGGCGGAGGCCCCGGCACGCCGGATCGATCAGTTCGTTACAAGCCCGCAGGTTCGGGGAACCCCTTTCGAAGATGGTGCCCGCCCCGGGCGCCGCGAACGCAGGAGCTGCAAATGATCGGATCAATCGCCCTCGCGATCATCGTGGGCGCCATCATCGGCGTGGTGGCGCGTCTGGTGATGCCGGGCAAGCAGAACATCGGCATGATCATGACGGTTGTGCTTGGCGCCGTAGGTGGCCTGATCGGCTCAGCGGTGGCCGCCCAATTCGGCTACCACAACGCCAATGGTGGAATCGCCTGGATTCCGTTCTTCGTTGGCGTCGTCGCTGCCGTCATCCTCATCGCGATCTGGGAGGCCGTGACGGGTCGTCGCACCCGTACCAGGTTGCCTCGGTAGTTCGGAGGCCGAAACACCGCCGCTCGCCCGGTAAGCCCGGGCGGGCGGCGTCGTCTTCCCCCATGTCGTCTTCCGCTGACGTCGATGTCGTCGACGATGCGCACCCGTGGCCCCGCCGGCCGCCGCACCAGAATCCGGTCGCCCGGGCTTTGCGCGCGGGTTGCCCACGCGTGAAGCTTAACTAATTCTCTTAGAAACCCTGGGTTCCAGGCTAAAGGTACGTTACTGTAGCAAAATCTAGAAAAGCGGTACGTCTGCCTGTACGGATGCTGGGCGGTAGGAGGCATCGATGTCGTTCGTCAGTGTCGTACCGGATGTGGTGGGGACCGCCGCGACGCAGTTAGCCAGTCTCGGCGATGCGATCAATGAAGCCCGGTCGGCGACGGCTCCCGCCACCACCGCGCTGGCGGCCGCAGCCGAGGATGAGGTGTCGACCGCGATCGCGGCGTTGTTCTCCGATCACGCCCAGCAATTTCAGGCACTGGGCGCAAGGGCGGCGTCGCTTCACGAGCGGTTTGTGCAGACCCTGACCGCGGGCGCGCAATCGTACGCACTCACCGAAGCCGCCAGCACCAATCCACTGCAGGCCCTGGAGCAGCAGCTGTTCGCGGTGATCAACGCGCCCACCGAGGTCTTGCTGGGGCGCCCGTTGATCGGCAACGGCGCCAATGCGGCCCCCGGGTCGGGGCAAAAGGGCGGAGACGGGGGCCTCCTGCTCGGCAACGGCGGCGCCGGCGGGTCGGGGGCGACGGGCCAAAACGGCGGCAACGGTGGGGCTGCCGGGTTGTTCGGTATCGGCGGACCCGGCGGCGCCGGCGGCTCGAACCAAACTGGCGGCGCCAACGGTGGGTCCGGCGGCGCCGGCGGGGCCGGCGGGCTGTTGTTCGGCATCGGCGGAATCGGCGGCAGCGGGGGTGCCGGCGGCGCCGCCGGCCTCGGCGGCAACGGGGGCGCCGGCGGAACCGGAGGCCTGTTCGGCGCCGGCGGCGCCGGCGGAAATGGCGGAACCGGGTCACCCGGTGGCGCCGGTGGGGCCGGGGGGAACGGGGGCCTGCTGGCCGGCCTGTTCGACGCGGGTGGCGGCCACGGCGGCAACGGCGGAGGGGGCAATGCCCTGGACGCCCCCGGTGGGGCGGGTGGCGCGGGTGGGGCCGCGGGCCTGCTCGCCGGGCCCGGCGGGGACGGTGGCGCCGGCGGCTTCGGCGGCGGCCCCGCTGGCCAGGGTGGCGCCGGCGGCAACGCCGGCCTGCTGTGGGGGTCGGGCGGGTCCGGCGGCAGCGGCGGAGAAGGGTTCGGCGCCGGTGGTGCCGGCGGTCACGGCGGCGACGCGGGCGCGTTCTTCTCCAACGGCGGCGCCGGCGGGGCCGGCGGAATCAGCCAAAACAATGTCGGCGGGGCCGGCGGCGCCGGCGGCGCCGGCGGGTTGTTCTTCGGAGACGGCGGGGTCGGCGGTATGGGTGGCGCCGGCGGTAGCGAGGGGCTGTTGGTCTTCAACGGAGGTGCCGGTGGCCACGGCGGCCCGGGCGGTGTGCTGATCGGTGGTGGCGGCGCCGGCGGAGCGGGGGGGCCCACCCTCCTGGCAACCGGGGGCACCGGCGGGGCCGGTGGAAACGGCGGGCTGTTCGGTCCCGCCGGCAACGGCGGCAACGGCGGGTTCAGCACGATAACCATCGGCACCGCGGGCGCGAGCGGGTCCGCCCCGCTGCAGCCGCTGTACAACGTGATCAACGCGCCCACCGACCTGCTCCTGGGGCGGCCGATCATCGGCGACGGCGCCAACGCGGCCCCCGGCTCCGGCGGGGCCGGCGGGGCCGGCGGGCTGTTGATGGGCAACGGTGGCGCCGGCGGGTCGGGCGCGGCGGCCGGCCAGAACGGCGGCCCCGGCGGTGCGGCCGGGCTGTTCGGCACGGGTGGCGCCGGCGGCGCCGGCGGCTTCTCCAACACCGGCGCCGGCGGCACCGGCGGCGCCGGTGGCCTCGCCGGGCTGCTGTTCGGCGCCGGCGGGGTCGGCGGGTACGGCGGCGTCTCGACGGCCGCCGCCGGCGGGGCCGGCGGCGCCGGCGGAGCCAGCCTGCTCTTCGGCGCCGGCGGGGACGGCGGGGTCGGCGCATACGCCGAGGTGGCGACTATTAACAACCCGGGGAACGGCGGCGCCGGCGGCGCCGGCGGGGCCGGCGGGCTGCTCGGCGGATTCTTCGGCGCCAACGGCGGCACAGGCGGGACAGGCGGACACAGCAGCTTGGGTCTCGGCGGAGCCGGCGGGGCCGGGGGCAACGGCGGGCTGCTCGTCGGCGACGGCGGCGCCGGTGGCGTCGGTGGATTCGGCGGAAGTAGTAACGGCGGAATCGGCGGCACCGGCGGCAACGGCGGGCTACTCGCCGGCAACGGCGGGGACGGCGGAGCGGGCGGCGAGACTACGGGCAGGGGCGGGGCCGGCGGAAATGCGGGCCTGCTGTTCTCCAACGGAGGGGCCGGCGGCAGCGGAGGAGAGCAGGCCGGGGCCGGCGGGAACGGCGGCAGCGCCGCCCTCATCGGCTTCGGCGGGGCCGGCGGCGCCGGAGGCGTCACAGGCAACCCGGGGGGAGCCGGCGGCTCGGGCGGCGCCGCGGGCGCTCTGCTGGGCACCGGCGGCGCCGGGGGCGCGGGCGGCGCCGGTGGAAACGGCTTGACGGCGGGCGGCCAGGGCGGGAACGGCGGCGACGCCCTGCTGATCGGCGTCGGCGGCAACGGCGGCAACGGCGGGATCGCCCTATTGATCGGCAATCCCGGCGCTGGCGGAAACGCAGGCCTGCTGGGCGTCAACGGGTTAGACGGAGCGATCTGACGCCGCTAGCCGATCAGGACCGCGTACCGCGGCTTGATCACCTCGTCGATGATCGCCAGCCGCTCGTCGAACGGGATGAAGGCCGACTTCATCGCGTTGATGGTGAACCGCTCGAGGTCGCTCCACCCGTAGCCGAACGCCTCGACCAGCCGGGACATCTCGAGGCTCATCGAGGTGTCGCTCATCAGCCGGTTGTCGGTGTTGACGGTCACCCGGAACCGGGTGCGGGCCAGCAGATCGAACGGGTGCTCGGCGATGCTCTTGACCGCACCGGTCTGCACGTTCGAGCTCGGGCACAGCTCCAGCGGAATTCGCTTGTCCCGCAGGATCGATGCCTGCTGGCCCAGCCGGACACCGCCGTCTTGCAAGACGTCGATGTCGTCGACGATGCGCACCCCGTGGCCCAGCCGGTCGGCGCCGCAGAACGCGATCGCCTCGTGGATGGAGGGTAGCCCGAAGGCCTCACCGGCGTGAATGGTGAAGCGCGCGTTGTGGTCTCGCATGTACTCGAAGGCGTCCAGGTGGCGCGTCGGCGGATTGCCGGCCTCGGCGCCCGCGATGTCGAATCCCACGACCCCCTTGTCCCGGAACCGGATTGCCAGCTCGGCGATCTCCCGGGACACCGCGGCGTGCCGCATCGCGGTGACCAGGAGCCGCACCTTGATGGGACGGCCCGCCGCGGCGCAGGCCTTCTCGCCGGCGGCGAAACCCTCCAGCACCGCGTCGACGATCTCGTCGAAGGACAGCCCCCGGTCGATGTGCAGTTCGGGAGCGAAGCGCACCTCGGCGTAGACGACGGAATCGTCGGCCAGGTCTTCCACGCACTCGTAGGCGACGCGGTGCAGCGCATCGGGCGTCTGCATCACCGCCACGGTGTGCGAGAACGGCTCCAGGTAGCGCTCCAGCGAGCCGCTGTGCGACCTTGTGCGGAACCACTTCGCCAGCTCGTCGATGTCGGTGGCGGGCAGGTCGTCGTAGCCGGTCTGGCCGGCGATGTCGATCACGGTCGACGGGCGCAGCCCGCCGTCGAGGTGATCGTGCAGCAGGGCCTTGGGCGCCTTCCTGATCTGTTTGAGGTCGATCACTGCGTGATCCGATCGATGATCAGCGGCCGCGAAACCGGTGGTGTGTCGCCGACGCTCCAGCCACCGTCCAGCTCGGCCATCGCGGCGCCAACGCGTTCGGGGGTGTCGGTGTAGAGGGTGAACAGCGGATCGCCGGCCGCGACCGGCTCCCCCGGGCGGCGGTGGATCCTGATTCCCGCACCCGGCTGCACCGGTTCGCCCGGACGGGACCTGCCCGCGCCCAGCCGCCAAGCCGCCAGCCCCACTGCCATCGCGTCGATATCGCCCATTGTGCCGCCCCGGCCGGCGGTCACGGTCTCGGAACACGAACCGATCGGCAACGGTACCGACAAATCGCCGCCCTGGGCCGCGATGAGCCGGCGAAACCGGTCCATCGCGGTGCCGTCGCGCAGCGCTTGGGCGGGATCGCGGTCGTCGATCCCGGCGAGGTCGAGCATCTCGCAGGCCAGCCGCACCGTCAGCTCAACCACGTCGGGCGGCCCGCCGCCGGCCAGCACCTGCAGCGACTCGGCGACCTCGAGCGCGTTGCCGACGGTCGCGCCCAGCGGGCGGTCCATGTCCGTCAACAGCGCGCGGGTGGGCACCCCGTGGGCCGCGCCCAGCTCCACCATCGTGTGCGCCAGCTCGCGGCTCTGCGCCTCCGAGCTCATCAGCGCCCCGGAACCGACCTTCACGTCGAGCACCAGCGCGCCGGCCCCCTCGGCCAGCTTCTTGCTCATCACCGAGCTGGCGATCAGCGGCAGCGACTCGACGGTGGCTGTGATGTCGCGCAGCGCATACAGCTTGGCGTCGGCCGGTGCCAGCTCCCCGGCGGCGAAGATGGCGGCGCCGACGTCGCGAAGCTGCTCGCGCACCCGCCCGCTGGACAGCGCCGCGGTGAACCCCGCGATGGATTCCAGCTTGTCCAGGGTGCCGCCGGTGTGCCCGAGCCCGCGGCCCGACGCCTGGGGCACCGCGGCGCCGCAGGCGGCGACGACGGCCACCAACGGCAGGGTGATCTTGTCCCCAACGCCGCCGGTGGAGTGCTTGTCGACGGTCGGGATGCCCAGATCGCTGAAGTCCAGGCGTTTGCCGGAGGCCAGCATCGCCGCCGTCCAGCTGGCGATCTCGCCGCGGTCCATGCCGCGCCAGACGATCGCCATCAGCAGCGCCGACATCTGCTCGTCGGCAACCCGGCCGTCCGTATACGCATCGACGACCCAGTCGATGGCGGCGTCGGACAGCCGCCCGCCGTCACGTTTGGTCCGGATGACCGTCGGCGCGTCGAATTCGAAGTCGGTCACGACCGTTCCCGCGGCAGGTCGACGGTGAAGGCGTCCGGCAGCAGCTCGCCGAGGGGCCGCGGCCCGGCCGGGTGGTCGATCAGCAGCTCGGGGCCGCCGTGCTCCAGGAGCACCTGGCGGCATCGCCCGCACGGCATCAGGGTGGATCCCGCGGCGTCCACGCACGCCAGCGCGACCAGCCGGCCGCCGCCGCTGGAATGTAGGGCGCACACCACACCGCACTCGGCACAGAGACCAAGACCATATGAGATGTTCTCCACATTGCACCCGGTGACCACACGGCCATCGTCGACAAGCGCGGCCGCACCAACCGGAAATTGCGAGTACGGTGCGTAGGCCCCCGCCGCTGCCTGGGTTGCCTTGTCCCGCAGCGCATTCCAATCGATATCAGGCATACCGCAACCCCATCGCAGTGTCCGATTTAAGACCGACTCGAGCCGAACAACCTAACTCTGACACGACACTTCGCTCGGCGGACTGTTGGGCATAGGCCGCCACCTGGCAGGGTTAGGCTGAACTGCCCGGCTTGACTGTCGTTTGAACGTCCGAGAAGGCGGTGAGGACTCGGTGAGTACACAGGCGACAACCGCCGACCAAGCCACATCCGCACCGGCGCCGTCGCGCAAGCGGCGACCACCGCGAACCCTGTATCGGGGCGACCCCGGTATGTGGTCGTGGGTCCTGCATCGCATCTCCGGCGCGACCATCTTCTTCTTCCTGTTCGTGCACGTCCTGGACGCCGCGATGCTGCGGGTGAGCCCGCAGACCTACAACGCGGTGATCCACGACTATCAGACCCCGATCGTCGGCCTGATGGAATACGGCCTGGTAGCCGCGGTACTTTTCCACGGGCTGAACGGGATCCGGGTCATCCTGATCGACTTCTGGTCCGAGGGTCCCCGATACCAGCGGCTGATGTTGTGGATCGTCGGCATCGTCTTCCTGCTGCTCATGGTTCCGGCCGGTGTGGTGACCGGCATCCACATCATGGAGCACTTCCGATGAGCAGCCCCGACCTTCAGCTCGGCCCCGGCCAGCTAGCGCCGGTGCGGCAACGCTCCCACGACCGCCCCGCCAGCCTGGACAATCCGCGGTCGCCGCGGCGCCGGGCCGGCATCCCGAACTTCGAGAAGTTCGCCTGGCTTTTCATGCGGTTTTCGGGCGTCACACTGGTGTTCCTGGCGGCCGGGCACCTGTTCATCATGCTGATGTGGGACAACGGCGTTTACCGCATCGACTTCAACTACGTGGCGCAGCGCTGGGCTTCGCCGTTCTGGCAATTCTGGGATCTGGCGCTGTTGTGGCTGGCGCAGTTGCACGGAGGCAACGGCCTGCGCACCATCATCGACGATTACAGCCGCAAAGACAGCACCCGGTTCTGGCTCAACAGTCTGCTGCTGTTGTCCATGGGGTTCACGTTGGTCCTGGGCACTTACGTGATCGTGACGTTCGACCCGAACATCTCGTGAAAGGCGACCGGTGATCCAGCAACACCGATACGACGTGGTGATCGTCGGCGCGGGCGGTGCCGGGATGCGCGCGGCCGTCGAGGCCGGGCCGCGGGTGCGCACCGCGGTGCTGACCAAGCTGTACCCCACCCGCAGCCACACCGGCGCCGCCCAGGGCGGCATGTGCGCCGCGCTGGCCAACGTCGAAGACGACAACTGGGAATGGCACACGTTCGACACCGTGAAGGGCGGCGACTACCTCGCCGACCAGGACGCCGTGGAGATCATGTGCAAGGAAGCCATCGACGCGGTGCTGGACCTGGAGAAAATGGGGATGCCGTTCAACCGCACCCCCGAGGGCCGGATCGACCAGCGCCGCTTCG
>Ga0335076_10000472_pt1 | contig 37075 bp, 37 predicted proteins | sample Lox_Sample_25_FD_206717 | JGI IMG/M metagenome (GOLD analysis project Ga0335076, IMG submission 206717) | Soil microbial communities from Loxahatchee National Wildlife Refuge, Florida, United States - Lox_Sample_2.5 | ecosystem: Environmental > Terrestrial > Soil > Wetlands | place: USA...
CGAAGCGTCCGATTCGCAATCGGGCCAACCGCAGCACGGCAGCCAGCGCAAGACGCAAAAAAAATCCAACAAGCGCGACGTGCACGGCTGGGTCGTGCTCGACAAGCCGGTGGGCATGACGTCGACGCACGCGGTCGCCGTCATCAAGCGGCTTTATGCCGCCAAGCGCGCCGGCCATGCCGGCACGCTCGACCCGCTCGCCTCGGGCTGTCTGCCGATTGCGCTCGGCGAGGCGACCAAGACCGTGCCCTACGCGGTGGACAGCCGGAAGACTTACCTGTTCACCGTGCGCTGGGGCGAGGAGCGCGATACCGACGATGCCGAGGGTCGGGTTGTAGCCACAAGTGATCGGCGCCCGGACGCCGCGGCGATCGGGAGGCTGTTGCCGCGCTTCATCGGCGCGATTGAGCAGATTCCGCCTCGCTATTCCGCCATCAAGGTCGATGGTGAGCGAGCTTATGATTTAGCACGGGGTGGCGAGACCGTGGAACTGGCGCCTCGGACAGTCGAAATCCACCGTCTGGAGCTGGTGGACATGCCGGACCCCGACCATGCGGTGCTGGCGGCCGAATGCGGCAAGGGAACTTATGTCCGGTCTTTGGCCCGCGACCTCGGCCGGACCCTCGGCGTGCTCGGTCACGTCTCGGCGCTGCGCCGGAACCGGGTTGGCCCGTTTCACGAAGCCGACATGATACCCCTGGAACGGGTCGAAGCTTTGTGCCATAGAGCCGCGGCAGGCGAGGGACACCTTGCCGATACGCTTCTGCCGATCGAGACCGCGCTGGACGACATCCCGGCGCTGGCCGTGAGCCCGGCGGACGCGGCAAGGCTCTCAAGGGGCCAAGCCGCATTGTTGCGCGGACGGGACGCCTCAATCTTCCGCGGTATGGTCCAGGTCGCTTCCAGCGGCCAGCTTGTGGCCATTGCCGAGGTCGAACGTGGAGAGATCGTTCCCCGACGCGTGTTTAATTTAGCCGGCATCGCAGGCCGAGCCGGCAGAAAGAGGGTTCAGGACGATGTCGACATCGACCGCGCGTAAAGCGGAATTGATCAAGACCTATGCCACCAAGGCCGGCGATACCGGTTCGCCCGAAGTGCAGGTTGCTCTGCTCTCGGAACGGATCAACCAGTTGACCGATCATTTCAAGACGCATGTCAAAGACAACCACTCGCGGCGCGGCTTGCTCAAGCTCGTGTCGCAGCGGCGCCAGATTCTCGATTATCTGCGGCGCACCGATGATGGGCGTTACCAGGGACTGATCGAACGGTTGGGTATTCGCCGTTGACAACTTCACGCGCGGGAACGTCCCGCGCGTTTGTCGGCGGAGCGCATGAAGCGTCCGCCATTACCCGGCAGCGAAGCTGCCGTTTGCCGGACGGGCCCGTAGCCCGTTCAATCCGATGAAGGTCCGAAAGCCATGGCAGGATCGCCGGACGCTGATGCGGCATTGCAGCTCCGTCGCTGCGCCGTCAGCGTCTCGCCGTCTTGCTTATGGCTTTCGCACTTTCGCAAAAACCATGAGAGAAAATCGCAATGTTTAAAATTCATAACGTGGAACTCGACTGGGGTGGCCGACCGCTCAAGTTAGAAACCGGAAAAATCGCCCGCCAAGCCGACGGTGCCGTCATCGCCACTTACGGCGAGACCACCGTTCTGGCGACCGTCGTCGCCGCCAAGCAGCCGAAGCCAGGCGTCGACTTCCTGCCACTCACCGTCAATTACACCGAAAAATACTATGCAGCCGGCCGCATTCCCGGCGGCTATTTCAAGCGCGAGCGCGGTCCGACGGAAAAAGACACGCTGACCTCGCGCCTGATCGATCGTCCGATCCGTCCGCTGTTCGCCGAAGGCTGGCGCTGCGACACCCAGGTCATCGTCACCGTGCTCTCGCACGACCAGGAGAACGATCCCGACATCGTCGCCATGATCGCGGCCTCCGCGGCGCTGACATTGTCCGGCGCGCCGTTCATGGGCCCGATCGGCGCCGCCCGCGTCGGCTTCAGCAACGGCGAATACGTGCTCAACCCGACGCTCGACGAAATGAAGGAGACCAAGCTCGATCTCGTCGTCGCCGGCACGCAGGAGGCGGTGCTGATGGTGGAGTCGGAAGCGCAGGAGCTCTCCGAGGAAATCATGCTCGGCGCCGTGATGTTCGGCCACCGGCACTTTCAGCCGGTGATCAACGCGATCATCCAGCTCGCCGAGAAAGCCGCCAAGGAGCCACGCGAATTCGCGATGCCGGAAACGGCTGTTCTCGAAAAGGAAATGCTCGGCGTCATCGAGCAGGATCTGCGCAAGGCCTATGCGATCCCGGCCAAGCACGAGCGCCAGGATGCCGTCGCCGCCGCCAAAAACAAGGTGATGGCGCACTTCTTCCCGGACGGCGCCGACAATCCGGACCGGCCGATGACGCAGGTCGCCGCCGTGTTCAAGGAGCTCGAAGCCAAGATCGTGCGCTGGAACATTCTCGACACCTCAAAGCGCATCGACGGCCGCGACCTCGTCACCGTACGGCCGATCGTCGTCGAAGCCGGCTTCCTGCCGCGCACCCATGGTTCGGCGCTGTTCACCCGCGGCGAGACGCAGGCAATCGTGGTGGCCACGCTCGGCACCGCCGAAGACGAGCAATTCATCGACGCGCTGCAGGGCACGTACAAGGAGGCGTTCCTGCTGCACTACAATTTCCCGCCCTTCTCGGTCGGTGAAACCGGCCGCATCGGTGCGCCGGGCCGCCGCGAAATCGGTCATGGCAAGCTGGCCTGGCGCGCAATCCGTCCGATGCTGCCGCCGAAGGAGGAATTCCCCTATACCATCCGCGTGGTGTCGGAGATCACCGAGTCGAACGGCTCGTCGTCAATGGCGACGGTGTGCGGCACTTCGCTGGCGCTGATGGATGCCGGCGTGCCGCTCAAGCGGCCGACCGCCGGCATCGCCATGGGGCTGATCCTCGAGGGCCAGCGCCACGCCGTGCTGTCCGACATTCTCGGCGACGAGGATCACCTCGGCGACATGGACTTCAAGGTCGCGGGCACCGCCGACGGCGTCACCGCGCTGCAGATGGACATCAAGATCGCCGGCATCACCGAAGAGATCATGAAGGTCGCGCTCAACCAAGCCAAGGGCGGCCGCATGCACATCTTGGGCGAGATGGCCAAGGCGCTCGACCATGCCCGCGCCGAGCTCGGCGAATACGCGCCGCGCATCGAGACCTTCAAGATCCCGACCGACAAGATCCGCGAAGTGATCGGCACCGGCGGCAAAGTGATCCGCGAGATCGTCGAGAAGACCGGCGCCAAGATCAATATCGAGGACGACGGCACGGTGAAGGTGGCCTCCGCCAACGGCGAACAGATCAAGGCGGCGATCAACTGGATCAAGTCGATCGCGTCGGAGCCGGAAGTCGGTCACATCTACGAGGGCACGGTGGTCAAGGTCATGGACTTCGGCGCCTTCGTGAACTTCTTCGGCGCCAAGGACGGCCTGGTTCACATCAGCCAGCTGGCGCCGCGCCGGGTGCAGAAGACCTCCGATGTCGTCAAGGAAGGCGACAAGGTGAAGGTCAAGCTGCTCGGCTTCGACGAACGCGGCAAGACGCGGCTGTCGATGAAGGCAGTCGATCAGGACACCGGCGAGGACCTCGAGGCCAAGCAGAAGGCCGAGGGCGAGCAGCAGCCCGAAGCGGCAGCGGGCGGCGCGGAGTAATCCGCCGCATCGGTCTTGCAGCGAAACGGACAAAGGCGGCCTGGCGGCCGCCTTTTTGTTTTCAATCGGCGACCATGTGGCTGGTATCGGCCGGTGCGCCCGCGCGCCGGAACACCAGCAGCAGCGGAAACACCGCAAGCGTCGCAATCATCAGCATCTTGTAATCGTCGATATAGGCGATGATCTGCGCCTGCTCGGTGATGACCGAATCGAGCGCGGCGCGGCCGGCCGCTGTCAGCGGATCCCAGAAATGCGCCACCGATGGCGCATCGAAGCCGTGATTCACGGCGGTGACATGCGACGCGATACTGGCGTGATTGACCTGCGTGTTGCGGGTGAGCAGCGCGTTGACCACCGAAATGCCGACGCTCGAGCCGATATTGCGCGACAGATTATAGAAGCCGGCCCCTTCGGTGCGCTGTTCGGCTGACAAGGTCGAGAGCGTGGCCGCGCTCAACGGCACGAAGAGGAAGCCGAGCCCGACGCCTTGGACGATACCGACCTCGATGATCGTCGATTCAGGCACATCCGGCGTCCAGCCGGTCATGGCGCTGAACGACCAGGCCGTCAGCGCCAGACCGATGCCGAGCAGGATCCGCGTATCGACCCGGCCGACCAGGCGACCGACGACAAGCATCGACGCCATGGTGCCGACGCCACGCGGTCCCATGACGAGACCCGCGGTGACCACCGGATAGTTCATCAGCTCTTGCAGGTAAGGCGGCTGCAAGGCGAGCGAGGAGTAATAGGTCAGGCCCACGATCGAGACGAACACCACGCCGGCCGCGAAATTGCGGTCGCGGAACAGGTCCGGGCGCACGAACGGCTTCTCGGCGGTGAAGGTGTGAACAATGAACAGGTAAAATGCCGAAGCCGCGACAATGGCCTCGATGATGATCTCGCCCGAGCTGAACCAGTCCTTGATCTCGCCGCGGTCGAGCATCACTTGCAGCGCACCGAGCGTGAGACTCAACGTGCCGAAACCGAACCAGTCGAGCTTGTCGCCTTCGCGCCGCGGCGTGTCCGGCAAGAAGATGACCATGCCGATCAAGCCGAGAATGCCGATCGGCAGATTGATATAGAAGACATAGCGCCAGCTGTAATTCTCGGTGAGCCAACCGCCGAGCACGGGTCCCAGCACCGGGCCGACCATCACGCCGACGCCGAACAGCGCCATGGCGAAGCCCTGGCGCTCCTTCGGATAGACCGAGAACAGGACCGACTGCGACAGCGGCACCAAAGCCGCGCCGAAGGCGCCTTGCAGCACGCGGAACAGCACAATCTGCAACAGCGATTGCGCCATGCCGCATAGCATCGAAGCGATCGTGAAACCGCCGACAGAAGCGAGAAACAGACGCTTGAGACCGAAGCGGCCGGCAAGAAAGCCGGTCGGCGGCGTCATGATCGCGGCGGCGACGATGTAAGACGTCAGCACCCAGTCAATCTGATCCTGGCTCGCCGAGACGCTGCCCTGCATATAGGGCAGCGCGACATTGGCGATGGTGGTATCGAGCGCCTGCATCAAAGTGGCCAGGATCACGCACAGCGTGACCATGCCGACATTGACGCTTGCAGCTTTAGCCTCGGTGGCCATCGTGCTCACCAATCAAATACGCACGCAGATCAGTCGACGCGCTCACCACAAGTGCGGCAAGCCGCGGGCGTGGCCGGTATCGACATTGACCTCGACACTCATGCCGGCGCGCAACGGCGGCAGCTTCTGATCGCCGGCATCGACGCGCACCCGCATCGGCACGCGCTGCACGACCTTCACCCAGTTGCCGCTGGTATTCTGCGCCGGCAGCAAGGAAAACTCCTGCGCCGCCGCCGGGCTGATGCTTTGCACCGCGCCGTGCCAGACCGCACCGGGATAAGTGTCGACCGTCACCGTGACCGGCTGGCCCGGCCGCACATAAGTGAGCTCGGTCTCTTTCGGATTGGCATCGATCCAAAGATGGTCGGTATCGACCAGATAGAAGGCCGTCGTCGAGGCGGCGAGATATTTGCCGGGCGCGATGCTCGGCACGCTGGTCACCGTGCCGGCAAACGGCGCCTTGACGACGGTGTGATCGAGCTCGCGCTGTGCCTCATCGACCTGCGCCTGCGCCTGCAGATATTGCGGATGCTGCGCCGTCGCAATATCGGCATCGCCGCCGAGCCGCGCCAATTGCGTCGCCGCCTGGTGGCGCAGCGATTCGAGCTTGTTCTTGTCGTTGAGCAGCGTGTACTGCGCCTGATCGAACACGGCCTGCGATACCGTGCCGGAATGCAGCAGCATGTTTTCGCGATTGTAATTGGTCTGGTCGAGATCGACCTGCGCCTGCTGGGCCGCAGCGTCGCTCAGCATGTGCTTGTAATCCTGCTTCATTGCATCGATCGACAAGGCGGTCTGCGCCAGATTGGCCTTGGCATTGTCGAGCGCGATCTGGAACTGCCGCGGATCGAGCCGGTACAGCACTTGACCCTGGGTGACATGCTGATTGTCGGTCACGTCGACGTCTTGCACCAGGCCGGCGACGTCGGTCGAGATCGCGACCTTGTCGGCATCGACATAGGCATCGTCGGTCGACATGATCTTGCCGCCGGTGAAATAGAAATAGCCGCCAGCGATCAACGCCACCGGCAGCAGGCCGAACAGCGCCCAGCGCGTCATGCGCTTGCGGTCGATTTGCCTTGCTTTGCCCGACACCGCGCCAAACCGGCGCGACACAACCGGCTGCGTTTCGCGGCGTTCGGCTGTTTCTTCGGGCTCGGCCGACGGTGGTACGGATTTGAGCGCGCGCTCAGCCATAGCGCTGCTCTCCTTCCCCTGCCGGTGCGGCGGCCGCGTGCTTATGCTGGATGGCCTGACGCAAATTCTCCTTCACGATTGCAAGCTGAGCGACCATGAGCTCGACATGCTCACGCGCGACGCCGGCAAGCGCGGTCCCCATCAATTCGTTGCCGAGCTCGCCGAGCTGCTCAAGGAGCGGCTTTGCCTTGGGCGTCAGATAGAGCAGCTTGGCGCGGCGGTCGTTGGGATCGGGGCGGCGCTCGATCAGGCCGCATTCGGCCAATCGGTCGAGCAGGCGCGTCAGCGTGATCGGTTGCAGATCGAGCATTTCGGCGAGTTCGGCCTGTTTGAGGCCCTCGAACCGGTCGAGCCGGACCAGCACAACCCATTGGGCGCGGGTAATTCCGAACTGGCTCGCTTTGTGATCCGCATGGGTCCGGAGCATTCTGGCTACGTCATTGAGAATAAATCCGAATTCTCGATTGAGCGAGCGTGGCAGCATCGCAGCCTCCAAAGCCGTGGGCCAGGTTTTGGCCGATCACATGCAAACACAATATAAGTGCACTTATTAAATTTATATGTCGAGAAGGTTGCAGGGCAGCCCTGCGCAACGGGCATTGCCAAGAAGCCGGGTGCACCAAAGCCGGGAAATTCAAACGAGGCCGAGATCCGCGAAAGCCGTCATGTGCTGGTCGGCCGAGCTCGACGAGAAGCAGCAGAACACGACCTGCGTGATGCCCCGAGGCGCGGCACTGATCTCGGCGACCACCGTACCCACCGCGATTCGCGCCGCACGATCGGGCGGGAAGCGATAAATGCCGGTCGAGATCGCCGGATATGCAATCGAGGCGACACGATTGGGAACGGCGAGATCGAGCGCCGTGCGATAGCAGGACGCCAACAGATCGTCTTCACCGCCGCCGCCGTTCCAGACCGGACCGACCGCATGAATCACGTATTTGGCCGGCAGCCGAAAGCCCGGTGTGATCTTGGCGCCGCCAGTAGCGCAACCGCCGAGTCTCTCGCAGGCCGCCAACAGTTCGGGCCCCGCCGCACGATGGATCGCGCCGTCCACGCCGCCGCCGCCGAGAAGGCTGCGATTGGCGGCGTTGACAATGGCGTCGACCGCAAGCGTGGTGATGTCGGCAACGCGGATTTCAAGTTTTGCCGGCCCGACATCTGCGGTCAGAAGCGGAGGCTGTGGCGCGGACATGTTGCGAGTTTATCAGGTTCGCTGCACAAGCGCCCTCGCCTCGCGCATTCGCTGCGTGAGCAAGGTCAAGCCCATTCCGCCTGCGCTTCGGCGGCCAGATCGACCGTGCTTCGCACGCCGATATCGTCGAAATGCTCGTCGAGAAAGCGCCGCGCCGCGCGCTTGCCGCTGAGATGCAGCATGTCGAAGAAATCGGAATCCGTCGACAGCTTGCTGAAGGAATCGAAATTCGTCCCGAAGCGGTCGAGCAAGATGCGGTGCACTTTGATGCGCCGGTATTGCCCGGGCCCGGTGCCGCGCACCAACCGGCCCTGATCAATCAGGCGCGCCACGAATTCGATGGCGCGGAATTCGTCGATCAGCGAGGAATTGAAGGTGATCTCGTTGATGCGGTTCATGATCTCGCGGGCCGATGTCGGCGTCGACTTGCGCTCCAGCGGGTTGATCTCGACCACCAGCACGTCCTCGGTACTGGTGGTGTGGAAAAAGGGAAAGATCACCGGATTGCCGCGATAACCGCCGTCCCAATAGGGCACGCCGTCGATTTCGACCGCCTGAAACAAAGTCGGCAGGCAAGCGGACGCCATGACGGCATCCGCAGTGATCTTCTCGCGGCTGAAGACGCGGACCCGGCCGCTATGCACATTGGTCGCGGAAACGAAAATCTGAAATTCGGTATTCGCCCGCAGCTTCTCGAAATCGACAAAGCGCTCGATGAGATCCTTCAGCGGATTGATGTTGAGCGGATTGATGTCATAGGGCGAAAAATAGCGCGACATCGCGTTCATCCAGGCCTGGACCGACGCGCCCTCGAGCGGCGTGAACGAAAGGAGCCGCTCCAACACCGTCCGCTGCAGCGCCGGCAGATTTCCCGTGCTCGACACTGCACGCCAGAAATCGGCGAGCCGCTGCTGTGCCTCCTGGCGTCCGCCGCGGATCAGGCCGTCGACCAGCATCACCGCATTGACCGCGCCGGCCGAAGTACCGGACACGCCTTCGACAATGAGCCGCTCGTCGCTCAAGATCTGCTCGAGCACGCCCCAGGTGAACGCGCCATGCGCGCCGCCGCCTTGCAGCGCGAGATTGATGCGTTTCGCCGACGCGGCCTTTTTGTCAGCCGCGCGACCGGGAAGGATTGCCGAGAACGGATTTTTCATGCCCAAGATTCTTCATGCCCCCAGCATATGCCAGCTGGCATGTGGCGGCTGGCATGTTGTTAACGGCTATTCCGCCGTCCAGCCGCCATCGATCGAAAGGTTGGCACCGGTGATCGACCTGGCTGCATCCGACGCGAGATAGACAGCGAGGTCGGCGACTTCGTCGACGGTGACGAATTCCTTGGTCGGCTGGGCCGCCAACAGCACGTCGCGCTTGACCTGTTCCGCCGTCATGTTGCGCGCTTTCATCGTGTCCGGGATCTGCTTCTCGACGAGCGGCGTCCAGACATAGCCCGGACTGATGCAGTTTGCGGTGATGCCGAAAGTTGCGGTTTCCAGCGCCACCGTCTTGGTGAGACCGGCAAGCCCGTGCTTCGCCGTCACATAGGCCGATTTGAACGGCGAAGCGACCAGCGAATGCGCCGACGCCGTGTTGATGATGCGGCCCCACTTGCGCGCCTTCATTCCCGGCACCGCGGTGCGGATGGTGTGAAAGGCCGACACCAGATTGATGGCGATGATCAAATTCCACTGGTCGACCGGAAAATCCTCGATCGGCGCGACGTGCTGAATGCCGGCATTGTTGACCAGAACATCGAGCGAGCCGAAAGCCGCCTCGGCACCTTTGATCATGTCGACGATCTGATCGGGCTTGGTCATGTCCGCTGCTGAATAGGCGGCTTTGACGCCGAAATCCTTCTCGATGCTGGAACGCTCCTTCTCGATGGCGTCTTTGTCGCCGAAGCCGTTGATGGTGATATTGGCGCCTTGCGCGGCAAAGGCGCGGGCCATGGCGAGACCGATGCCCGAGGTCGAACCCGTCACCAGTGCGGACTTTCCTTTCAGCATGATAAACCCCAATTCAATGAGAGTGGCCTATTGAACGATAGCCGGCCGGACGAAAGCAGGTCCTGCCAAGCTGTGTTGGCGGCAAAAGCCGCGAAAGCCGGGTGGACTTTGAGGCGCTTCTTGCTGCAGCGCAACATAAAAATCCGACGATGCGTCACGTTTTCGCGATCCTCGAGGCGCTCCATAATTCCCTCGGACTCCGGTTCCGGCAGAAATTCGTGCTGTCGCGTTTTGAACTGACAGGTTCGGCGATTAGAATGAACAAGCAATGACGAACATGCCTCGGGCAATTTTCCCGGCACCGGATCACGACCACGAGCGCTGCACCAGCGCCGCGATCGCGCATGCCGAGGCACAATGCGCCGCCCGCGCACAGCGCCTGACACCGATTCGCCGCCAAGTGCTCGAGGCCTTGCTTGCAAGTCATAAGCCGCTTGGTGCCTACGAAATCATCGCGTATTTGGCGCAGCGGAGCGGCACGCGGCACAGTGCAAGCCGGCAAAGCCGGCCGGCGCCGATCACGGTTTATCGTGCGCTCGACTTTCTGCGCGAGAACGGTCTCGTTCATCGCATCGAGAGCCGCAATGCCTTCGTCGCCTGTGCGCGCAATCACGACGATAATGAGCTCGTGGTTTTTCTGATCTGCGAGAAATGTGGTGCGGTCGGCGAAGCGACCGGCGGCGGCGCCGCCGAAGCGTTGAGGTCGGCGGCACGCGCAGCGGGATTTTCACCGAAGAGCCCGCTCATCGAAATCGCCGGCATTTGCTCGCATTGCCGCGAGACTTGAGACGCCGATATTCTGGCGCTCTCGGCGTTCTCCTGAAGCTCGGCCGGCGCGACGCCGGTTACGATTTCGCGTTGTGACCTGTAGAACCCGGAACATTACGTCGCAGGGCACAGCGTTCTTGCGACATCAGACCATCGCCGTAGACCATGGCCGTTTCTGGCTGCAGCCCGGCGCACCGCATGGTTTCTGTCGGGCAAACAGGGTTAAACCTCGGTCGATTGAGGCAATGGCGCCGGCGTCTGTCGGATCGGCGTCAACGGCGACTGACCGCAATTATTCATTTACTCACAATATGATAGCCGAAACGGGGCCAGCTTGACGGCGGCCATGACATAAAGACGTTATCGGAATTTAGTTTCCTCGCAATCCGGGCAGGTCAGCGCCTCGTCAACCGCCTCCAGTGAGGCTATATGCTGGGGGCCGAGCTCAGCCCTTTTTGTACTCCGGCGGGGTCGTCAGCCCGGCTGACGGCCGGCCCCCAAGATCTGTAAGGACTTGTCATGATGGAATTTCCTGGTCCGGCCGCGCGGCATCAGACCATTGCCGTGAAGGTCGGCAACGTGACCGTTGGCGGCGGCGCGCCGATCGTGGTGCAGTCGATGACCAATACCGATACCGCCGACGTCGAGGCGACGACGAAACAGGTCGCGGCGCTGGCGCGCGCCGGCTCGGAGATCGTGCGCATCACGGTGGATCGCGATGAGGCCGCAGCCGCCGTGCCGCACATCAAGGACCGGCTTCTGAAAATGAAAGTCGACGTACCGATCGTCGGCGACTTCCACTACATCGGCCACAAACTGCTTGCCGATCATCCGGCTTGCGCCGAGGCGCTCGATAAATATCGCATCAATCCCGGCAATGTGGGCTTCAAGGAAAAAAAGGACAAGCAGTTCGGCGCGATCGTTGAAACCGCGATTCGTCACAACAAGCCGGTGCGCATCGGCGCCAATTGGGGCTCGCTCGACCAGGAACTGCTCACGCACCTGATGGACGAGAATTCGCGCTCCAATCATCCGATCGATGCCCGCGACGTCACCCGCGAAGCCATGGTGCAGTCCGCACTGCTTTCAGCCGAGCGCGCCGAAAACATCGGCCTGCCACGGAACAGAATTATCCTTTCGGCGAAGGTCTCCGCCGTGCAGGATCTCATTGGCGTCTACGGCGAATTGGCCCGGCGCTCGAATTATGCATTGCATCTCGGCCTGACCGAGGCCGGCATGGGCTCCAAAGGCATCGTCGCCTCTTCGGCCGCCATGGGCGTTTTGCTGCAGCAAGGCATTGGCGACACGATCCGCATTTCGCTCACGCCGGAGCCGAATGGCGACCGCACGCTCGAAGTGAAAGTCGGCCAGGAATTGCTGCAGACCGTGGGGCTGCGCACCTTCGTACCGCTGGTCGCGGCCTGCCCCGGTTGCGGCCGGACCACGTCGACGACGTTTCAGGAACTCGCCGCCAGCATCCAGAAATTCATCCGCGACTCGATGCCGGAATGGAAGACGCGTTATCCGGGTGTCGAAGGCCTCAACGTTGCGGTCATGGGCTGCATCGTCAATGGACCAGGCGAATCCAAACATGCCGACATCGGAATTTCGCTGCCGGGCACCGGCGAGCAGCCGACCGCGCCGGTCTTCATCGACGGCAAGAAGGCCCTGACCTTGCGGGGGCCGACCTTGGCGGCCGATTTCCAAAAGATAGTGGTCGACTACATCGAGCAGCGATTCGGCGCCCAGCGCACCGCGGCTGAATAGCCCGGGGACCCCGAGCGGACTGCCGCCCCTCAGGGGGCTCCTTGGGGGCCCCTTGGGATACCGTCGCCGGCTTGCAATATCCCAAAAACTCGTCTCCGCGGGCCGGATCAGCGGCAAAATGGTTGCCAAATAATCACAGCGTTGGGAAATCACCCGCTGTCCACCGCCTTATTCTCGACAGGACCGCGCGGCTCGTCCAAGTTCCCTGTTAACCATACGGCGATAGCATGCCCGTTATTGGGTCCGCCTGTGGAGGGGGAGTCTTCAGATGAAGCGGTTAATTCTTGCAGCCCTGGCCTTGACGATGGCCATTGGGCTGCAGCCAAACGTTGCGCAGGCGCAAGGCCCAGCTCCAGCTCCGACCTGGGGGTGGGGCAACGGTTCGTTCTTGGATTGGTGGGGCCACGGCCAGGATCCCCGTCTCACCACGGCCGGCATCGGCATCGGCATCGGCACCGGGGTTGGCGCTTATTTTCTGACGCAGAAGCACGGCAATCCGGGGCATGCCCGCGTAACGACGCTCGGCGCCTATGGGATCACCACCGGCGCCTGCATGGTCGCCACGCCGTTCGTCTACACCGTCGCGGTCAATCGTCCGCTCACCTATCGCGAAGTCTATATGGGCATGGCCGATTGCATCGTGCCGTTCATCGGCAGCTATCTCGTCAACGCCTATCTACCGCATAACGTGCTTTATGACGGCGTAAACGGAAAGATGGTTCGCTACTGAATCCAACGCACGCCCGACGGAAATAAGAAAGCCGGCCACAAGGGCCGGCTTTTTTGTTGCTCAATTCGCGCTCCAAGAAAATGCGCGCTGATTCAGTGCTTCTTCTCAAGCCGGCGCAAGACTTCATCAAGCTGGTCGTGATTGCGATAGCGGATCGTGAGCGTGCCGCCACGCGCGCCATCCTCGATATTCACCAGCAGGCCGAGCGAGTCGGAAATCCGCTTTTCGAGCGCGACCAGATCGGCATTCTTTTCGGCGCGTGCATGCGACCCGCGTCCATTGCCCTTGCCGTGCTTGTGCCCGGACTCGCGCGCCATTGCCTCGACCTGGCGCACATTAAGGCCGCGCGAAACAATCTCCTCGGCAAGCTGTTCGGCATTGGGCTGACCGATCAGCATGCGCGCGTGTCCGGCGGAAAGCTTGCCGGACTGAATGTGCGCCTTCACTGATTCGGGGAGTTTCAGAAGCCGTAATGTATTGGCGACGTGGCTACGGCTCTTGCCGACGATCTTGGCGACGTCGTCCTGGCTGTTATGAAACTCATCCATCAAGGCGCGATAGCCTTCGGCCTCCTCCAGCGCATTGAGATCGGCGCGCTGAACGTTCTCGATAATGGCGATTTGCAGGGCTTCCGCGTCGGTCGCCTCGATAATAACGACGGGCACTTCGTGCAGGCCGGCGCGCTGCGCCGCGCGCCAGCGCCGCTCGCCGGCGATGATCTCATAAGCGTCGCCGGCACCGCGCACCGGCCGCGCGACGATCGGCTGAATGATGCCGCGCTCGCGCAACGAGGCGACGAGTTCATCAAGCTCGACATTCGAGAAAGTGCGCCGCGGATTGCGCGCATTGGGCCGCAGCGCGCCGGTCGGCACCCGGCGCTGACCGCGTGGACGCTCCGACGACGCTTCCGCCGAGACTTCACCGATCAAAGCGGCAAGCCCGCGGCCCAGTCGCGATCGCGATGCGTCGTCCGCCATCGCCGCCTTCCCCAAAAGATCACTCACTTAAATTGCCCTCATCCAACACTGAGCTTCTTTTCGCGCTGGATGATTTCGGTAGCGAGGCGCAGATAGGCTTCACTGCCGCTGCATTTGAGATCGTAGACCAGCACCGGCTTGCCGTAAGACGGCGCTTCCGACACCCGCACATTGCGCGGGATGATCGTATCATAGACCTTCGCGCCCATGAATTCGCGCACATCGGCGACAACTTGGCCCGACAGATTGTTGCGCGCGTCGAACATCGTCAGCACGACGCCATGAATGGTGAGCCCGGGATTGAGCTGCTCGCGAACCGACTCTACGGTCTTGAGCAATTGCGACAGGCCCTCGAGCGCGAAGAACTCGCATTGCAGCGGCACCAGAATGGCATTCGCGGCCGCCATCGCATTGACGGTGAGCAGATTCAACGACGGCGGACAATCGACCAGCACGTAGCTGAACTGCGTCCCGCCGGTCGTGTTGAGCGGCGCCAATGCGCTGCGCAGGCGGAACGCCCGATCGCGCGCCTGGCCGATCTCGAGCTCAAGACCGGAAAGATCGAGCGTCGATGGCGCGAGATGCAACCGCGGCACCGCGGTCGGAACGATAGAGTCGCGCAGTGCAGCTTCGCCGGTCAGCACGTCATAGGTCGAATGATTGCGGCTGCGGCGATCGATGCCGAGTCCCGTCGAAGCATTGCCCTGCGGATCCAGATCGACAATGAGAACGTCCTCGCCGATCGCGGCAAGCGCGGTGCCGAGATTAATGGCGGTCGTGGTCTTGCCGACCCCGCCTTTCTGGTTGGCGACGGCAAGCACGCGCGGCGCCCTCGCCTCTAGGGCAGCGCGCATGCCCTGCGGCGAAGGGAAGGCGATTACGGTCGGATCGGATGCATCATCAATGGTGGCTGTCATGGCTGCTGTCCAAAGCTGGCTTGGTCCAGACTTTCAACTTTAGGTTGCTATAGATCAAATCCTAAAGTCGCGGTTCAACGCTTTCGACGACAACGATCCGGGATCTTGGATCGGTCCGGCTCACTGTTAGGCTGGTCTTGATGTTCCAATATTTAGCGGCTTCGGTCAATTCAGCGGCAACATCTTGTCCCTTGGGAAACAGACCACGGGCCCCTTTTTTCAACAAGGGATAAGCGTCGCCGAGCAATTTCGGCAGCGGCGCCAAAGCGCGCGCAGTCACGATATCAATGTGCGGCGGGGCGCGCTTAACAAAATCAGCGATCCGCACAGCGTGAACTTGCACCGGCGCGGCCGTGGCTTTGGCGGCCTCGCGAAGAAACGTCGCCTTTTTGCCAATGCTCTCGACCAGGTGGACTTCGGCAACCTTCTCGTCAGCCAAGGCGCAGGCAATGACCAGTCCTGGGAAGCCAGCGCCGGAGCCAAGATCGACCCAGATTTGTGAGCTGGCTTGTGATTCTGTAGTCCGGTTTTGGGACAGTTCGATCAGCTGCAGGGAATCGGCGATGTGTCGCGTCCAAAGCTTCGCTTCGGTCGAAGGCGCGATCAGATTGGTGTGCCGCTGCCATTCCAAAAGGACCGCAACAAAACGGTCCAGTCGAGCCAATGTTTCACGTGAAACAGGCGTCAATACCAGCGCCTTTTCGCGATCTTCGGCGAGCGCGGCGGCAAAGTCCGCGGGCGCGTCGCGATGGCCGGCATTTGCCGGCGCCAGATTTGCACGTGTCGCATTCCCCCCGTGACGGGGCGCGTTCATCAGGCCACTCCGAGATTGGCTTTGCGGTTTGGCTTCTGGCTCTGCCGGCGCACATGGGCCACGAGAAGCGTCAGCGCTGCCGGCGTCATACCATCGATCCGCCCGGCCTGACCGATGGTGCGCGGCTTGTGGGTCAGCAGCTTGTGGCGGACCTCATTGGAAAGGCCAGGCAGCGTCGCGTAATCGAGATCGTCGTGAAGGATGAGGCTTTCGTCCCGCCGATAGGACTCGACGTCGGCCGCCTGACGACTGAGATAAACGTCGTACTTGGCGTCGATCTCGAGTTGCTCGGCGATTTTCGGCGCGACCGTCCCGAATTCCGGCCAGATCCGCGCCAAATCGGCAACCCCGAAATCCGGATAGGACAAAAGCTCAAACGCGCTACGACGCTGGCCATCCTTGCGCAGCGAAAGCCCATATTTGGCCGCCTCGGTCGGCGTGACCGATAGCGCATGCGCCATCGTCCGTACCGCCTCCAATTGCGCGACCTTTTCGCGATGCGCGCGAGCCCGTTCCGCGCCCACGCAGCCTAGCGCGATCCCACGATCGGTGAGTCGTTGATCGGCGTTGTCGGCCCGTAGCGTCAGGCGATATTCGGCGCGTGAGGTGAACATGCGATAGGGCTCGCTGACGCCGCGCGTCACGAGGTCATCGATCATCACCCCGAGATACCCCTCGGCCCGATCAAAGATGATCGGTGCACCTCCTGCGGCCTTGGCGGCGGCATTGAGCCCAGCCACCAGGCCCTGGGCACCGGCCTCCTCGTAGCCCGTCGTTCCATTGATTTGACCGGCGAGGAAAAGCCCCGGCAAACGGCGGGCTTCGAGCGAAGGGCACAGTTCGCGCGGGTCGACGTGATCATACTCGATGGCATAGCCCGGCCGAATGATGCGTGCCCGCTCCAGCCCGGGAATCGAGGCCACTATTGCGGCTTGGACGTCCTCCGGCAACGAGGTCGAAATGCCGTTCGGATAGACTGTCGTATCGTCGAGGCCTTCTGGCTCGAGGAAGATCTGGTGGCCGTCGCGCTCGCCAAAGCGGACGATCTTGTCCTCGATCGATGGGCAATAGCGCGGCCCCCGGCTTTGGATCTGACCGGAATACATCGGCGAACGATGCACATTAGCCCGAATGACCTCATGGGTCGTCGGCGTGGTGCGGGTGATGGCGCACTCGATTTGCGGATTGTCGATCCGCTTGGTCAGCGCCGAGAACGGCTCGGGAGGATCATCCCCCGGCTGCATTTCCAAGGCCTGCCAGTCGATGGTCTCGCCATCCAGCCGAGGTGGCGTGCCGGTCTTGAGACGCCCCAAAGCAAATCCGGTCCGCTCAAGCGTATCCGAGAGCCCCATTGACGGCGCCTCCCCGACCCTGCCCGCCGGAATCTGCCGCTCGCCAATATGAATCAGGCCGCGCAGAAAGGTGCCAGTCGTCAGGACCACCGCGGCGGCGCTAAACACCCGTCCATCCGCCAGCCGAATGCCCGTGACACGACCCTCGCCGAGGAGGTCATCCACTTCGCCTTCGATGACCGTCAAATTGGGCGTCGCGCGGATCGCCGCCTGCATGGCGGCCGCGTAAAGCTTCCGGTCAGCCTGGGCACGGGGGCCGCGCACCGCCGGACCTTTGCGCCGATTAAGCAAGCGAAACTGGATGCCCCCGGCATCGGCGACCCGGCCCATCAGGCCATCCAGCGCATCGATTTCGCGCACCAGGTGGCCTTTGCCGAGACCTCCGATGGACGGATTGCAGGACATCGCGCCGATGGTCGCAAAGCGCTGCGTCACCAGCGCCGTTCGGGCACCCGTGCGGGCAGCGGCGCCCGCCGCCTCACAGCCAGCGTGGCCACCGCCAACGACAATCACATCGAAGCGGCCGTCCATCGGATTCTCCAAGAAGGAGGCGGTTGTAGCCAACGGCGCATTGACGGTCAAAGCCCTAGCTCAGGTCTCCGCTGCGCTCCGCCGTTTCACGTGAAACAATTGCGCAATTAGCATCGAAATCCTTCGTTTCACGTGAAACACTGCCCGTCTGCGCACAACATCACTTGCCGATACAAAAATCACGAAAGATCACGTCGAGAATATCTTCGACGTCGACCCGTCCGGTCAGCCGGCCGAGGACCGTTGCCGCCGTCCGCAATTCCTCAGCGATGAGCTCCTCGCGGCCAGCTCCATGACCTTCTGCCAAGGCCCGGTCCAGCGCTGCTACGGTGTCCTCCAGCGCGCGCCGATGTCGCGCTCGCGTCACGATGCCGGATTCGGCACCGGCGAAGAACGACCGTACGTAACCGGTCAAGCCGATTTCCAAAGCTTCGATCCCCTGCCCGAGCGCCGCCGATAGCAAATAAGTGAATCCATATTCGGATTTTAATCCTTTTCCGCTGAAAGGACTTTTCCCAGTCAGATCGATCTTGTTTTGGATCAACCAAGTCTCGGAATCTTCGCCGAGCGCACGCTCCGGGACGTGTCCTTCACCCTCGGCACCATCGACCACCCAAAGCACCAAATCCGCCGAGGCCGCGCGTTCGCGTGCCCGGCGCATGCCCTCCTGCTCGATAGGCTCATTGCTCTCGCGGATTCCGGCAGTGTCCAACAACGTCACCGGATAGCCGTCGAGATCCAGATGCACCTCAATGACGTCGCGTGTGGTGCCGGCATAGGGCGATACGATCGCGGCGTCTCGTCGCGCTAAGCGATTGAAAAGAGTAGACTTTCCTGCATTCGGCGGGCCGGCTATGGCCACCACCAGGCCGTCACGCAAGCGCTCGCCGCGGCGGCCATCGCCGAGATTTGCTGCGATTTCGTCGCGCAATTGTTGCGCAGCATGAAGCGCCGGACCGACCAGCTCTTCCGGCACATCGGCCTCGTCGGAAAAGTCGATTCGCGCCTCGATCAGCGCCAGTGCTTCGATGAGACGCTGCCGCCAGGCCTCGGCGCGATCGCCGATCAGACCCTTGAGCTGCCGGAATGCTTGGCGCCGCTGCGCCGGCGTCTCCGCAGCGATCAGATCGCCCAAGCCCTCGACTGCGGTGAGATCGAGCCGCCCCGCCTCGAAAGCGCGGCGGGTGAATTCGCCGGGCTCGGCTAAACGACAGCCTGGTATCGCGCCGAATGCGTCGAGCACGGCGGCCACCACGGCGTGGCCGCCGTGCAATTGCAGCTCGGCCACGTCCTCGCCGGTCTCGCTGTGAGGCGCGGGAAACCACAGCGCCAGCGCCTCGTCGATCAGCTCGCCGTTGCGCGGATCGCGCACACGCGCCAGGACCGCTTTGCGCGGTTCCGGCATCCGGGCGATCAGTTTCTCGAGCGCAATACCGGCCAACGGTCCCGACACCCGCACCACGGCAATCGCCGCCGGCGGGCGTCCGGAGGACAAAGCGAAAATGGTGGAACGATCGGACATCGCGGCCAGTTGAAGCCCATCTGCGCGTGAGCGCTTCGCGCCCCGCGGGCTACTTGCTACGGTGCATCCATGTCAATGTCACAGCATCCGGCGCCACAGTCCGCGTCATCGTCGCCGCCGTCCCATGAAAACCGCCTGGCGCAGGAGACCAGTCCCTATCTCCTGCAGCACAAGCACAACCCGGTCGATTGGTGGGCCTGGGGACCTGAAGCACTCGCCGCCGCCAAACAAGACAACAAGCCGATCCTGCTGTCGGTCGGCTATGCCGCCTGCCACTGGTGTCACGTGATGGCGCACGAGAGTTTTGAAGACGACGCCACCGCGCGGGTCATGAACGACCTGTTCGTCAACATCAAAGTCGACCGCGAGGAGCGGCCCGATATCGATCAGATTTACATGTCGGCGCTGCATCACTTGGGCGAACATGGCGGCTGGCCGTTGACCATGTTTCTTACGCCCGATGGCGAGCCGATCTGGGGTGGCACTTATTTTCCGAAGACCTCGCGCTACGGCAAGCCGGCCTTTGTCGATGTGTTGCGCGAAATCGCGCGGCTGTTTCGCGAAGAGCCGCAGAAGATCGAGCAGAACCGCGCCGCGCTGATGCGCGAGCTTGCCGCGACAGCACGCGCCGGCCTCGGTGCGAGCATCGGGGTCGATGGATTGAATAGCGCCGCGCGCCAGCTTGGCGGCATTATCGATCCGGTCAATGGCGGCACGCGCGGCGCGCCGAAATTTCCGCAAGCCGCTTTGTTTGAACTTCTCTGGCGCGCCGGATTGCGCACCGGCGAAGCACGTTACTTCGCCGCGGTCGAGATCAGTCTCGATCACATTTGCGAAGGCGGCATCTACGATCATCTCGGCGGCGGCTTCTCGCGCTATTCCGTGGACGAGCGCTGGCTGGTACCGCATTTCGAGAAAATGCTTTACGACAACGCGCAGCTGCTCGAGCTTTTGGCCATCGCTTATCAACGCGACGGCAAGGCGCTGTACCGGCAGCGCGCGCGGGAAACCGTGGCCTGGCTCGAGCGCGAAATGACGGCGGGCGAGGGCGGCTTTTCCGCGTCGCTCGACGCCGATTCAGAAGGCGAAGAGGGAAAATTCTACGTTTGGTCCTACGACGACGTGATCAAACAGCTCGGCGCCGAGGACGGCGAATATTTTGCGCATTATTACGACGTGACGCCGGCGGGCAATTTCGAAGGGCATAACATCCTCAATCGACTGAAGCCGCTGCCGCGCAGCGAGGCCGACGATGCGCGGCTCGCCGCCTTGCGTGAAAAACTGTTCGCCGAACGCGAAAAGCGCATGCGGCCTGGACTAGACGATAAAGTCCTGGCCGATTGGAACGGGCTGATGATCGCGGCACTCGTCAATGCCGGACTTGTCTTCGACGAACCGTCCTGGCTCGTGCTTGCCTCGCGCGCCTTCGACTTTGTCGCAAGCGCGATGACGCGCGGCGACCGGCTCGGCCACTCCTGGCGCGAAGGCAAACTCAAGTTTCCAGGGCTTGCATCTGACCTTGCCGCCATGATCCGCGCCGCACTCGCGCTTCATGAAGCGACGGGACAGCAAAAAAATCTCGATCAGGCGCTGTCTTGGCAACGCGCGCTCGATCGCGATTACATCAATGCAGACGTTGGGACTTATTACCTCACCGCTGCCGATGCCGAAGGCCTTGTCATCCGGCCGGCCGCGACGACGGACGAGGCGACGCCCAATCACAACGCCGTTGCCGCGCAAAACCTGGTTCGGCTCGCTGTCTTGGCCGGCGATGATGCATGGCGCGACAAAGCCGACCGGCTGATCGGCGCCATCGTGCCGCAGGTTTCCGAAAACCTCTACATGCATATGGCATTGCTCAATGCCATCGATTTGCGGCTCAACGCGATCGAGATCGTGGTGACCGGGGAAGGAGAGGGAGCCGACGCGCTGCTCGCTGTCGCGCGCCGCGCGTCGCCGCTGAACCGCGTCGTGCTGCATGCACCGTCGGCCGCAGGCTTGCCGCAAAAACATCCGGCCCGCGCCAAGATCACCGCCGCAACGGCGCCGCAGGCCTTCATCTGCGTCGGCGAAACTTGCTCGCTGCCGGTGACCCGTGCGGACGCACTGGCCATCGCCATCAAAACTGCTGCCGAGCCGGTGCGACATTCTTGACGCCGCGATTCGCGCCGGTTCATGCTTTATAGAACCGCGGGGCGCGCCAGACGTCTTATCGATGACGTTCCTTTGGAGATCCAACCATGCGGCAATTCTTCGGATACGGGGGATACGGGATCGCTGTGACTCTCGTCGTCCTTGCGGCAGGCGGCGCGGCGACCAGCGCTCGCGCCGACGAATGGTGCGGCTACACCGCCCGCGACAACGCGATGATCGAATGCGGCTATACGACGATGGCGGATTGCCAGAGTGCCGTCGATAAAAACGGCAAAGGCGGAACTTGCTTTATCGATCCCGACACCGCGCTGAATTCCAAGCGGGCGACGCCGGCGACCGCGACCAAGCTTTTGCGGACTCTCGAGCCGGACACCAAGCGGGGCTGAACACCCCGCCGGCACAATTGCCTTACGTATTCATCGAGTCGAAGAACTCGGAATTGTTCTTGGTGTTGCGCAGCTTGTCCAACAGGAAGTCCATGGCGTCCATGGTGCCCATCGGATTGAGGATGCGGCGCAGCACGTACATCTTCTTGAGCTGATCCGGCGGCACCAGGAGTTCTTCCTTGCGGGTGCCGGAGCGGGTGATGTCCATGGCCGGGAAGGTGCGCTTGTCGGCGACCTTGCGGTCCAGGATCAATTCCGAATTGCCGGTGCCCTTGAACTCTTCGAAGATCACTTCGTCCATGCGGCTGCCGGTATCGATCAGGGCGGTCGCAATGATCGTCAGCGAACCGCCTTCCTCGATATTGCGCGCTGCGCCGAAGAAGCGCTTCGGCCGCTGCAAAGCATTGGCGTCGACGCCGCCGGTGAGCACCTTGCCGGATGACGGCACCACGGTGTTGTAGGCGCGGCCGAGGCGAGTGATCGAATCGAGCAGGATAACGACGTCACGGCCGTGCTCGACCAGGCGCTTAGCTTTCTCGATCACCATCTCGGCGACCTGCACGTGGCGCACCGCCGGCTCGTCGAAAGTCGAGGAAATCACCTCGCCCTTCACCGAGCGCTGCATGTCGGTGACTTCTTCCGGCCGCTCGTCGATCAGCAGCACGATCAGATAGCATTCCGGATGATTGTGGGTGATCGAATGGGCGATGTTCTGCAGGAGTACGGTCTTGCCGGTGCGCGGCGGCGACACGATCAGCGCGCGCTGGCCCTTGCCGACCGGCGCCACGATGTCGATGACGCGGGCCGACAGATCCTTCTTGGTCGGATCCTCATATTCCATTTTCAGCCACTCGTCGGGATAGAGCGGCGTCAGATTGTCGAAATTGACTTTGTGACGGGCCTTTTCCGGGTCCTCGAAATTCAGCGAGTTGACCTTGAGCAAAGCGAAATAACGCTCGCCCTCTTTGGGGCTGCGGATGTGACCATCGATCGTATCGCCGGTGCGCAAGCCAAAGCGGCGGATTTGCGAGGGGGAGACGTAGATATCATCGGGGCCCGGCAGGTAATTGGCTTCGGGGGAGCGCAGGAAGCCGAAACCGTCCGGCAGCACTTCGACGACGCCTTCACCGACAATATCGGTCTCACGCGCCGAGAGCTGCTTGAGGATGCCGAACATCAGCTCCTGCTTGCGCATGGTCGAGGCGTTTTCGACCTCGAGCTCCTCGGCAAAAGTGACGAGCTCCGCCGGAGTCTTGGTCTTGAGCTCTTGAAGTTTCATTTCACGCATAGAATGTCCTGTGGAAATTCGCCGAGCGGTGGAATCTGTTGACGGACCGCTGGCGTAAGGAAGGTCGCAGGTCTTGTCGCAGCAGCGACGTCTTGCAGCAGATCTTTAGGTGAAGAGGGGCTTTAGACCCCGGACCTGATGCACGGGCGGCTCCAATTCGCTGGAGCCAGAACGCAACTGCATCCGCCTACGTTTGGTGGGATGCCGCTAAGATAGGAAAAGAGCTGACTTCAGGCAAGTCCCACCGCGCGATAAGACAGAATTTTCGATAAGAACGTATGAACTTGGCTCAAGGTTTCAGCACCACGAGGAGAACGATACCGATCATCAATATGGTTGGTACCTCATTGATAATTCTATAGAATCTTGCAGAATGCCGGTTCTCGTCCCGGCCAAAGGCTTTCATCCAGCGCGCGAACAAGCCATGCATCGCCGACAGCAGCAACACCAGCGCGAGCTTGGCGTGCAGCCATGGGGCTGCGAACCAGCCATAGTGGGAATCGGGCCCGTTCCAGGCGAGCCACAGCCCCAAAATCCAGGTCGCGATCATTGCCGGATTGATGATGCCGCGCAGCAGCCGGCGCTCCATGACCTTGAAGGTCTCCGATTGCACCGAGCCTTTCTCCGCCGCGCAGTGATAGACGAACAACCGCGGCAGATAGAGCATGCCGGCCATCCAGGCGATCACGGCGATGATGTGAAAGGCTTTGACCCATGGATATGCCATCGCTCGACTTTCCCGCTCAGCTCCCCCGCACGCGCTCGACCAGATGTTCGACATGCGCGATCGGCGTGTCCGGCAAAATGCCGTGACCGAGATTGAAGATGAAAGGCCGCGGTGCGAATGCCGCAAGAACAGCATCGATGGCCCGGTCCAGCGCTGCGCCGCCGGCGCGAAGCACAAGCGGGTCAAGATTGCCCTGAACCGGTCGCCGCGAGTGAATGCGATCCCGCGCAAAATCAAGATCGATCATCCAATCGAGCCCGACAGCATCGACAGGAACCCGCTCGACATAACGGTCGAGTTTCGTCGCTGCTCCGCGCGGAAATCCGATGATCTTGGCTTCCGGAATCGCTTCGCGGACTGCGGCGACAATTTTCGCGCAAGGCGCAATGCACCATGTTTCGAATTCGTCCGGCGGCAACACGCCCGACCATGTGTCGAAAATCTGTACTGCATCAACCCCGGCTTTGAATTGCTGAATGAGATAGGCAGCGGAGGCCTCAGTCAGCGTTGCGATCAGCTTCGCAAATATATCCGGATGACGATAGGCAAAAAGCCGCGCCGGAATCTGCTCATTCGCACCGAAGCCCGCAACCATGTAGGTTGCAACCGTCCACGGTGCGCCGCAAAAGCCCAATAAAGCCGTATCGGCAGGCAGTTGAGACTTCACCAATCCGATCGTCTCATAGACCGGGGCCAACACGTCATGATCGACGGTCTCGTTAAGCCGGCCGAACTTCACCGGATCATCGATCGCCTCGAGCCGCGGTCCTTCTCCCGTCTCAAAACTCACGCGCTGACCAAGCGCATGCGGAATGACCAGAATATCCGAGAATAAGATCGCCGCATCGAAGCCAAAGCGGCGGATCGGCTGGAGCGTGACTTCCCCCGCCAGCTTCGCATTGAAACACAGATTGAGGAAGGTCCCGCATTTTGCGCGGAGTGCCCGATACTCGGGAAGATAGCGCCCAGCCTGTCGCATCAGCCAAATTGGCGGAATCGATGTTGTCTCGCCTGCAAGTACGCGAATCAGAGGTTTTGAGCTCGACTTATCCGCCACGTCTTCTTCCTAAATAAAATAGATTCTTAGAATCTTTTGTAGTGGTTGAGCGGTTGATTGGACTCATTCGTTGGCATTCACATTCGATCCACGTGTTGCTCACATATCCCCGTAACCAAGTTTGACCTGAACGGGTCGCAGACTTGGCAAGCTAATCGGCCATTTGTGATGCTTTCTGGCCGAGCTGTCCGGTGCTTGTCCACATTTTAGCGTTCCTTGGGGAAGAGTCTGGCAGCTTTCTCCCGCATCGCACGAGTGTGGACAGAGCACGGCGTTGCCCACCGGGGTGACTTGCGCCCCTGCAAAAGCCATGGCCTTCTCCCGTGTTATTGACAGGGTTATCCCGCGGCTTTTGAGCGTCCGATGACCGATACGCCGAGCTATTTCCATCTGCATCTGATCTCCGACGCGACCGGCGAGACCCTCATCGCGGTCGGCCGGGCGGCGGCAGCGCAATATGCCAAGGTCATGCCGGTGGAACACGTCTATCCGCTGGTGCGCTCGATGAAGCAGCTCGACCGGGTGCTCGGCGAAATCGAAGAATCGCCCGGTATCATTCTTTATACGCTGCTCGATCAGCATCTCGTGCAGAAGCTGGAAGACAAATGCCGCGGGTTTGGTCTGCCTTGTCTATCGGTCCTCGGGCCGGTGCTGAACCTGTTTCAGGCCTATCTCGGCGCCGAATCGACCCACAAAGTCGGCGCTCAGCACACGCTCAACGCCGAATATTTTCGCCGCATCGATGCGCTCAATTACACCATGTTACACGATGACGGCCAGCAGGCCGAGGATCTCGAAGAGGCCGATGTCGTGCTTCTCGGTGTATCGCGCACGTCGAAGACGCCGACCTCGATCTATCTCGCCAATCGCGGCGTAAAAACCGCCAATATTCCCCTGGTGCCCGGGGTGCCGCTATCGCCGCATGTCGAGCGGCTGAAGCATCCGCTGGTCGTCGGCCTCTTTGCGACGCCGGAACGGATCGTGCAGATCCGGCAAAACCGCCTGCTTGGACTTAAGGTGCAGCGCGACGATGATCAATATGTCGACCGGGAAGCGGTTGCTGCGGAAATCGCCGCGTCGCGAAAATTGTGCAGCCGGCATAATTGGCCGGTCATCGACGTGACACGCCGCTCGATCGAAGAAACCGCGGCGGCCGTGCTTGCCCATCTCGCCGAACGCCGCAGGCAACGGGCATCGTGACCGCATTGTGGCTTGCCGAGAAGCCGCTTGTTCTCGCCTCGCGCAGCGAGGTGCGCCGGGCGCTGCTCGAAGGCGCGGGGCTTGCGCTTGAAACATGTCCGGCCGATCTCGACGAACGGCGGCTTGAGGCGGACGCGGTATCGCAGGCGCCCGGCGCGATTGCCGCGCATCTCGCCCGCGAAAAAGCGCGCGCTGTGGCGAAGTTGCGCGCGGGCCGCCTGACGCTCGGCGCCGATCAGACGCTGGCGCTCGGCGGCGCACGTTTTTCCAAGCCGGTGGATCTTGCGGCGGCGAGGAGCCAGCTTTGCGCATTGTCGGGCAAGACCCACGAACTCCATTCGGCCATCGCTTTTGTCCGGGATGACAAGATATTATGCGAATATGTCGGCGTGGCGCGGCTGACCATGCGCAGCTTTTCGGATCAATTTCTTGATCTTTATCTGAAAAGCGCAGGAAACACCGCGACGTCGAGCGTCGGCGCCTATCAGTTGGAAAGCTTTGGCATCCAGCTCTTTGAGCGCATCGAAGGCGATTACTTTACGATACTGGGTTTGCCGCTCCTTCAAGCCTTGGAATTTTTAAGGCAACAAGGGTGTCTCGCGCAGTGAGCGACGAAAGACCATTCATCCTGTGTCTGACCGGCTCGCTCGGCATGGGCAAGTCGACGGCGGCAAGATTCTTTGCCGAGGAAGGCGTGCCGGTGCACGATTCCGATGCCACCGTGCATGCGCTCTATGGGGGCGAAGCCACCGCGCTGATCGAACAGGCCTTTCCGGGCTCGACCTGCGACGGCAAGGTCGACCGCACCAGGCTCGCCGCCATGGTGCTCAACGACAAAGCGGCGCTGGCGCGGCTGGAAGCTATCGTGCATCCGATGGTGACCGCGTCGCGGAACACGTTCATCGCCGAGGCTCGCAAACAGGGTGCCAAAATCGTCGTGCTCGACATACCGCTGTTGTTCGAAACCAAGGCAGACCGCGGCTGCGACGCCGTCGTGGTCGTTTCGGCGCCGGCCGAGATCCAGCGCAAGCGCGCCTTCGAGCGGCCCGGCATGACCGACGACAAGCTTGCCGCCATTCTCATCAAGCAGATGCCGGATGCGGAAAAACGCCGCCGCGCCGATTTTATCGTTGATAGTTCGCAGAGTTTCGATCACACGCGCGCACAAATCCGCGAAATTTTGCGGCAAGTCGCTAGACTGCCAAAGCGCGCGAAATGATTCGCGGCGAACCACCAAATCGAAATCTCAATGCGTGAAATCGTTTTCGATACTGAAACCACCGGCCTCGATCCCTACCAGGGCGACCGTTTGGTCGAAATCGGCTGTATCGAGCTTCTGAATCGATTCCCGACCGGCAAGTCGTTTCATTGCTACTTCAATCCGGAGCGCGATATGCCGGAACAGGCCTTCAACGTTCACGGCCTGTCGATCGATTTTCTCAAGGACAAGCCGCTGTTTGCCGACAAGGTCGACGAACTCATCGCATTTCTCGGCGAGGATGCCGCGCTGGTGGCGCATAATGCGATGTTCGATCTCGGCTTCCTCAACGCGGAACTGGACCGGGCGGGCCATGCAGGGGTCAGCCGCGAGCGCATCGTCGATACGCTGTTGCTGGCGCGGCGCAAGCATCCGGGCGCGGCCAATCGGCTCGACGATCTTTGCGCGCGTTATTCGATCGATAATTCACGGCGTACCAAGCACGGCGCGCTGCTCGATGCCGAGCTTCTGGCCGAAGTCTATGTCGAGTTGATCGGCGCCCGGCAGGCGCAATTCATTCTTTCGCAAACCGAAACGACCATTCGTGTCGCGAACGAGCAGATTGGGCTGCGCGAACGGCCGCAGCCGCTGCCGCCGCGCCTGTCGCAGGACGAGCGCGCGGCGCACCGGCGTTTTGTCGCGACGCTCGGCGAGAACGCGATCTGGCGCGATTACATCCGCGCCGATGAATTCGTACAAAGTTAGTTCGGCGTTGCCGGGAACGGCATTGCCGCCTGTGCCTGAGCCAGGCGCTGACGATACAGTGACACGAAATCCACCGGTTCCAGCAACAATGGCGGGAAACCGCCGTTGCGCGTCGCCGTGGCGATGATCTCGCGCGCGAACGGGAACAACAGCCGCGGGCATTCGATCATGACCGTCGGCTGCAGGCTTTCCTGCGGCACGTTGAGAATGCGGAACACGCCGGCATAGAGCAGTTCGAATCCGAACAAGAAAAGCCCCTGGGATTCGGCCCGTCCGTCCAGCCGCAACGTTACCTCGCAATCCGTCTCGGTCAGCGGCGCTGCTTCCACCGCAATGTTGATATTGATCGTCGGCTGTTGCGTGCTCGGCGCCATCGAACGCGGTGCATTCGGATTCTCGAAGGAGAAGTCCTTCACGTATTGGGTGACAATGCCGATCTGCATCATCTGCATTTGCGACATGTCGATCTGCGGATCGGGGCCACCGTCGGTCATTGACATACGCGTCTCCGGCTCCGCCGGCGGCCGGGCAGCCGGTCGGCGCTCATGCTTGGTCGTCTGAACTCGGCGCTTGGCTAACACAGGGCCGAGGGGCGAACAATGCTGCTTCCGATGCTGCTTTCATGGCCGGCCGAAGCGGCCAAACGCGGCAAAACCGTCGGATTTGGCCAAAAGCCCCCGATGGAAGGCCGCTTCCTTTGTTGGCGCGGCAACGGTGATCGTTTAATCTCTAGGCTTGGCGCGTTAAGGTCACGATCCATTGGTACTGGAAGCCTTAGCTACTGGTAACCATGCCTATTGGATCGCTCCAAGCATGGAATTACATAAACGCGTGCCCACATAGAGCGGAAAGATCGGAGTTTGGCGCGAGATTTGGGACTTGAACTTTTCCGCGGCCGACCTCAGCCGTAAGCCCGATCCGCTCCTTGGCCGTCCAACTGCTTGCGATGCCGAAAGAATGCTCGACGTGTTCGACATCTATACGATCATCTTCCTGGCGCTCGCGGTATTCATTTTCCTGCGCCTGCGCAGCGTTTTGGGCCAGCGTACCGGCCGCGAGCGGCCGCCTTATCCGACCCAGGATGGGCCGCGCCGGCCCATCGACACCGTCGTGCCGATGCCGCAACGCTCGGCCGAAGCCGCCGCGGCGAGGCCCGTCGAAGCCACACCCGCCGCACCGGCCGACCGCTGGAAGGATCTCGTGGAAGCCGGTTCGCCCGCAATCGCCGGGCTCGATGCCATTGCTGCCGCCGATCCGAATTTCGACGACAAGCATTTCATGGCTGGCGCCCGCGCCGCTTATGAAATGATCGTCACGGCCTTCGCGAATGGCGACCGCCGGCAATTGCGCAGCCTGTTGTCGCGTGAGGTGTTTGACGGTTTCGATGCGGCGATCACCGAACGCGAGCGCCGCGGCGAAACCGCGGAATCGCGGTTTGTGTCGATCGACAGTTCCTCTGTCACCGCCGCGGAATTGCGCAACCGCGCTGCGCAGGTCACTGTCCGCTTCATTTCAAAGCTGATTTCCGCAACGCGCGACCGCGCCGGAACCGTCATCGACGGCAATGCTGAAAAAGTCACCGACGTTACCGATGTCTGGACGTTCGCGCGCGATATCTCGTCGCGCGATCCCAATTGGAAAGTGATTGCCACTGAAGCCGGGCAGTGAGGGCGATGGGGTTGTACCGGGGCGTTTGCCTGCTGCTCCTCGTCGTGGGTCTCGCCGGCATTCCGCTTGCGGCGCAAGGCCAGGCATTCGGCCCGGATACGCCGCAAAGCCGGGCGCCGATTAAATTTCCCGACGCGCAATATGAGCCGGTCGACTGGGACAATCTCGACGGCTGGAATAACGACGATCACGAAGCGGCATTTGCGGCATATCTCGCCAGTTGCCGCGCGCTCATCATCAAACAGCACCGCGGCAACAGCCGCGCCGTCCAAAGCGCGCAACTGGCAGGAATAACCGCGGCACTGAGCGACGTGTGCGAGCGTGCGCAGGCCGCCATTCCGCTTGACGACGCCGGCGCCGAGAAATTCTTCGAAGACAATTTCCGCCCGCTGCATATCGACAAAATCGGCGATACGACGGGATTCCTCACCGGCTATTACGAGCCGATCATCGACGGCTCGCGCGTGCCGACCGGCGAATTCACCGCGCCGCTTTATCGGCGGCCGCCAAATCTCGTCGCGTCCGGCCGGCGCAAGCTCGGCGATGCTTTCCCGAGCAAGGGTGTCTTTGTCGGCCGCCGCGTTGGGCGCCGCAAGATCGTACCCTACTACACGCGCGGCGAGATTGAAGACGGCGCGCTCGACGGCTGGCATCTGGAAATCTGCTATCTGCACGATCCGGTCGATGTCTTGTTCGCGCAGATCCAAGGCTCCGCGCGCATCAGGCTCGAAGACGGCACCATCCTGCGCGTCAATTACGACTCGCACAACGGTTGGCCTTATACGCCGGTCGGCAAGGTGCTGCTCGATATGAAGGTCATGACCAAGGACCAGATATCGATGCAGAGCATCCGCGATTGGATGGACGCAAACCCGGATCAGGCCAAGGAGGTGCGCCGCGCCAATAAATCCTACGTGTTCTTCCGCATCACCGATCTCGCGACCGAGGACGAGGCTGTCGGCGCCGAAGGCGTGCCGCTGACGCCCGGTCGCTCCATCGCGGTCGATCACTCGCTGAACGCCTACGGCATGCCCTTTTTCATCACCGCCAGTCTGCCGATTGCCGGGGAAAAGGCAGCGACCAGGTTTGATCGCCTCGTTGTCGCGCAAGACACCGGCTCCGCCATTGTCGGCCCGGCGCGGGCGGATATCTATTTCGGCGCCGGCGATGAAGCGGCGCGCACCGCCGGCCGCATCAAGAATCCGGGCGACTTTTACATGCTGTTGCCGCGCGCGCTCGATCCGGTCGAAGCCGGGCTTGATACGCCGCTGCCGCCGGAACGGCCGAGCGCGTTCAACCTTGCGACCAGCACGATGGCGGATCCGACGGTTCCGGATTCGCAAACAACGCAGGACGTGCCATTGCCCGAACCGAAGCCCGCTGTCGCATCGACGACAAGCGTTCCCGCGACCCCGAAGGCCAAGACCAAACCGCGGCCGAAACAATGAGCCGCCGGCGGCGACTGACCGATGACGAGGAAGCGCTGTGGACCGGTATCACGCGTTCGGTCAAACCGCTCCGGCCAGCAAAGACGAAAGCGAAGGCGGCTGACCCTGCGCGGACAATGGCGCCAAAAGCCCTGCCGCAACGGGCGACAAAATCTCATCAGGTGGCTGTGCCACCGTCGCCAAAAAGGCCACCGCCGCTGGCGCCGCTCGACAGGCGCGAAAAAAAGCGCGTTGCACGCGGCCGCGATGCGATCGAGGCGCGCATCGACCTGCACGGCATGACGCAAAGCGAGGCGCATGCCGCGCTCATGGGGTTCATCAGGCGTGCGCAGTCAAATGGTGCGCGGCTCGTGCTGGTCGTGACTGGAAAGGGGTCGGGGACTTCGCGCCACGGCGAAGGTGGCGTGCTGCGGCGCCAAGTTCCGTTGTGGCTCGCGCTGCCGGAGCTCCGTTCGTTCATCCTCGGTTTCGACGCAGCGCACGTTGCACATGGCGGGGAGGGCGCGCTTTACGTGCGTTTACGAAGAAACCGTTAACCCTATTAATAAATGCGTCAAACAATCTGCAAGAATTAGCCAACTTCGCCTGCGACAATTGTAGCCGGTGTATTCGGAGTAGCGTGCATCATGACCGGTCTTTTCGCGCCGCGGGCCAAAGCGCCTAACGATTTGGAGATGCTGGCTCAGGTCGAACAATGGATGGCGACGATCCGTGAAATCGGGCGCGAGGAACGTGCCGATTTCGAAGCGGCCTGCACCCGGCTCGAACACCTGCTCATTCCCGTCACCGAATAGGCCCTTCGACCCGGCGCAGGTCCTTTCGGCGCATATCTTTGTCGTAAGACCGCATCCAATTTCGGCGACATCCGTTAAAGAATAAATCGGCTGAGATCGGCGTTCTTGGCCAGATCGCCGACATGCTTCTGCACATAATCGGCATCGACCTTCACGGTTTCACCCGAGCGGTCCGGGGCGCCGAACGAGACATCGTCGAGCACGCGTTCCATCACGGTCTGCAGGCGCCGCGCGCCGATATTCTCCACGCTTGAATTGACAGCCACCGCGACATCGGCAACGGCATCGATCGCGTCTTCGGAAAATTCCAGCGTCACGCCTTCCGTCGCCATCAGCGCGATATATTGTTTGATCAGCGAAGCTTCCGGCTCGGTGAGGATGCGGCGGAAATCGTCGCGCGTAAGCGCCTTCAATTCAACGCGGATCGGCAGCCGGCCTTGCAGCTCGGGCAACAGGTCCGACGGCTTGGAAATGTGGAATGCGCCCGACGCAATAAACAAGATGTGGTCGGTCTTCACCGATCCGTGCTTGGTGGCGACGGTGGTGCCTTCGATCAGCGGCAACAGATCGCGCTGCACGCCTTCGCGCGACACGTCGGCGCCGGCACGGCCCTCGCGGGCGCAGATCTTGTCGATTTCGTCAAGGAAGACGATGCCGTTGTTCTCGACGTTTTTGATCGCCTCTTGCGTCAACTGATCGGTGTCGAGCAGCTTGTCGGATTCCTCATTGATCAGGATCTCGTAGGAATCGTGCACCGTGACGCGGCGCGTCTTGGTGCGGCCGCCGCCGAGCTTGCCGAAAATATCGCCGATGGAAATGGCGCCCATCTGCGCGCCCGGCATGCCCGGAATGTCGATCATCGGCAGGCCACCGCCCGCGGCCTGCACTTCGATCTCGATTTCCTTGTCATCGAGTTCGCCGTCGCGCAATTTCTTGCGGAAGGCTTCCTTGGTCGCGGCGCTGGCATTGACGCCGACCAGCGCATCGATCACGCGATCCTCGGCGGCTTTTTCGGCGCGGGCCTTGACGTCCTTGCGCTTCTTCTCGCGCATCAAAGTGATCGCGACCTCGACGAGATCGCGCACGATCTGCTCGACATCGCGGCCGACATAGCCGACTTCAGTGAACTTGGTCGCTTCCACCTTGAGAAACGGCGCGCCGGCAAGCTTGGCGAGGCGGCGCGAAATCTCGGTCTTGCCGACGCCGGTCGGCCCGATCATCAGAATATTTTTCGGCAGCACTTCTTCGCGCAGCCGGTCGTCGAGTTGCAAGCGCCGCCAGCGATTGCGTAACGCAATCGCGACCGCGCGCTTGGCATCGGCCTGGCCGACGATGAAGCGGTCGAGTTCGGAAACGATTTCACGAGGGGAGAAGTCGGTCATGCGTCGTATACCATCAAGAGGGCGCGGCCATCGGGCGTATCCAGCGGCCGGATTTTCTCAAAGCCGGCTTTCTCGTAAGCACGCACTGCGCGTGCGTTGGCAGGATCCGGATCGGTTACCACGCGCGGCGTGCCGGAGCGAACGAGCCGTCCAAGAAAATCGCGGGTCAAGGCTGAGCCGTGACCACGATCGATCATCGCAGCTTCGCCGATGAATTGATCGATGCCGCGCGTGCCTTCAGGCTGCGGGCCGAAGCCGTTGTTGGGCCAGGCAGCGGGGTCGTAGCATTGCAAGTATGCGAACGGACGCTCCGCGATGCCGACGACGAACTGTTCCATCGCCGGATCGTCAAGATCGCCGCGCACCAGGGCATATTGCGCTTGCGGATCGCCCCACCATCGCGCGACATGCGGTTGCTCGAGCCAGTTGCGCACCATCGGCAAATCCGCGGTTGTCATGGGACGGAACGAATAGCCGCAATTAGCGACATTTGCAGAAGGCGCCGTCATTGGCCTCGTCGTCGGCCGCATGATTGGTCCATTGGGTCACGCGGTCTTCAGCGTCTCGATGGTGATATTGCGGTTGGTATAGACGCAGATTTCGGCGGCAATATCGAGCGCGCGCCGCACGATGGCTTCCGCATCGAGCGGCCCGTCCGCCAGCGCGCGCGCCGCGGCCAGCGCGTAATTGCCGCCGGAACCGATGCCGGTGATGCCGGCCTCCGGCTCGAGCACATCGCCGGTGCCGGTGAGCACCAGCGACACTTCCTTGTCGGCGACGATCATCATGGCTTCGAGCCGGCGCAGATAGCGGTCGGTGCGCCAGTCCTTGGCGAGCTCGACCGCCGCGCGGGTAAGCTGGCCGGGATATTGTTCGAGCTTGGATTCCAGCCGCTCGAACAGCGTGAAGGCATCGGCGGTCGCGCCGGCAAAGCCGCCGATCACGTCGCCCGATCCGCCGTTAGCTTTGCCGAGCCGGCGCACTTTCTTGGCATTGGATTTGACGATGGTCTGGCCGATCGAGACTTGGCCGTCGCCGCCGATGGCGACCATCCCAGCCTTGCGGACGGTCAGGATTGTCGTGCCATGCCAGAGGCCGGATCGGCCGGGTTCGTTGGGCGTCATGAGCGGGGCGTTTCGGGCTGAAAAACCTGCGGTTAAGCCATGATTTAGGAGTTAGCCGCCGGCAATGCAAATCCGTACGGTAAAGGTTGGCGGGACGCGCGGAGCCCTGTTAAAAGGCCCGCGATCAGGCCCTTCCCCGCGGCGCTGAGACCGGGCTTTGGAGACCACGATGCGAAAAGCATCCGTGAAGCGCACGACCAAGGAAACCGACGTTGAGGTCGCCGTCGATCTCGACGGCACCGGCGCGTCCTCGATTTCGACCGGGATTGGTTTCTTCGACCATATGCTCGATCTGCTGGCGCGCCATTCGCGGATCGATCTCACGGTCAAGGCCAAGGGCGATCTGCATATCGACCAGCATCACACCACCGAGGATGTCGGCATCGCGCTCGGCCAGGCAGTGAAACAGGCGCTTGGCGACATGAAGGGCATCACCCGTTATGCCAGCGTTCACATGCCGATGGACGAGACGCTGACGCGGGTCGCGCTGGACATATCCGGGCGGCCGTTTCTGGTGTTCAAAGCCGAGTTCGGCCGCGCCAAGATCGGTGCCTTCGATACCGAACTGGTGCAGGAATGGTTCCAGGCTTTCGCCGTGAATGCCGGGGTGACACTGCACGTAACGACGCTTTATGGCAGCAACGACCATCATATCGCCGAATCCTGCTTCAAGGGCTTGGCGCGGGCGTTGCGGGCGGCGGTTGCCGTCGACCCGCGGGCGGCGAACGAGGTCCCCTCGACGAAGGGCACCCTCGGTAACTAGATAACGATGAGATTTCGAGGCCGTCGGCCTCGATGCGCAAAACAAACACAAGTCTGAACAGATGCCTGTCTATACCGTTCACGAACCGCCGCTGCGGACAGCCGGAGCATTGGCCGATCCGGCGCGCTTTGTCTTCGTGCGCGACGGCTTCTACTGGTGGGCCGTCCTGCTGACGCCGCTGTGGATGCTGTGGCGGCGGCTGTGGCTGGTATTCGTGCTCTATCTCGTCGTCTCGATCGGTATCGAAACGGCGGTGCGTCTGTTGGGCGCCTCCGGCGCGAAGATCTCGCTTGTCGCCTTCTTGGTTTCGCTGCTCGCCGGATTCGAAGCCGCCACGTTGCGGCGATTCACCTTGAAGCGCCGCGGCTGGAAGAATGTCGGCGTCGTCTCCGGCAGCGATCTTGAAGATGCCGAGCACAGGTTCTTTGCCGCCTGGGTCGCCAAGGCCAAGTCGGAGAAAGCCGGGCCGGAGGCCGCCGGGCCGCCGGGAGCGACGCCGTCGACCACGCCGATGGCGCCTTATCTGACGCTATCGCGAACGCCGCCGCAGCAGACGCCTTATTCGCCAGGCGTCATCGGCCTGTTTCCCGAGCCCGGAGCGCAGCGGTGAGCGTCGCCATTGTCGATTACAGTTCCGGCAATCTGCACTCCGCCGCCAAGGCCTTCGAGCGCGCGGCGCATGAGGCGGGGCTCGATCAGCCGATCGCGGTGACGCAGGATCCGGCTGCCGTGGCGCGCGCCGATCGTGTCGTGCTGCCCGGCGTCGGCGCTTTCGCGGATTGCCGCCGCGGGCTCGATGCCGTGCCGGGAATGGTCGAGGCGCTGGAAGAAGCCGTGCGCCGGCGCGGCCGGCCGTTCTTCGGCATCTGCGTCGGCATGCAGCTCATGGCCGAGCGTGGCCTTGAATATGAAGTCAAACAGGGCCTCGGCTGGATCGCCGGCGACGTCGATCGCATCGCGCCCAAAGACCCGATGCTGAAAATTCCGCATATGGGCTGGAACACGCTGAATGTCGTGCGTCCACACCCGCTGCTGGAAGGAGTCACGCTCGGGCCGGACGGGCGGCACGCTTATTTCGTGCATTCGTATCAGCTCAAGCCGGGCAACCGCGCGGATCTCATCGCGGAGGCCGACTACGGCGGTGCCGTCACCGCGATCGTCGGGCGCGATAACATGGTCGGCACGCAATTTCACCCCGAGAAGAGTCAGAAGCTCGGCCTGGCGCTGATCGCGAACTTCTTGAAGTGGAAGCCGTGATCCTGTTTCCGGCCATCGATCTGAAAGACGGCCTGGCCGTACGCCTGCAACAGGGCGACATGGCGCGGGCCACTATCTTCAACGACGATCCGGCGGCGCAGGCGAAGATCTTTGCCACGCAGGGCTTCGACTATCTGCATTTGGTCGATCTCGACGGCGCCTTTGCGGGTAAACCGATGAATGCTGCCGCGGTCGAATGCATTCTCGCCGCGGTGAAAATGCCGGTGCAGCTTGGCGGCGGCATTCGCGACCGCGCGACCATCGAAGCCTGGCTCGGCAAGGGCATCCGGCGCGTCATCATCGGTACGGCGGCGGTGCGCGATCCGGCATTGGTCAAGGACGCTGCGCGCGCCTTTCCCGGCCACGTCGCCGTCGGGCTCGACGCGCGCGATGGCAAGGTCGCGGTCGAAGGCTGGGCCGAGACATCGACATTGTCGGCGCTCGACATTGCGCGGCGTTTCGAAGACGCCGGTGTCGCCGCCATCATCTACACCGACGTAGCGCGCGACGGCATGCTCAAGGGCCTCAACCTCGACGCCACCATCGCACTCGCTGACGCGGTATCGATTCCGGTGATCGCCTCGGGCGGAGCTGGCGCAGTCGAACACTTTGCCGAGGTGTTTCAAGAAGGGCGTGCCGATGCCGCTTTAGCTGCTTCAATCTTCCATTTTGGGTTAGAATCCATCGGCGAACTCAAACAGCAGTTACAAGCAGCAGGCATTCCCATGCGCTGGCCCTTATAAATGCTCATTCCGTCCATCGACCTCATGTCCGGCAAAATTGTCCAGCTT
>Ga0335076_10000473_pt1 | contig 36987 bp, 32 predicted proteins | sample Lox_Sample_25_FD_206717 | JGI IMG/M metagenome (GOLD analysis project Ga0335076, IMG submission 206717) | Soil microbial communities from Loxahatchee National Wildlife Refuge, Florida, United States - Lox_Sample_2.5 | ecosystem: Environmental > Terrestrial > Soil > Wetlands | place: USA...
GCTGAATGCATCTAAGCATGAAGCTCGCCTCAAGATAAGGTTTCCCAAGGCAATAATGCCTAAAAAGGACAGTCGCAGACTACGACTTTGATAGGCGGGAGGTGTAAGCGTGGCAACACGTTCAGCTGACCCGTACTAATCGTCCGTTCGGCTTAATCATAAAACTTTCTCAATCCGTCGATCCGATGAGGATCGACGCCCTGAGGAGCTTCTTCGGCGACGAAGGGCCTCTCCGGGGCTTCGAGAAAGAGCAAATCGTCTTGTTTCATTCGCAGTTCTGTTCGGCAGCGGGCCGAACTTGTAACGCCAGCCTTACTGTTTTCTCAGCAATTCGTCCGAAAACGATATCGAGGTTCGCCTTCGACGCGAACCTCATCAAGTTTCCGGTGGTCATACCGCGAGGGTCACACCCGTTCCCATCCCGAACACGGAAGTTAAGCCTCGCTGGGCCGATGATACTGCACGGGTAACTGTGTGGGAACGTAGGTCGCCGCCGGGATAATTTCCAAGGGCCGCAGTCTTCTGACTGCGGCCCTTTTTGTTTGTCCGTTTTCAGCGCTAGTGAGAGCAGGTCACTCTGCACAGCCGCCCGAGAGTGCCCAGCCCGATTCATAAATCTTATCTAACGCACCCGCCAGGTTTGAGTCAGTGAACAAGAATACGCACACGCTATCGCAACACGCTGCGCGCTCCCTCGAAATCAATCACTGCCCGTGCGAGTGCGGCTACCACACCTTTGTTACAAGCTCTGAACGGACCGCGCTTCGGGCGCCGACCTTACCTTGCCCCGAAACCAGCGGGGCCCGGCGTGGGGTGCAGCCATCCCACAGACTTGGGAGCCGTCATTCCGTAGCTCGCCTCGGAGCGCGCGGATTCTTGGCGCGAGGGTTTGCCACTGTGCAGCAGGCTTCTCTTCGACTTCGGTTTGGGGGCTGACGCAGTTTCGCCGGCATCTTTATGGTGTTTATGGGGCCAGAGTCGAATGTTTGGCGCGGCGCTCAAAGATGATGGGGCCGCAATGCTCAGAGCGAGCGTGAAGAAGAGCACTACCGGCAGTCGCTTCATACATTCCTCCTGCTGGGTTCTCCTTCTTAACATTCAAACCGCGAGCACACTACTGTCCCAACGGGCATATTGCGTACCAGGGACATCAGACCTATGCGCCGCGTCCCTCGCCTGCCTGCAACTCGCACGGTGACTCGTGGAACTCTCTCCTTCCACCTTGCTATCATGACGCCTCACTGTAGTTGAGGAAGAGGAGCCACATGCAACTGAAAGACAACACGATTCTCATTACCGGGGGCGGAAGAGGTATCGGCCGCGGCCTGGCCGAGGCTCTTCATGCCGAAGGGAACCAGGTAATCATCGCCGGCCGTGGCAAGAAAGCGCTGGAAGAAACAGCGTCCGCCAATCCGGGCATGAGCACTGCCGTGCTTGACATCGGCGACGCCGACTTCATCATTCGCTTCGCCGAGCAGATGAAGCGTGAGTATCCGGCGCTGAACGTAGTCATTCTGAACGCCGGCATCATGCGTACGGAATCCGTACAACGCGCTGGCGTGGCGGATGCCGAAGCCATCATCACCACGAATCTTCTCGGTCCCATTCGCCTGACAGCGGCGCTGCTGCCCCTGCTGCTGTCCAAACCGCGCGCCGCGATCCTGACCGTATCTTCCGGCCTGGCGTTCGTTCCGCTGGCGATGACTCCGACCTACTGCACCACCAAGGCCGCGATTCATTCCTACACGCAGTCGCTGCGATATCAACTGCAGCACACGCCGCTGCAGGTCCTCGAACTGATTCCGCCGTACGTGCAGACAGAATTGCTGGGAGCGGGGCAACTCACCGATCCGAACGCCATGCCGCTCAAGGACTTCATTTCCGAAACCATGCGCATCCTGAAGAATTCTCCCGAGCTTACCGAGATCTGCGTCGAACGTGTGAAGCCGCTTCGGCACGCCGAGGCCAGCGGCAACTACGCCACTTTCTTCAAGACCTTCAATGAACGGGCCGCCTCGGCGCACACGACCTTATAGGCCATGCAGTAGGCCAGGCCGAGAGTCGCCCTGACGAGCACCAAACATTGTGAGACCATTCAGCCAGGACAGCGGGAGGCGCACCATGAAATACCGGATCGCCATCTGGGCCGCCGCGGGCTTTCTCATCGCCAGTGGCTGGGTAGTCTATTTCTTTCTCGCAGACAAGGACCTTCCGATCGAACCGTTGGTGTCCACGCTTGTCCGGCTAACTTGCCCCATTGCGATCGTCGGCTCGCATTACCCCGTGAGCCTGTATTGCGCTCTAACTGCCAATGTCGCTACGTACGCGGCGGTCGGCCTGGCTGTAGAGGCGCTGCAGCGTCGATTACGCCCCGCGAGCTGATTCGAGAGTTTGCCGCATCCAACGAACGCCCCAAACTTCCAGCGCAACTTGCTCAATCCTCACCATCCCCGTTGTCGCACCGTGGCAGAACGCTTGTTGAGACCAGGGAACAAGTGGGCGGTTTTATCCTCATCGACGCCAAAGACCTCGGCGAAGCCGTCCAGATTGCCTCAAAGATTCCCGCGGGACAGCGTCTCGGCTGCATTGAGGTGCGCCCGGTCAAGAAATTGGCGCACAGTGGAAAGGCTCGCCCCTGATCGAACCGCGCCACAACCGTTCCATCTTGGTCCGGCACTCTGGTCGGCGCGCCGACATTTCTCAATTCCTCGTGGCTTCGCTCCTTTCGCTTGCGTACAATGCAAAAGTAGTTGAAACGCGCGCCCATGACTACTGCGCAGAAGACTGTCCTGATCACTGGTGGAACCGACGGACTCGGCAAAGCCGCCGCGCTTCTGCTGGCTCGCCGGCACTATCTGGTTTTTGCCTCCGGACGTTCGGCGCAAAAGCGCGAAGAGCTCGAACGGCAAGCCCATGAAGAACGCCTGCCGCTGCACACCCTGGAAATGGATGTCTGCGACGATGCCTCCGTGCAGATCGGCGTCGAGCTGGTGCTGGAAAAAGGCGGCACCATAGACGTGCTCGTCAACAACGCCGGGGTCGGCTACATGGGCGTTGTCGAGGAGTTGCGGCTCTCCGATGTCCGCCGTCAGTTCGAGACCAATCTGTTCGGCGTGGTTCGCGTCACCAGGGCGGTGCTGCCGCACATGCGCACGCGCCGCTCCGGCCGCATCCTGATGATGAGCAGCGCCGCCGGACTGGTTTCGCCGCCGACCTACGGCGCCTACAGCGCCAGTAAGCATGCCCTCGAAGGGTTAAGCAATGCCTTGCGCCTGGAAATGTATCCCTTTGGCGTGGACGTGATCCTGATCGAGCCTGGCTATATCGTGACGAATTTCCAGCAGACCGCCAAAGAGCTGGCCCAGCCGTACGTGGAGAAAGTGGCGGAGAGCCCGTACGCGAAAGTCTATTCCGGAACGTGGACCGGCACGGAAAGCGGAAGGAAGACATCGAAGACCACGCCGGAAGATTGCGCGCGGATCATCCTGCGGGCTATCGAGGCACCGCATCCGAAGCCGCGTTATCCGGTGACTCCTATGACTAAATGGATTGCCATCGGCAAGCGTCTCCTGCCCGATACGCTGCTCGATTCCATGATGCGCAAACGCTTCCACATCACCCGCGATTAGTTGGACACCTGGAACGACAGGCTGTTCTCGCGCAGCTGTTCCCATTTCTTTCGCCACACGTCGTGGATGGGGCTTTCCGCGTAGTCGGCTGCGGCTTCGGGGCTGACAAACTCTAAGACATAAACACCGTCGAAATCGCGGATCTGATTGCGTTCGGTCTTGAGCCAGATGTTCTTGATGCCGGGAATTTTGGCGGCCATGTCTTGGATTCCGGCGATGGCCTGTTGCTGATCGTTCCGGGAAGTGGTGGGCTTGAACTTGTACGCGACGGTATGAATGACGGTTTTTGGCTGGCCGAACTTATTCAGGGCGGCAACCGTTCGCGTGCCGACGGAACCCGCCAGCACACCAGCGAGAAAGAGGCCACATCCGGCCAGCAGTGAGAGTGGACGGCGATTCGCTTCGCACATGGAATTCCTCCCGTGAAGAAAAGCTTCACCAGTCTAAGCAAGGGGGCGCTGCGCGGCAACTCTGCGGGCGCATTTGACGCTCTGGCGCTCTGCCAGTACCCTGAGAAGATTCTTGGAGCGAGCGAATGCGAATGATTTGTGGAGCGGCGCTGATTTTTGCCGCGCTGATTGTTGGACAAAGCGCGAGCGCGCAAAGCAATTCCGCGGTTGACCAGGAAGCGCGCGCCATCTTTCAGCAGTTGATCGAGATCAACACCACCGATTCCGTTGGCAACGTCACCAAAGCTTCGGAAGCCATGGCGAAACGCATGCTCGAGGCGGGCTTTCCGCAGAGCGACGTGATCGTGGCCGGCCCGAATGAACGGAAGAAGAATCTGGTGGTGAGGTACCGCGGCACGGGAAAACGCGCTCCGATTCTGTTCATCGGCCATCTCGACGTGGTGGAAGCGCGGCGAGAAGACTGGAGCATGGATCCGTTTCGCTTCATCGAGAGCGACGGAAACTTTTACGGGCGCGGCGCAAGGGACATGAAATCCGGCGACGCCATCCTCGTGGAGACCTTCGTGCGGCTGAAACGTGAAGCTTACCAGCCCGACCGCGACCTGATTCTGGCGCTGACCGCCGACGAAGAGGGCGGCGATTACAACGGCATCGACTGGTTGCTGAAAGAGCACAAGAACTGGATCGACGCGCAATACTGCATCAATCTCGACGGCGGCGAATTCGAGAAGCTGCGCGGAAAGCGTATTCTGGCGGGGCTGCAGGCCAGCGAAAAGGTGTACGCCGATTATCAGTTCGAGACCGCGAATCCCGGAGGGCACAGTTCTGTGCCGGGCGCGGAGAACGCCATCTACGAACTGGCGGCGGCGCTCGCGCGGCTCGAGAAATTCTCGTTTCCCGTGCACATCAACGAGGTGACGCGCAGCTATTTTCTGCAGTCCGCGGCGCTGACCACCGGTTCGCTTTCCACGGACTTGCATGGAGCGGCCATGCAGCCTCCAGACGCGGCGGCGATCCAACACCTGAGTGCCATGCCCTACTACAATTCGCTGCTGCGCACGACGTGCGTGGCCACCATGCTGACCGGCGGCCATGCGCCGAACGCGCTGCCGCAGATGGCGCGGGCCACCGTGAACTGCCGGATTTTTCCCGGCGAAGATCCGGAAGAGGTGCGGAAAACGCTGGAGCGCGTAGTAAACGATACAGGAGTGAAAGTCACGATGGTGGTGGACAAGACTTCGGACGGCAGGGCGATCCCGGTGGTAACGGTTCCTCCGTCGCCGCTGATTCCGGAAGTGATGACGGCGTACACGGAAACGTTGGGGACGATGTGGCCGGGATTGCCGGTGGTGCCAACGATGTCGACGGGAGCGAGCGACGGGAAATATCTACGGATCGGCGGGATACCGACGTTCGGGATCGCGTGCATGTTTTTCGATATGGAAGATGATCGGTCACACGGCAAAGACGAGCGAGTAGAGGTGCAGGATTTTTATGACGGAGTGGAGTTTGGTTACCGCTTCGTGAAGACCCTGTCGTCCAGCGGGAAGTAAGCCGCGGTGACGGAGTCGCTCGGAAGAGGCTGGCGTGAAGGCAGCACTACAAGGAAGAAGGAAGAGAAGGGCGCTGCAGAGAAACCAGCCCAAGAGCCGGTCAGGCGACCGGCGGTCCCGGGACTGCACGTAAAAAGCAAAAGCCCCCGATGTGTCGGGGGCTCTGGCGGTGAGAAAACCGGCCGGCCTCAGAAGGCCGACCCTACAAATGAGTCAGACTACGGCTTGGTGGGATCCGGAGGAACGCCGGGCTTGACGTCCTGCGGAGGTTGCGCGCTGGCGGCCACCGGCTTGGCGGCTTCGGCGCCATAGCGCATCAGGTAGGGCATGAACGGAGTGACTTCAAAGGGCATCTTCTCGCGTTCCGCCACGGTGCCGACGGGCTTGCTCTTGATCAGGCTGAGCTGATCGTTCCAGGGATCGATCTTGACGCGGCCGCCGAGAGGCAGCGCGGCAATCTTCTGCGGATTGGTCTTCGGGTCGACGGGAATCGTGGATTTGAGGTCGTTGATTTCCGGGACGCGATTGCCGAGGTGCCCGCTGATGAGATTGGGAATTTCCTTCTGGCGCGCGGCCAGTGCCTGCAAGAAGAGTCCGGCATTGCCGAGCTGATTCTTGTACGGCGAATTGTTGAGAATCTGCATGGCTTTAGCGTTAGCGGCAGCCTCTTCTTCAGGAGTGCGGGCAAAGCCGAAGTGCCGGAAGGTGTCCTTGTCTTCGACGAGCAACTGATCGAAGAACGCGTATTGGGAATCGATGCGATGGCCCAGCACAACGTGGCTGAGCTCGTGGGAGAGCATGGTGGCCAAGCTGGCTTCATCGGGCAGCACGTCAATCAAACCCCGGCTGAGAACGATAGTGTGGCCGACGGTGAAGGATTCGAGAGTGGAAGTCATCAGTACGCGGCAACGCACTTCAGGATCGAGGTCGATATTGTTGGTGACTTCGAGGTTGTTGACCACGGTCTCGAGTACCTTGTCGACTTCGCCCTTGGGGGCCATCAAGCCGATGCGTTCGAGCCGATCGGTGACGTTATCTTCGGCCTGGCGGTCCCAGGAACGCTGCGCCTGAATGGGGTTCAGATCGTTGTTGGTCTTGGTGTCATCGCTGACGGGAGTCTCGATGAGGATCTTGCTGAGTTCTTCTTCTTTGGTGGAGCTGCCGAGGTTGTAGCCCCACAGGCGGGTCTGGGCCTTGAAATCGAGTTTCTTGCTGAGGGCGTAGTGGAGATCCTTCTCTTCGCTGTAAACGAAGGTGGGCATCCACATGCCGGGCTGGACGTTGGTGCGCCAGCTGTCGAAGTGGAAATACCAGCTGGAGTGGCCGTTGCCTTCGTAGGCGCCGTTGAAGCGGACGATGTGATATTCCTGATCCTCAACCCAGATGCGGCCCAGGAAGCGGCCATGGCTGTTCTTTTCGGTGGGGGTAACATCGAAAACGAGGCAGCGGACTTCACCGAGGAATTCGCGGCGAACGTAGTCAAACTTGTAGTGCTGCTTATCGAAGCCATTGGTATCGATGAAGATCATCTGCAGGAAGCCGTCGGGCAGGAACTGCATGGCGAAGCTGAAGAAGTTGCCGATGGAGCCGACGACCTTCTTGCCTTTGCTGGAAGTGTCGTTGAGAGGCACCAAGGTGACGCCCTTCTGGAAATTGGCGCGGCCGAGGAAGTACTTGTCGCCGGCCGGGATTTGCCCGAGGTCCTTGTCGGGCTTGAGATTCTGAATGTAGGTTTCCACCAGCGGCTGGTAGTTGCGGATTTGGCCATAGAGGTGTTGCTCGTTGGTAATGATGCGGTCCAAGACCTGGTCCATCGTGCGAGGCTGGTCCGGCGCAGGCGTAGGCGCTGGCGGAGTATTAGCCACCGCGGTGAACGCGGCGCAGGCGCCGAGCAGGAGCACGAGGGTATATTTCGACAGCGTTCGCATAATCATTCTCCTCAGTAGGCCAGCCGGAATTCAATTCGAACTCGTGCTGGAAAATCGACCGGTTCGCCCTCTCGTTTTGCCGGCTTGAACTTGATTTGTTGCGCGGCGCGCACGGCCGATTCATCGAGGCCGTGGCCGAGGCCGCTGACCACCTTGTTGATTTGAATGGTGCCGTTGGCGAGGAAGACGAGATCGATGACGACATCGCCTTCAATGCGCATGCTACGCCCTTCCGCGGTGTACTCCGGGCGAGGCTTGTCCACAATGTTCGGAGAGGCGTCGGCGGGACCTGTCGAGCCAGTCTTTTTCTTGGGAGTTTCCGCGGAAGTATCGGTGGAGGAAAATCCGCCAGCCACGACGGTGCCGGTTTTCTTGCCGCTGCCCGAAGGAGGCACAGCGGTGCCGTTGCCGAAACCTGTGCTGGGTACGACCCCGCGGACGCCTTCCTTGCCACCTGTGCCATTGCCATAGCCTGGGCCGCCAGGCAGAGCAGGATCGCCAAGGCGATTCACGTTCGTGGCGTGGTTGGGGTCGCCCTTGCCAGCAATGCCGTTGGGATCGCCGAAGCCGCCGGTCTGCACCTTATCTGGAGGAGTAGCTTTGATGGTCGGGGTAGCGCCGCTCCCGGTGTTGCCGAAGTCGCCTACCTTTGGTGGCTCCTTGGGCTTCTTCGGGCCGTTATCCTTGGTCTCGAGCTTGGCGTCTTCAAACTTGGGAGCAATTTCGGGCTCCTTGGTTTCGATCTTCGGAGTCTTTGGTTTAACCGCCTTGGGTGGCACGAGATTGGCGAAGATGTGCGGTTGCTGCGGATTCAATTTGGGAGGCTCTGGAGTTGGTTCGGGAGCTTTGACTTCCACTTTGGGAATCTTCGCCTTTGGCGGAGGGGGCGGAGGGGGAGCGACCGGAATTTCGGTGACCGGAGCCGTAAGCGGCGTGGTGGTGTAAAAGTGAAGAGCGGTCTTCATCCCCTCGGGATAGAGAAGGGGAACGAGAATAAAAAATCCGAGAACCGCCAACTGAAAGATGGCACTGAAACCGACGCGTTGCCAGTTCGGTTTGGGATCGGGGAGTAAGGCCAAACGGGCCGGAACGGGTCTGGTCCCGATATGGTCCTTCCAAGCGTCCCGATTTGTAGAACGCCCGCGATGGGCGTCGAGTCCAACGCCTAGAGACGTCCTACGTGGTGGATCAGCGATCATTGTGGTCATCCGCTTGCCGCCTCATGCAAAGTTAGTCCCTCAAACTCGATCCCCGAGGGAATCCAGTTTCCTAAGGTTCTGGACGGAATCTTTGCCAGTACGAGGGTACTGACTACAAAGAATCGTCCGAATAGGACTTTCGTACTAAAGACGCGTATTCGCTAATGGGACTTGCGAACGGCTTCCTGGATACGAAAGTTAACCGGGACAAACCCGCCGAGGCGAATTTCGTTGCGGGACGGGGGCGCAACACCATATAGGATACCGCATCCCGAGGCTGGCGATACCTCCGGATTTGTGCACCGGTTCCTCCAAAGGGGGTATCCGGGGTTGGATGCAAGGTACGGGCAAGACGTTGGTTGCAAGTTTAGGCGTCTAAGAGATAGAAATAGGAGAGGTAAGCGCTCGGCGACGGGAGGCTTGTGCCGCACGGACTTCCGGGGAAATCACAAATGACCCCTTCCCCAATCCTGGCCGGATTGCGGGAACTGGTGGATTCACTGTATGGGGAATGCCGCGCCGAGCAATGGCAGGTGACCCGCAGACAGTTCAGCCAGGCGCTAGAGCGGAGCGCCCGAAAGCGCTTTGCGGAGGGAGTGGCCCCGACGGGCCAGAGCGTCGAAGCATACTTGAAGACTCTCCATATTGAAGATCTGGCCCTCGCGAGCGGCTGCATGGAAGGGACGGAATCCGCGTGGCAGTATTTTGTCGAGAATTACCGGCAATACTTGCGAGCGGCCGCGGGCACGATCACGAAAGGCAGCCGATCCGGAGCCGATGCGCAGGAGATGGCGGATTCGTTGTTCGCGGAGTTGTTTGGGCTGGTGGATGGCCAGCGCGGCGAAGCTTCGCTGTTCCGCTATTTTCACGGACGAAGTTCATTGAAGACGTGGCTGCGTACCGTATTGGCACAGAGGCACGTGGATCGCCTACGGCAGAGCCGCCGGTTTGAGCCGCTGGAACGTGAAGACGGCGATGGAAAGACAGTGACGATTGCGGAAAAGGTAGTCACTCCCGCGCTGGACCCGCACCGCGAGGAATACATGCAGAGGTTTCTCGAGTCGCTGAAGGCTTGCCTGGCGCTGCTGGAGCCGCAGGATCGCGCGAGGTTGGAACTGTACTATGCGCGCGAGAAAAAGCTGGCGGAAATCGGGCGATTGCTTGGGGAACACGAATCGAGTGTGTCGCGCAATCTGGAACGCGTGCGGAGGGAATTGCGCGCCAGCGTGGAACAGCAACTTCGAGCGGCGCAATTTGTGGATTCGCAGGGCCGGCGCAAACCGCCCTTAAGCGAGGCGGAGATCGCACTGTGTTTGCAGTATGCGAGCGAAGACGCTCCCATCGACTTTCGCAAATTGTTTCCGGATAAGGCTGCAGGCCCTTCCGCGAGTGGAAGGAAGGAATCGACGTGACAGAGCGCAAGAAACGATTGCGGGACCGTTCTATGAAAGGAGAGCGCCATGGCGACTGACGACCGCGAACAGCAATTCGAACGCGCCCTGGCACGGCATCTCCGCAATGCGTCCGGCGGGACGTGTCCGGATGCGGAAATCCTGGCCGCTTATCACGAGCGCACGCTTTCGCTGGAGGAAATGGCGAAATGGAAAGAGCACATCGCCGCGTGTGAGCGTTGCCAGGAAGAGCTGGCGCTCGTAGAACAAACGGAGAGCGTGGATAGCGAGGAATGGGAGGAACAGGACGCGGCTTTGATTTTGCAGCAAGCAGCCACGAAGCCGATGATGGCCCGAGCGGGGGGCATGACGATGGAGGAGGGATCTCTTTCCGCAGCCAAGGAGGGAGCCGACCAAGGTTTGCGTCGGGTGAGGCAACCCCGCGCGCAGTGGAAGTGGATCGTACCGTTGGGAGCTATTGCCGCGGGGGCAATTATTTGGGTGGGGAGTGTGGAGTTTCAGAAGCAGCGCCGGCAGTTGGAGGAGCCCGTACAGATGGCGGAGAACCGGCGCGCGGCGGAGGCACCACCGATGGCGCAGCCCGCCGCGCCGCGAACGGATGCACTGGAACAAAAACAAAACAAGGCCGACGAAGTGTTGCGCGATGCCGGAGGAGCAGGAGCGGTTGTTACACCGAAGACTACAGCGAAGCCGGCCATTTCGATGAGCGCACCAAGCATGATCGCACGGGAGGGGAGACCCGAGGCCCCGCCGGAATTAGACAAGAAGAAGGATGAGACTGGCCACGGATTCGGGAATGGCATCGGTGCGCCAGCCCCAATGACGCCAGCTCCGGTGTCGTCAGACGATATGAAACGTGAAAAGGACGAGACGCTATTTCTGAAAGAGGGAGGCGCCGCGACTGCCGGCGGGCAGATGAATCCTCCAATGGCAGCGAATCAGGCGCCAGCGGCAGCACCACAAAAAAGCCGTGCAGAGAGCAGGCGTGGGCTCGTGGCCGGTTCGGCTGGGAGCAAGCTATCGATTATCACGGGGACGGTGCTCGATCCGTCGGGCGCCGCCATCAGTGGCGCGCTGATCACCGCGATCGAAACCAGCAGCGGAGCTTCCAAGACCACGGTGGCAGATGCCGCGGGCCGATTCCAGCTTACCGATCTGCCGTCGGACCAATACAAGGTGATCGTGGCCCACTCCGGATTTGCGCAGTCGGAGCAGACGTTGACCTTGCAGCCAAAGCAGAATCAGCAGCTGCAAGTACAACTGAGACTCGGGACGGTGGCGGAATCGGTAGAAGTGAGTGCGGCGGCGTCGACCCTGAATACCTCGAGTGCGTCGATATCTTCCGCTGGCAAGAATGTGAATGCGCTGATGACTGTGGCGGCTGCCGACGCGCAATATGTCGTGGCGCCAGACAAGAAAGCGGGATGGCGGGTGGGCGACGCGGGAAAGATTGAGCGGACCACGGACCGCGGGAAAACATGGAAGCTGCAAACGAGTGGGGTTTCGACAGATTTGAGGACCGGCTCGGCAACATCCGGCAAGGTGTGCTGGATTGTAGGAAAAGCGGGCACAATTCTGCTGACCACAGACGGCGGAAAACATTGGAAGCAAATTACGTCGCCGATTCCCGAGGACTTGGGCGGGATTCACGCCGCAGACGCGCTGCATGCTTCGATCTGGGACGTGCCCAATCACAAGAGTTACGAAACCTCCGATGGCGGAGCGACCTGGAAGCGCACCGCGAACGAATAGCGCACGCCTGCAAGAAAATCCGTTCGCTCCGTTCTAACGGAGAAGGCATATTCGAGATAGAGGAGACTTCATGAGCACCTCGCGATTCGATCGGAAGAGCATGTCCCGGTGGGCAGCGGCCGGCGCAGTGATTGCCGCCTGCGGCGCGGCGGCACTTGTGCCCACGTATCACGCCGACGGAAAAACGACATCGCAGGAGCGGGCCGCGGAGCGGAGCAGTGCGGCAGATCAGTCGACCACGCAGAACGATCAGAGCGACCTGGCGCTGGCGGTGTACAACTCGAACATTGCGCTGGTGCGCGACGTGCGTCAATTGCAATTGCCCTCCGGCACATTCCGGCTGAAGTTCATGGACATTGCCGCGACGGTGAATCCGGCGACGGTGCATTTCCGTTCCTTGACGGAGCCGGACAAGGTGGGGGTGCTGGAGCAGAACTACGAATACGATCTGCTGGAGCCTAACAAGCTGCTGAACAAATACGTGGGGAAAGAAGTGACGCTGGTACGCAGCTACATGGACAACGGCACGACGAAGCGCGAAGAGATCAAGGCCACGCTGCTGGCGAATAACAACGGGCCGGTGTGGAAGATCGGGAACGACATTGTGACCGGAGTGTACGGCGAGTCGTATCGCTTCCCGGAAGTGCCGGCGAACCTGTACGACCGGCCGACGCTGCTGATGTCGCTGGAGAACTCCGGCGGACGCAAGCAGACGATTGAGACCTCGTATCTGGCCAGCAATCTTTCGTGGAACGCGGATTATGTGCTGACGGTGGGGCGAGAGGATAAAGCGGCGGACCTGGATGGCTGGGTCACGCTGGTGAACAACTCCGGAACGGCATTTCACAACGCCAAGCTGCAACTGGTGGCCGGCGATTTGAACCGTTTGCCCACGCGTGACCAGTATCGCGCCATGGAGATGGTGGCGAACGCTCCCGCAGCGAAAGCAGCGGGTGGCTTCGTGCAAGAAAATTTCAGCGAATATCATCTGTATTCGTTAGGGCGGCGCACTTCGGTAGAAGACAAAGAGACCAAGCAGATCAGTTTGCTGGAAGGCAGCAACATTCCCGTGGAGAAGCTGTTCGTTGTAAACGGGCAGAACTTTTACTACCACAACGCGCAGAACCCCGGGTCGCCGCTGAAGGATCCGGTGATGGTGTTCTACAAATTCAAGAATGAAGAAAAGGCCGGGCTGGGCATTCCGATTCCGGCGGGCAACGTGCGCGTGTACCAGAAGGATTCCAAGGGCGGGCTGCTGTTTATCGGAGAGGATCATATTGATCATACGCCCAAGGATGAGTTCATCACCGTGAAGATCGGAAATGCGTTTGACATCGTGTCTGAGCGCAAGCAGATCGATTACAAGAGCATCTCGAGCCACGTGTGGGAAATGGAATTTGAAATCACGCTGCGGAATCACAAGGACACGCCGGTGACGGTGCAGGTCAATGAGCCAATTGGCGGGGATTGGGAGATGCTGTCTTCGACGTACCCGGCGAAAAAGACGGAGGCGTTTGCCGCACAGTTCCATGTGCCGGTGAAGGCAAATGGCGAATCGGTGTTGCGCTACCGGATTCGGGCGCACTGGTAAGGTTGCGGCATTCAAACGCCGCCAAGCGCTGTCGTCCTGAGGGGACCCGATGAGGTTCCACGGAAGGATGCCAACGGAACGATTGGCGCAAACGGCTGCGTTGAGATCCTTCGCCTATCCTCATCGGATGGGCTCAGGATGACAGGTTCTTGAGTTTTATGGGGCACTGGCCACAAAGATCATTTCCGGGGAAGAGTCGGCGAGGGCGGCACCATCGAAATTGCCGTAGGTGGCCTCCAACTTGAAGCCACAGCGCGCGAGCAGATGTTCCACTTCATAGCGGAAAAAATAGCGAAGCGTCCAGGCCATCACCAGGCGCTTGGTTGTACCGCTGGTGTGGCGCACATCGAAGATCATCTCCACATCGTTGCGTTGCTGGGCGCGGTGGAAGGCGGCGACGCGTTCCGAGAGAGCGACGTGGCGGCCATCGGGCAAATCGTACTCGATGAGGAGAGATTCCTGCTGGAATTTAGGGTCGTGGGCGCGCTCCAGATCGGTCTGGAAGAAGTCGAGAACGAGGCGGCCGTTCGGCGCGAGATGCTGCTTGACGCACTGCAGGCAACGAATCTGTTGTTCGACTTCGAGCAAGTGCTGAAACGGGCGGAACGGAATAATGATGGAGCGAAATTTCTCGCCGAGGTCGAACTGGGTCATATCTCCCTGAACAAGATGAACGCGCTCGCGGGCTTCGCGGCGAAGGGCATGGCGTTTGGCGACGGCGCGGTGCAACATCTTCTCTGAGATATCGAGCCCGACAACGCGATATCCGGCTTCCGCGATGGCGAGGGTGATGCGCCCAGTGCCGCAGCCAAGTTCGAGGACGGGATCGCCGTATTGGCGCGCTGCGCTGGAATAAAACGCGACATCCTGCGTTCGCTGGGTGACCATCGGCGAACTGTCGTAATAGTCGGCAATGAAACTGTCGTAGAGCGCTGGGTCAGGAGTCATTCGCCTAGAAACGCCTCCGCTTCGATTTCGACCAGCATCTCAGGAGAGATCAGTTTGCTGATCTGGATCATGGACGTGGCGGGACGGATGTCTTTGAAGAACTCGCCGTGGGCGCGGCCGATGGATTCCCAATCTGCGATATTCAGCACGAACATTCTGGTGCGCACCACGTCTCTCAGGCCGGCGCCACAGCGGGCCAACGCGGCCTCGATATTTCGGAGAGTCTGCATGGTCTGGCCGTAGACGTCGCCGACGGCGGCGACCTTGCCGTCAGGACCGGTGGCGGTGGTGCCGGAAACCCAAATGTGATTGCCGATGCGGACGGAGCGCGAATAGCCGGCGATGGGTTCCCAGGGAGTTCCGGTGGCGATATTTTGTCGTGGCATTTCGGGTCCTCGGATGCGCGCGTTTCGTTTGGCCCAAAGGGCGCATGTTAAACTTAAAGCAGTATGGCATAGCCGGGCACTTCTCCCAGGCATCCAAAGAGAGTCGCATGCGCTGCAACAATATTACAGAGGCGTTTGGCCGCACACCGTTAATTCGCCTCAACCGAATTGCCAAAGGCCTGAAGCCGCAAATCTGGGTGAAGGCGGAGATGTTGAATCCCGGCGGCTCGGTGAAGGACCGCATCGGCATCACCATGATTGATGACGCGGAGAAGCGTGGCTTGCTGAAGCCGGGCGGGACGATCATCGAAGGCACCAGCGGAAACACGGGCATGGGCCTGGCGCTGGTGGCGGCGGTGCGGGGCTACAAGTGTGTGTTTACGACGACGGACAAACAATCGAAAGAAAAAGTGGATTTGTTGAAGGCGCTGGGCGCAGAAGTGATCGTGTGCCCCACGGCGGTCGAGCCCGAAGATCCGCGCAGCTACTACAGCGTGGCCAAGAAACTGGCCCGCGAAATTCCGAACTCCTACTATCCGAACCAGTATGACAATCCGAGCAATCCGGAAGCGCACTACGCCACAACGGGCCCGGAGATCTGGGACGATTCGGAAGGAAAGATCACCCATTTCGTCTGCGGCATGGGAACCGGCGGAACTATCAGCGGCGTGGGGAAATTTCTGAAGGAGAAAAACCCCAAGGCACAGATTGTGGGTGTCGATCCGGAAGGGTCGCTGTACTACGATTTTCATCAGAGCGGAAAGATCGCGAAGGCGCGGACATACGTGGTGGAAGGGATTGGAGAGGATTTTTTCCCAACCACGATGGACATGAAGATTCTGGACGACGTCATTCAGGTGAATGACGAGGAATGCTTCGTGGTGGCGCGGCGGCTGGCGAAGATGGAAGGGCTGTTCACGGGCGGTTCGGGAGGCGGATGTCTTTCGGCAGCGCTGAGGCTGGCGCAGAACCTGGGGCCCGAAGCGTTCGTGGTGGCGTTGCTGCCCGACACGGGCATGCGTTATTTGAGCAAGGTGTACAACGACGAATGGATGCGGGAACGCGGTTACGTGGAATCGAGTGTGCCAATCACAGCCGCGGACGTGGTGAGCGCGAAGAAGAGTGCGGGGAAAGTGAGAGAACTGGTGATTGCGCGGCCCTATCAGACTGTGTTTCACGCGCTGAAGACCATGCAGGAGCAGGATATTTCGCAGATTCCGGTGTTCGAAGAGAATTTGCCGATCGGCACAGTTTATGAGGATCAGATTCTGACGCTGGCGCTGCAAGGAAAAGATCTGCGGAAGCTGGTGGTGCGGGAAGTGATGAGCAAGCCGTTGCCGAAGGTGCTGAAGAATGCGCCGGTGGAACGCATCACCTATATATTGAGCCACGAGAACCCCGCGGTGTTTGTGGAGATGGATGAAGGGAAATTTGAGATTTTGACCAAGTACGATCTGATGAGCACCGTGGCGGGATTGATGGAGCAGAAGCGCTAGCATCGCGGCGCACCGTTCTCGCCAAATTTGTTTTCCAGGATTGAAAAGTGAAGATACAGGATTTCAATGACCGGCTGAAGAACTCGATTCTGATCGCAGATGGCGCGATGGGATCGATGCTGCACGACGCGGTAGGGGCGGTGCGCTGCTTTGACGAGCTGAATTTGACGGAGCCGGAGGCGGTGTTCCGCGTGCACCAGGCGTACATCGAGGCGGGCGCGCAGATTATCGAGACGAACACGTTTGGGGCGAACCGCTTCAAGCTGGCGCCGCTGGGACTGGGCGACGACGTACAGCGCCTGAACGGCCGCGGCGTGAAGATTGCGCGAGAGGCGCGGGAATCGGCATCGCGCGAAGTGCTGATCGCCGGGTCCATTGGGCCGTTGGGAATCGGGGTGCAGGCGCGGCATCCGGAGCCGGATCAGATCCGTTCGATTTTCCACGAACAGGCGCTGGCGCTGGAAGAGCGGGGCGTGGACCTGTTTATACTGGAGACTTTCTCTTATATCGAAGAGCTGCAGCTGGCGATCGACGCGATCCGGACGTTTTCGTCGCTACCGATCATCGCGCAGTTGACGTACAGCGAAGAAGGCACGACGTACGGGGATATGCGGCCGTTCGTGACCACGGCCATACTGAAAGACAAGAATATTCAGGTGATCGGCGCGAACTGCACACTGGGTCCGCAATCGCTGCTGCCGATCCTGCAAGAGATTGCCAACGCCAGCGGCGGGGTGGTGAGCGGAATGCCGAACGCGGGTTTTCCGAAGCGCGAGGGCGACCGCATCGTGTATCCGAAATCGTCGCCCGAATATTTCGCGGAGTTTGCCCGCGAGGCCGCGGCGATGGGCGTGCGCATCCTGGGCGGATGCTGCGGGACGACCCCGGCGCACATACGAGCGATGGCGGAAGCAGTGAAGTCGCTGCGTCCCGCCAAAACGCACACGTCATCCGTGGTGGTGGCCGCAACGCAGCCGGTGACGCCGGCGGCCGAGCACGAGCCGGAGAGCAAGCTCTGGAAGAAGTTCCAGAGCAAAGAATTTGTGGTGTGCGTGGAAATCGACCCGCCGAAGGGAATTTCGCTGGATCGCATCTACGAGCAAGTCGACAAGGTGATGGCGTCGAAGAAGGTGGACGCGATCGACATCAATAGCGGGGCGATGGCACGCGTGGGGATGGATGCGCTGATCGTGGCGGGCGCTCTGGAAGCGCGCGGCGTGGAAACGGTGCCGCATCTGACCACACGAGATCAGAACATCATCGGACTGCAGGCGATGCTGCTGGGCGCATGGGCGGTCGGCGGCGTGCGCAACGTGCTGGGAATTACCGGCGATCCGCCATCGGTTGGCGACTATCCGGAAGCCAGCGGCGTGTATGAAGTGGATTCTGTGGGGCTGACAAAAATTCTGCACCGGCTGAATCAGGGCACGGACTGGGCGGGGAAAACTCTTGGTGGGCAGACGAATTTCACGATTGGGGTGGCGCTGAATCCAGTGGCGGACGATCTGGACAGTGAAATCGCGCGCTTCCACGCGAAGATCGAGGCGGGCGCGCATTTTGCGATGACGCAACCGCTGTTCGACCCCGCGCACTGGCAGGCGTTCCTGAAAAAATTCGGAGGTAAGCCGCCGATTCCGGTTCTGATTGGCGTTTGGCCGCTGAACAGTTACAAGCAGGCGTTGCGGCTGAACAACGAAGTGCCGGGAATCGTGATTCCAGAGGCGCTGCTGAAATCGATGGAGGCGGCGGGGGCCGCGGCGCGGGACCGCGGATTTGAGGTGGCGCGCGAAATGCTGGCGTGGTCGCGCACGGAGATGGCCGGCGCGTATTTAATTCCGCCGTTCAAGCGCTACGAGGAAATTCTGGAAGTTTTGTGACCGCGGGCATTGACCGCTCCGCAAGAGAGAGCGTTTAATAGGTCCGCGCCTATGGGCTCAGCCGAAAAACCGGGCCGCAGTTCACCGCTGGGAGCGACGCTCTGCGATGGCGGAGTGAATTTCAGCTTGTACTCGCGACACGCGAGCAGAGTCGAGCTTCTACTGTTCGACCACGAGGACGATGCGAAGGCGTCGCGCACGATTGTACTCGATCCCGTGACTCACCGTACGTATCACTATTGGCATGTTTTTGTGGAGGGGCTCCGCGCGGGGCAGCTCTACGGCTATCGGGTGTACGGGCCGTTCGATCCCGCGGCCGGACTGCGATTCGACGCCAACAAGATTTTGCTCGACCCTTACGCGCGGAGCGTAATCACGCCGAAGAATTACACGCGGGAAGCGGCCACGGCTCCCGGCGATAACGCGGCAACGGCCATGAAGGGCGAGGTGGTGGAGCTTGGCGGGTACAACTGGGAAGGCGACAAGCCGCTGCACACGCTTTCGTCGCAGAGCATTATTTATGAAATGCACGTGGGAGGATTTACGCGGCATCCGAATGCCGGGCTGCCGGCGAATCTGCGAGGAACGTATCGCGGGTTAATGGAAAAGATTCCGTACTTGAAACAGCTGGGGATTACGGCCGTAGAGCTCTTACCGGTTTTCCAGTTTGATGCGCAGGCTTGCCCGCCGGGCCTGGTGAACTACTGGGGCTATCAGCCAGTGGCGTTTTTTGCGCCACATGCGGCGTACAGTTCGCAGGGCGGCGCGATGGGCCCGGTGAACGAATTCCGCGACATGGTGAAGGCGCTGCATCGCGCGGGAATCGAAGTGATTCTGGATGTGGTGTTCAATCATTCGGCGGAAGGCGGCGCGGACGGGCCGACGCTGAGTTTTCGCGGCATCGACAATCTTTCTTATTACATTCTGGGAAAAGACCGTTCGCAATACGCGAATTACAGCGGGTGTGGCAATACGCTGTACGCCAACCACCCTGTGGTGCGGCGGATGATCATTCAGAGCCTGCGCTACTGGGTCGAAGAGATGCACGTGGACGGATTCCGGTTCGACTTGGCTTCGATTTTGGCGCGCGACGCAAAAGGGAATGTGCTTTCGAATCCACCGTTGCTTTGGGATATCGAGTCGAATCCCGCACTTGCGGGGGCGAAGATGATCGCGGAAGCCTGGGACGCCTCGGGGTTGTATCAGGTGGGGCAATTCATCGGAGACAGCTGGAAGGAATGGAACGGGCATTTTCGTGACGATGTGCGCAGCTTCATAATCGGTGCGGACAATTCCGTGCGAAATCTGGCCGACCGGTTTTTGGGAAGTCCATCGATCTACGCGCACAAGGAGCGCGAGGCGGAGCAGAGCGTAAACTTCGTCACTTGCCATGATGGATTCACGCTGAACGATTTGGTGAGCTACAACACGAAGCACAACGAGGCGAATGGGGAGAACAACACCGACGGAGCGAACGACAATCGCAGCTGGAATTGCGGGGTGGAGGGGCCGACCAGCGACCCTGCCGTCGAGAAGCTGCGCAACCGGCAACTGAAAAATTGCTTTACGATGACCCTGCTGGCGCTGGGCATGCCCATGATTCTGATGGGCGACGAGGTGAGGCGCACGCAGCAGGGCAACAATAACGCGTACTGCCGCGACGACGAATCAGTGTGGTTCGACTGGAGCCAGATGCAGCGCCACGCGGATGTTTTGCGGTTTGTGCAATTGTTGATTCGCCGAAGGCTGCAGCGGGACCTGGCCGTAGATCCAGATGTAACGTTGAGCGAACTGATCCGCAGCGCGCCGCACGCCTGGCATGGCGTAAAGCCGTATCAGCCGGATTGGGGAGATTCCTCGCACAGCCTTGCGTTCAGCAGCGAGCTGGAGAAGGAAAAGCTGGCGTTTTACATGATCTTCAATGCGTATTGGGAGCCCATTGAGTTCGAATTGCCAGACACGGCGGACCACTCCGCGCCATGGCGGCGATGGATCGATACCTTTCAGGATTCGCCCAACGACATCGTTGCCTGGGAGACCGCGCCAACGATTGCGGGCGGGAGTTACCGGGCCGGACCGCGATCCGTGGTTGTGCTGTTCCGCTTGCTGGCACAGCGCTAGATCGTTGCGTCGATGGCTGTTCCCGTGAGAGCCAGCGAAAGCGCGTGGGCCATCACCAACGCACCAGCGCATGATCGGTTGCCAGGGAAGCGCGATGGCGCCGCACGACTCGCCGAAACGCAGGCACGAGGACGAAGTAGAGGGAGGCCGAGACAACAGGCGCGAGCAGGGCCCAGACGGCCACGGCATGCCAGGTAGTGCTCCACAACAAACGAACGGCACCCCATAAATCCGTGTGAATCATCGCGTAGATTTGCGGGACGCTGATCGGCAAGTGGGGCGCGCGGAAGAGGCGTTCGCCCAACCGAAAAAAAGGAAGAATGAGAACGAGCTGTAGGGGATAGAGCGAATAGTTGACCAATTGGATCGCCGGCAGGTTCAATTTCCATACAAAGGCGACAATGGCGCACATCGCCGTGTTCCAGCCAATCGCGGGAAGCAGGCCGAATGCGACGCCCAAGGCGACGCTGAGGGCCAGCTTTTCCGGCGTGGCGCCGTGCCGAAGGAGTTCCAGCAGCGGACGGATGACTTTGCGATTGAGGAAACCGAGCTTCATGCGGTCTTTCGACGGAACAGCACGTCCTGCGACTGGCCCGATTTCAGCGAGAAAAACTGAATTAATACGTACAGTGACATGGCGAAATTACCGAGGCTCATGATGAGCGCGAACCAGACCAGTGTGAGGCCAAGCGAGCGTTCGCGCCATACCAGCCAGCAGAAAAATGCGCGGAAGGCAAAGCGCTTTAGAAACCTGCCCCTCCTTCAGTAAGCAAACGGGTTGTTCGCGCGGTCGAGGAGGCCGATGAAAGGCCGGCCGTGGCGGAAATCAGGGCTTGGCGTCGGCACTGGTGTGATCGTGGATGATGAGCCAGCCTTCGGGGAAGCGCTGAAAGACGAGAGTAAAGACTCCGCCGGGCGCATCGTTACCTCGCTGGAGATGCCAGCGGCCGAGGACGAGAGCGGCGTCGCTGCCTAACGGGCGGATCTCGATGCCGGAGAAATCGAGATGGCCCATGGCGGCGGCATCGGGATAATTCTTGCGGTAGCGCATCATCACGGGCTCCCATCCGCGAGTGATACCGCTGCTGCCGGCGAAGGTGAGAGCCGGCGAATTCCAGTAACCCTTCATGAAGGCGGTGACGTCGCCGCGATTCCACGCGGACTGCTGTTCGTTGAGAACGGCGCGGATCGCGGAGGTGGATGCCGGGCCAGCGGAGGATTGCTGCGAGTTCAGGCTTGACGGGAGGCACAAGCAGAGCAGCGCGCCGCAAATTATCATTAATAAGGCCAGTTTTTTCATTAAGTTACCTCCATGGTCGGGGTGCAGCTTAGGCCAAACGGCAAGTTTGGGCAAGTCCCAAAGGCTATCTCTTTGGTTTCCGATTGGTTAAGCCTGGGCAGGCTATGCGGCTGGTACCGTCGAGCTATTGGGATTTGCGGCAGGGAAGGGCATTCTTGTTGTGGAGGCTGAGGGATGTTCGCCGCCATGCTATTTGCGATATCGATCGTGGCCCTGGCGCAATTCGCGCTCTACTACTGGCGAGCTGTGCTCTCCGGTGTGGCGTCGCAGCCCGTGTCGAGTGCAGTGTTTGAAGCGGTGCACGTACCTGAGATGGCTCTGCGAGGAGCGGACTTCGAAAAACTGGCCAGCCTGCTCGATCTCACGCCGGAGTTGAAAGGCGCACACGGCGGCCTTGGTTCCGTTGGCATCTACTACAAAGTGGTGGGCAAGATCTCCGACGCGCTGGGCAAGCTTTCGCCGGCGATCGCGGTATGGAGCGAGCAGGAGCAAGTGCTGTGTGCCCGATATGCAGCCGTGCTGGTAGAGCGGCGGCTGGAATCGAACCTGGCGCAAGCGGCTTCGTTGCGCTCCTGCTGAATTTCTTCTGCGGCATCAACTCCCCAACTGTTGAATTGCATTCCTGCGCATGTTCGCGAAGAATAGCGGTGTTGCCGCACGAGCAATTGACGGAGCGCACCGAGCCGTGAACGCCGCGCAAGCCACACAGAAGTACATGAGGGTTCTGCACATCGTTTTTCTGCTCACAGTAGTTTTATATCTGTGGGTACCCTGGATGCTGGTTGGGGGTCAAGCTACGGAATCCCCTTTTGTTGTAGTTCTAGTCCTGGGCATGGTGGCGTTGACTTCGGTCGCAGCGGTGCTGTTTTTTCAGGCGCGTCGGGTCAGGCCAGCGGCCGAGCAGTTGCGACTGAGGCCCGACGACGCGCAGGCTGCGGCGCGATGGCGAACGGGATTAATCTTGTGTTTCGCATTTAGCGAGACCATCGTTTTATTTGGCCTGGCATTGCGGCTTCTCGGTGCACCCTGGAAATTCTCAGGCGTGTTCTACGCAGTGGGCGCGCTGTTGCTGCTGGCGTGCAGGCCGAAGCTCGAACTGCTCCCCGAATAAGCTTTATTGAATTTGTCACTTGCCGCGAGAACCCGCGGTGCTATGCTTATGGCCCGCCCGATACCGTCCCGAAAGAGGAAGGTTCCATGGCAGATTTGGAGGAATTGAAACTCAAATATGGGTCCGTGTTGAATGCGATCAACCAGTCGGGAGTCCGTCTAAGCCACGTGCACATCCAAGACGATAAACTGTACATAGAAGGGGCTGCCGGTACGGAGGCCATCAAGAACAAGATCTGGGACCAGGCCAAGCTGGTGGATGCAAGCACCAGCGACTTGACGTTGAATCTGACGGTCGATCCGTCGCTTGCCCCCAAGGACCAGACCTACACGGTGGCGGCGGGCGATTCGCTATCGAAGATCGCCAAGCACTTTTACGGCAACGCGAATGAGTATATGAAGATTTTCGATGCGAACCGCGACAAGCTTTCTGATCCGAACAACATTAAGGAGGGACAGCAACTAATCATCCCAAACTGATTAAGTTTTTCGTGCAAAGGGAAACGGGCGAGCGCTTCGGCACCCGCCCGTCTTTATTTTGTCGCGGAAAGCCGCTAATAAGCCCAACGCACCAAAGTGGCGCCAGAGGTAAAACCGGCGCCCACGGCGGCGATGAGGACCAAGTCGCCCTTTTTCAACTTTTTTTCCTGTAGTGCGGTTTCCATGGCCAGGGGTATGGTGCCGGCAGTAGTGTTTCCGAAACGATCGATATTGACGATGACTTTGTCGAGCGGCATGCCCAGGCGCTCCGCGGTGGCAGTGATGATCCTGCGGTTGGCCTGATGCGCGATAAAGCAATCGATATCCTTGCCGGTCAATCCATTCTTTGCTAGAACGCGCTCGGTCATTTCCGCCATTTTCTTGACGGCGTATTTGAAGACGTTCTTGCCGTCCTGGTGGATGTAGTGCATTTTTTTGTCGACGGTTTCGTGGGAGGCGGGGTTCAAGCTGCCGCCGCCGGGCATGTAGAGAAACTGGCCGCCCATGCCCTCGATTTGAGCGACGTGGTCGATGATGCCGGCCTCGCCGTCCTCGGCGGGTTCAAGCATTACGACGCCCGCGCCATCGCCAAAGATGATGCAGACGGCACGGTCGGTGAAATCGGTCATGGAAGAATTGACGTCCGAGCCGATCACCAGAACTTTTTTGTACTTTCCGGATTCCACGAAATTTGCGCCGACGTTGAGCGAGTAAAGAAAGCCGGAACACCCAGCGGAAACGTCGAAGCCCCAGGTGTTTTCGATCCCCAACTTGTGCTGCACGAGGCAAGCGGTGGAAGGATACATCATATCGGGGGTGACGGTTCCGACCACGATGAGATCCACTTGCTGAAGATCGAAGGGGTGCCTGGACTGGAGGCACCTGACGGCGGCCACGGCCAGATCGCTGGCAGCGACGCCCTGATCGACGAGGTGGCGTTCCCGGATACCCACGCGCTCCATGATCCAGTCGTCGGTGGTGTCGACCATTTTTTCGAGGTCCGCGTTGGTGAGGATGCGCGGGGGCACATAGCCCGCCACACCTGTAATTTTCGCCTTCACGCAACGAGTCATGATTCTCCTTGATTCGAGCGACACCCAAGAGTCAAACGATGATTGTATGCGATGCGCTTCCGTGGAAACAAGGGTAGACGAAAATCATTCCGCGGGCAGCAGTTCGTAGCGCCAGGAAATTTCGGCGGTTTTCTGCAGCATGGCGGCGACGGAACAGTATTTCCCTCTGGTCAATTCCATGGCGTGCTGGAGCGCGCCTTCATCGATTTCGCCGCGCAGGCGGAACAAGACGTCGAGCTTCACCCACACGGTTGGCGGGTGCGGGGCGCGCTCGCCGGAACAAATCACTTCCAGCGATTGCAGCTTCTGGCGCTTTTTCTCGAGGATGATGAGCACATCCGTGGCGGTGCAGGCGCCGAGCGCCATCAAAACCGTTTCCATGGCGCCGGGCCCAGTATTGGACTGGCGGTCGGAATCCATTTTCAAGGTGTGGCCGGAGGGACTGGTGGCCGAGAATTGCTGCTGGCCAACCCACTTCACAGACGCGGTGTGCATGAACGAATCCCCAATCTGCAAGGAATGGTCAGTTCACTCTAGCAGAGGAACTCCGTCAAGGTCGAACCGCGGCGGGCGAGCAATACAGGAGGGAAAAAGAGGGGCGCGGAACAGGAACTCCGCGGCCCCCCCCGAAAGTGCGGCTAGAAGGCGTAGCGAAGAGAAAGTGTGTAGACGTTTCCGCGGAAACTGCGCGGCAACGTGGGACCAGCGCCGGAATATTCGTGGTAGTCGTAATAGTTCCACGAAGACTTAAACGCCAGCCCCTTGGTGACATTGAAATTCGCCGCGGCCAGTGGCAACTGATAGCGGTAAGTGAGAGGCCCGGTGGGGGAAAGCGTGTCGATGGTGAAAGTGCTGCCGACGGCGCTGGTGGCAGCGTAACCGATCCAAGTGGTAAGGCGCGGAATCGGGCGGAAGAACAGCGAGCCGGAGCCGTAATTAGACAGGCTGGAAAAAAGCGAAACGCCCGCGAGATAGGTGGCGCCACAGGTGACGGCCCCGGCGGGAGCCGGCGAGGCCACGTAGCAGATATTTGTCTGCGAGAAGATGTCGTTGTAATCGTAGGTGAGGTCGATGCCGTAGCGCTCGGAGTGCGGGGCGAGTTGCGCTGTGATGTTGTAGGAGCGGTTGTGCTGGAGGTTGCCGATGGCGTCGGCGGTGTTGCGGTTTTCGAGGATGTACAGTCCCCCGGTGACGGTGACCCAGTCGAGAGGCTTGTAATCGGCGGTGAGGCGGTAGAGCTGCAGATGACGGGGGCTGATGCGGGTGTGGGCGTTATCGGCGTAGTCGAACTGGGCGTCGAAGTGCAGTTTGAGAGTTTTAGTGATGCGCGCATTCACGCCGGCGATTGCGGAATTGGTGTTGATGGGCACGTAGTCGGTGGAAACGTCAGGAACCATGACAGTGCAGGTGCCATCGGGGGCGAGCGCCGTGCAACCAGCGCGTGTGGCGAGTGTGGGATAGAAGGTCTGCAGCTGAATGTCGTTCGAGTGGTCCGAGATGTCGCGATTCTCGTAACGATAGCCGGCGTACGCGGTGATGCCCGGCGTGAAGTCGTACTCCACGGTGAAGGTATTGAGCTCGCGCTGCTGCTGCAGGAAATTGGCCAGGACGTCATTGATGAGGTCGGCGGAAGAAGCAGCGGAGTGCTGAGGACAAGTAGCCGCAGTAAAAGGCGGCGGGCAAGTGGCGGGGTTGAAGGCGTTGGGTGTCGACAGGAGGGTGGCGGCGAACAGCGACGAGGTATTGAGGTTCCACGCACCAGGGATGCGGAAATTGTCGTAGAGGAAATGATCGACCAGGCGCAGGCGATTGTTGACATGAATGGTGGCGCCAAAATCGCCGTTGGAATCGACGCGTTCCGCTGATGAATTGCCGGTGGCGCTGAAGCTGCGCTGGCGGGTTCTACTGATTAAACCGTTGAAGAGTTCGTCAAAGGACGGAACTGCGTTTTCCGCTTTCGAGTAACTGAAGCGGCCAGACAGATCGAGCCAGGGGAAATAGTTGCTCTGGAAGCTAGCCTGTTCGGTTGGAAAATCGAGGCGATTGTCGCCGAGCCGGGTGTAGCTGAAGAATCCATTGCAAGCGGGGTTTACAAAGCCAGTACCAAGAATGGGCGTGGCGCACGGCTGGCTCGCGGCCGTGTTGGAGGAGATACCGAGGTCAACGGGAATATTCCCCGCCAGCAAGTAAGGAAGGGAATTGAGCTGATTCCAGGTGTTGCCCTTCGAATGGGTGAAGAACTGGTCGTAGTTCAGGAACGTACGCGGCAGCACGCGGACGGAAATCCCGAAGCGGTAATTGTCGGTGATAGTTTGCGTAGGTTGGCTAAGCAACGCTTCCGTGCCCTCGTGAATGGTCCCCAAGGCATTGCCCTCCTCGACGTTGTGAGAGTAGCCGAGGCGGAAACGAACCGGCGAGAGGGGAAGAATGCGAAGGTTCAAGTCGGTCATACGATGGGTGAGGTACTGGGCGTGCGGCGAATTATCGACGTTAACGATCAACGTTGACGTGGAAGGGTTCAGGGGATTGGCGAGCAAGTTGTAGTCGAAATTGTTCTGATCGCGGCGGAACAACCCGTCGAAATCGTACCACTTGCCCTTGCTGAATTGGAGGCGAGTGACGTTGTCGGGATCGCCGCCATAGCCGAAGTTGTTGAAGTTGAGATCGTCGAAGAGCAAGCCGTTGTGTTTCTCGGAGTGGAGATTGAGCGAGTATTCGAGAAGGCGCGGGCCGGAACCGAGGTTGACGTAAGAGTCCCACATGCTCTGATTGCCGGAGTAATCGGCGATGCGCCCGCCGAACTCGGCGGTTTGCCTGACAGCGTATTGATCAAGAGTCAGACCGGTGTTGTTTTCCGTGGTGGTGGCGGAAGCGCCGATGGCGGATTTTTTGGAGGCATCGACGCTGGCGCCGGGGGTGAGCAACGTGTCGAGGGTTTGGGCGAAGAGGCCGGCGGCGAAGAGAGCTGCGAGGCAGCAAGCGAGGCCGAAGCGAAGGGAGAGTCGTTTTGCGGATGCTTGAGTGTTCATGTTTGTCACTTTTCCTCACGGCCTCATCAGGAATTGGTCCGAGTTCGAACCGTGGATGGCCATATGACACAACGTGCAGGCCTGATATTTCTGGCCTGGTTGTGGAAGCTGGGAAGAGCCGGAGCGGATTGTCCGGTGGTAGCGGTGTGGCATTCGAGGCAGAGAAGGTTAATCTGACTGCGCTTGAGCAGCTTGGGATTGGCGGAACCGTGCGGGGAGTGACAGGCGCTGCAGCCTTCGGTGCGCATCGCAGCGTGTTCGACGGCGAAGGGCCCGGCCTTGCTGGCGTGACACTTGAAGCAGACCGCGTCGCGCGAAGCGCTGGAGCGAATCTGACGCAGATCGAAAGAGCCGTGCGGATTGTGGCAGTCGCTACAGGTGACGAGGCCTTCGTTCACGCGGTGGTGGACGGGCTTCGAAAAGTCTGGCTTCACCGCCAGGTGGCAGGAGAAGCAGAGGACGGATTCCGTGGCGCGGAGCAGCGATTTCTCGACCGCCGGTTTGTGGATCGAGTGGCAGTCGGTGCAGCTCACATCGTTTTTCCAGTGCGCGGAGCGAAGGAAGTTCATCTGCTGGTCGCCCGCGTGGTGGCAAGCGAGACAGCGTTGGCTGATTTCCTTGGCGCCGACATCGCGGAAAGTGAAGATTTTGACTTTGTCACCGCCGCCATCGACGTGGGCTTTGCCTGGACCGTGGCAGCCTTCGCAACCTTCCCATTGCGGGCCATGATTGGCCTGGGTGGTAACGAAGTGGCCATTTTCCTCATAACTTCTGGCCTGGGCCTCGTGGCAGGTTTTACAGGTTTCCGTTCCCACATACAGCGAAGGATCGGACGGCGGAACGTAAGACTGATTCAGCTTCGCGGATTTCTCCCTGGTACGGGTGTCCGGTTCCTTGGCGAGCAAGGAAAATGCTGCGGCGAACAACACCGTCGTCAGGAGCATTCCGCAAACCAACAAGAGTCGGAAGTGCTTCATGCGATTCCTCGTTTAAAGTCGGCAACACGAGCGCCGCGAGATGGCATGAGCACTTGTGTGCGCAGCCGTATCCGCGGCTCTCTGGCGTGTTGCTCTTGTTTTGTGTAGACCCTTCCACACGAACTCCGTGGAAGGGGAAATAGAGCGAGAGGGAAATTGTAAATTGGCAGCGTGTGGAGGAGATGTCAATAAAAGAGATGGAAAAATCGCACGAGACTATTAACGACTGCGTAACAACGGGTAATGTTTCACGATGAAACAACTTTATTGAACGAGCTTTCTTCGCTGGATTACTGCTGTGACGGCTGAACTTTGGGGTAAGGGACCACTATGGGACACTGCTTTTCACGATGATTTCTGAGTGATCTTGTGGGACAAGCAAATGCAAAAGTGCGCGTGACCGGAACACAGCCCCGTCGAGGGGTGGTATGGATTTTTGCGGGGACGATGTTTCTGAGCGCGTTTCTGCTATTTCAGGTGCAACTGATCATCAGCAAATACATTCTGCCGTGGTTTGGGGGATCGGCGGCGGTGTGGACGACCAGTCTGCTGGTGTTCCAGATGCTGCTGCTTGCGGGGTATGTGTATTCGCACCTTGTTGCCGAGCGGCTGTCGCAGCGTGGGCAGGTGCGGCTTCACGTGACGGTGCTGGCGGTTGCGCTGATCAGCGTGACGCTGCTGTCGTTTTACTGGCCTTCGGCGGTAACGCCGAGCGCAACCTGGAAGCCCTTGAGCACGGGACACCCGGTGCGCGAGGTCATCGTGATTATACTGCTGGCGACGGGTTTACCGTTCTTCGTGCTATCGACGACGGGGCCGCTGTTGCAGCGCTGGTTTGCGCGGCAAGGCGGTGGAGTGGGGACGTACCGGTTGTATTCGGTTTCGAATCTTGGATCGTTGTTGGGACTGGTTTCGTTTCCGTTTCTGTTTGAGCCGATGCTGCGGCTGCGCATGCAGGGGACGTTGTGGTCGGTGCTGTTCGGGGTGTTTTGCGCGGGGTGCGGCTGGTGCGCCTGGAGATTCCTGCGGGGAAGCGGCGCCGAGGATGGGCCACTGCTCGGCAGTGAGGCCAAAGACGCGCCGATTTCGACGCTACCCGTTGTTCTGTGGTTTTTGCTGGCGGCTTGCGCTTCCGCGCTGTTGATGGCAACGACAAACCAGCTGTGCCAGGAAGTGATCTCTTTGCCACTGCTGTGGGTAGTGCCACTGGCGTTGTACCTGCTGAGTTTCATTCTATGTTTCGATCATCCGCGATGGTACCGGCGGGAGGTTTTCCATCCGTTATTTGCGGTGGGCGTGTTTGTGCTTTGCGCGGCGATGGTGTATGCGGAACGCACGGCACAAATCATGGTGATGCCGCTGCTGCTGTTCGTGGCGTGCATGATCTGCCATGGCGAATTGGTGCGGCTCAAACCGGGAGTGAGGCGCCTGACGGGATTCTATCTGGCGGTATCCGCGGGAGGCGCGCTGGGCGGGCTGTTTGTGGCGATCGTAGCACCGCAGAGTTTCCGGTTCTTCGCGGAGTTTCAACTTTCACTGGGTGCGTGCGGGGTGCTGTTGCTGGTCTGCGTGGCGCGGGACGAGCGCTCGTGGCTGTACGTGCAAAATTTCTGGCTACCGTGCGCGATGATCCTCGGCGCGATTCTACTTTTTGTGACCCTGGGCGAGTGGATTCCCGGATTCGGGCGATTGATTCAGGAAACGCAGCTGTATGCGTGGTTATTGGTAGGCGGCTTGCTGCTGCTGGTGGGCGCGTATCTCCAATCGAGAGGAAAGGCGGCGGCTGGCAGGGGATTCCGATTCGTGCAGCCGATAGCCGGGGCGCTGTTGGCATTGGGGTCGCTGGCGCTTTATCAGAGCGCGAAGCCGGAGCCAGGGCTAGTGCTCGGTGAACGAAACTTTTATGGGGCTCTACGGATTTTCGAGTTGGCGCAGGGCGGCAAGGCACTGTTTCATGCGCACACGATGCATGGTGCGCAACTCGATCCGCCGAATGACCGTCTGCCCATGGCGTATTACGGACCGGAGTCCGGGATTGGGCTGCTACTGAGCAATCATCCGAAACGGATTTCCGGCGATGGCAGTTTGCGGGTAGGGATTGTGGGGCTGGGGGCGGGCACGCTGGCGGCGTATGGCCTTCGCGGAGATGAATTCCGCTATTACGAAATCAATCCGCAGGTGCTGGAGCTGTCGCAGGGTCCACGGCCCATGTTCACGTACGTGCGGGATTCCGCGGCGCACGTGGAAACCCAACTGGGAGACGCACGATTGCTGCTGGAGCAGGAAGCCGGTGGCGGTGGAGGGCAGAAATTCGACGTGCTGGTTCTGGATGCATTCACGGGCGATGCGGTCCCCGTTCACTTGCTAACAAAGGAGGCGTTCGAGACCTACGCGAAACATCTACGCGACGACCGTGCGATCATCGCGGTTCATTTGAGCAGCCGGCACATCAATCTTTTGCCGGTGATCGAGGGAATCCGCGAATATCAGAAAGGATACACGCTGGTGCATTTTTCGCAGGCAAGCTATCCGTTCATCGAGAGCCTGTGGGTGTTTCTGGCGAAGCGGCCGGAAGCGCTGCAAGTGCGGGGTTTGTTGCCGAGTCCACCACCCGCGATGCCGCAAGCCGAAGCGCGGCTCTGGACCGACGATTACAGCAACATATTTCAGTTGATCTACTAGAGGCATTCCAAGCGCGGGAGAAATTGGGCACGGAGATGCCGGCCTGAAGGCACGGCGCTGCATTTAACGGCGCTACGACCCGGACTGACTTAGAAGCTGGTCCCCACAACCCCTCGGTCAGCAAAGCTCGGCGAGAAGGCAGCTGACCTGATCGGAGGCGCAAGGAAGTGCCTGCTGAACGCTTTGGGAGAGGCCGATGCCGGTAGCGATTTTCTCGGGTTCCACACCCACGACAAACAGACGATCGGGAAGTTCATCGAGGAGTTGAGCGGCGGCGAGGAGTTCGCCGGCATTGCTTTCGTGGCCGGAACTAGGGCGGCCGGGAGAAACGGCACGCAATTCGGGGAGCGTGAGGCGATGAATGGTGCCCGGCGGCGCACCGCGTTTCAGAGCGTCGACAATAATGAGCGCGCGGCGGCCGCTGAGATGACCAAGGAGAGCCAGTCCCTGCGTGCCGCCGTCGACGAAGTCCACTTGATCCTTCCAAAGCGCGTCGGAATCCGCAAGCTCATTCAGCAGCGCGGGACCGACACCGTCGTCGCTAAGCAGCATGTTGCCCAAGCCGAGCACAAGGATGGGTGCGCGCTGGTCGCCGGTCAGGGAATCAGGAAATCCATTCATCGGTGCGAATGTCTCCCCGTCGATAGAATTTGTAGCCGGAAATGATGGAGGTGATCAGGCCATTGCCATATTGGGTGGAGTCGTAGGTGACGATATAGATGTGCAACACGGCAAAGATGGGAAACGCCCAGGCCACCAGATGATGAATCATGTGGGTGCTGTAGGAATTGCCGCACAGGGGAATCACCCAGCCAAACAATTTGTTGAGCAAACCGTTGGGATTGGTCTCCGAATAGAGAGCGAGGCCAGTAAAGATCTGGACCCATCCCAGGAAGATTACAAAGAAGGTGTAGGCGGAACCGCCAAGGGCGTTGTGGCCGAGGTGCACGTGGCCGCGCTGCAAGCGGAGATAGTCGCGCGTCTGTTGAAAGAGATCGGCCCACCAGGATTTTTTCCAGACCATGGGGAAGCCGGAGCGGGCGTAGTTGTTGCCGGCCCAGAACCAATAAATGCGTACCAGGAAGCTGACGAGAAAGATGAGGGCGGCCGCGAAATGAACCTGGCGGATGCGTCCCATGAGGAAGTGATTCGCGGGCTCGCCACTGGAGGTGAGAACCGGCGAACCGATGTACAAGCCAGTCAGGAACAGAGTGGTGACGCAGACGGCGGTGATCCAATGAGTGATGCGCACGGGCAGTTCCCAAACATAGGCGCGGCGGAAGTAGTGCTCGGGTCGAGCGACCACGTCTTTCGGATCAAACGCTGCGATGACTTTGGGCATAGCTGCCTCCCTACACGCGAACCAGGACTTCGGCGAGGGTTTCGCCGTTTTTGCCAATTACGTGGGACGCACAGGCGAGGCACGGATCGAAAGAATGGATGGTGCGGAGAATTTCCAGGGGACGCTTGGGGTCGGCCATGGGCGTACCGAGGAGCGCGGATTCGTAGGCGCCGTGCTGACCTTTGCCGTCTTTCGGTGAAGCGTTCCAGGTGGAAGGCACCACGATCTGATAGTTGGCGATTTTCTGGTCGTTGATGTGGATCCAGTGGCACAACGCACCGCGCGGCGCTTCGGTGAAACCGTAGCCCTTGGCGTCAGCAGCCCAGCTCGAGGGCTCCCACTTGACAGTATTGGCGGTGTAGGTGTCGCCGGTTTTGAGGTTGGCGATCAGGCGATCGTATTCCTGCTGCAGCCAGTTCACGCACAATTGGGTTTCGAGTCCGCGCGCGGCGGTACGGCCGAGTGTGGAGAAGAGAGCAGTGGGGGGGACTTTCAATGCACCGAGCGCCGCGAGGACGACTTCCTTGTATTCGGGACGGCCGCTGGCGAAGCCGACGAGCATGCGCGAGAGCGGGCCGACTTCCATGGCATTGCCCTTCCAGCGCGGCGCCTTGAGCCAGGAATATTTGGCGTTTTCGTCGAGCTGGGTGAACGGCGGTTTCGGGCCGGTGTACTTGGGCTTGGTCTCGCCCTCCCAGGGATGAAGGGACTCTTTCCCGGCCGAATATTCGTACCACGAGTGGGCAATCTGCTCCTGAATCTGACCGGCATCAGCCGGGTCGACAGGAAGAACTTCGGCAAGATTTTTGTTGAGAATGATGCCGCGCGGCATTTTGAAGCTGGCGACGTCGGAAATGCCGTTCTGCGGAACATCGCCATAGGCCATGTAGTTGCCCAAACCGCCGCCGATCTGGGTCCATTCCGGATAGAAGGAGGCGACGGCCAGCAGGTCGGGGATGTAGATGGTGTCGACAAACTGCTTTGCCTGGGCGATGAGATCCTTGACCAGGTTTAGCCGTTCGATGTTGATGGCGCTGTCGCTTTGCAGGGCAATGGCACAGGCCATGCCGCCAACCAGGTAATTGGGGTGAGGATTCTTTCCGCCGAAGACGGTGTGAATCTTGATGATGTCCTTCTGCCATTTCAGAGCTTCGAGATAGTGCGCGACGGCCATCAAGTTTGCCTCCGGCGGAAGCTTGTAGGCCGGATGACCCCAGTAGGCGTTGTCGAAAAGGCCGAGCTGGCCGGAGTCGACGTATTTCTTGAGCGTGGTGGAGATGTCGCGGAAATACCCGGCGCTGGACTTCTCGGCGGTGGGGGAGACTTTTTGCGCCAGAGCAGCCGTTTTGTCGGGATCGGCTTTTAGGGCGGAGACGATGTCCACCCAGTCGAGAGCATGCAAGTGGTAGAAGTGGATGACGTGGTCCTGGACCATTTGGGTGAGGAACAGGATGTTGCGAATGATCTCGGCGTTTTTGGGGACGGAAATGCCGAGAGCATTCTCGACGCTGCGCACCGAGGCCAGCGCGTGCACGGTGGTGCAGACGCCGCAGATGCGTTCGCAGAAGGCCCAGGCATCGCGCGGATCACGGCCCTGGAGGATAACTTCGAGGCCGCGCCACATGGTTCCGGAGGACATGGCGTCGCCGACATGCCCGCTGTCGTTCAGCATTGCTTCGATGCGGAGGTGTCCCTCAATGCGGGTCACCGGATCGACTACCACGCGAGTCGTCATGATGGACTCCTATTCGCCTTTTGCGCCGGCCGGCGGTGTATCGTCGGCGCGGATAATCTTTGCGTTCTTGTTGACCACGGTGGAGACAAGGTGGGCGCCTACGCCGACGACGGCGGCGGTGCCCAGAATGGCGCCGATCTTATCGGGCGTGGCATCGATGCCCGGAACGACCACGTTCGAAAGGCGCTGGTAGAACGGCCCGTTGTCCCAGAAGCCGGCTTCGCTGCAGCCGATGCAGCCATGTCCCGAGCCGATGGGGAAGGACACGCCATTGTTCCACTTGAAGGTGGAGCAGGAATTGTAGGTTGTCGGCCCGCGGCAGCCCATCTTGTAGAGGCACCAGCCCTTGCGGGCTCCTTCGTCGTCCCAAGCTTCGACGAACTGGCCGGCGTCGAAGAATGCGCGGCGGTAGCACTTGTCGTGAATGCGCTGGCCATAGAACATCTTGGGGCGGCCGATGCGGTCTAGCTCTGGAAGCGCGTCGAAGGTGAGGATATAGGTGAGGACGCCGGTCATGACTTCGGCGATAGGGGGACAGCCGGGGACGTTGATGATGGGCTTGTCGGTGATGATCTGGTGGATGGGCTTGGCGCCAGTGGGATTCGGCTTAGCGGCCTGCACGCAGCCGTTGGAAGCGCAGGAACCCCAGGCCACGATGGCCTTGGCGTGCGCGGCGGTCTCTTTGAGCACGTTCAAGAAGGTGTCTCCCCCGACGGTGCAATAGACCCCGCCATCGGCGGTGGGCGCATTGCCTTCCACGGCAAGTAGATAACCGCCCGGGTGATCCTTGATCAGCTTCTTGCGGATCTCTTCGACCTGGAAGCCCGCCGCAGCCTGCAGCGTGTCGTCGTAGTCGAGGGAAATCATGTTCAGGACGACATCTTGGGCGATAGGGTGGGAGGAGCGGATAAAGGATTCGCTGCAGCAGGTGCATTCGAGGCCGTGGAGCCAAATGACGGGGATACGGGGCTTGGTCTCCATGGCGGCGACGACCTTCGGCACCATGGAGGCTTCGAGGCCCAGGGCCGCGGCCGCGGTCACGCAAAACTTGACGAAATCGCGGCGGTCGACGCCATGCTGGCGCAATACGTCGTAGGTCGTGAGGAACGAGGAAGGCTTGTTCACGGGAGACCCCCAGTTTTTGAGCGAAAAGAAGGACGGCGGACGCTGCACTATTGAGCCAAAAGGAACGGCGCGCAGTGACCGTGGATACGCCACCATGTGATGGCCGACCAAAAGACAACGGGGCGGTAGTCTTTCTAGGTTCTACGTCAGGTAACGCGGGAGAGAGGAGTGGCTACTTCGATGCTCGTTGACGAACCCGCACCCTATGCAACAAACGCAAAGGATGCGCCACCCAAGTTCTGCTCTGCGCCTGATCTGTTCTATAAAAGGGGAAGTCAAGAAAAAACACCTCGTCAACGGCTGGAGTTTTTCTTGCTTCGCAGCCCACTGAAATGAGCAGGATTTTTTCTGACCTTCCGCTCCCGGTGCTCGGTTGCCGGGCCAGCAGTGTGGAGTTTCTCTCTCAGCGGTTTTCATCGCTTCTGTGTGACGAAGCCGATCCGTTCCGAAACCAACAAAGCCGAACCGCGGTCAAGTTGGCGACCATAGTTCTATCAGAGACTTTTCGCCTATAGCTTTTTCTGGTTATCCGAGAGGGCCTAGGGTCGGCTGTGAGACTGCGTGCCCGAGGCACACACTGCGCCTAACAAATCAGCTGAGACTCGCTCTCGAACCAGAGTGTCTCGAGAACCCGACGGCCACCGCCAGAGAAGATCCCAGGATGGAGCGGATTCGATCCAAGACACTCAAACTGTTTGTGGTTTCAGATATTGGGCGTCGAAGCACACTCCTCTCTTCCACACGATCAGAACAATCGTGGCAATCTTCCGCGCCAGGGTCAGCCTAGCCATCTCTGGCCGCATGCCTTTGGACACCAGAGCCTCATAGAACTCCGCCAACGGTCCGGGCTTGATCGAGGCCACCACCGCCGCGCCCTTGAACAGGTCTTTCAGGTCGTGATTGTAGTTTTCGTTCAGCCCGCGAATCTGTACATGCTTCTTCTTCCGTCGCAGCTGGCCTTTCGACATCTCATGGTCGGCGCTGGAACTGCTCACCACACCCAGACCGCAATAGGTCCACAGTTGCCGCTTGGTACGAAAGCGGTGTGGGGTCTGCAAAATGCCCAACAGTTCAGCGGCTCGAATCGGACCAATCGCCGGAATCTCACACAGGCGCTTCCACACTTTGTGCTTCTTGCTTTCCGCCAACAGATCTCTTCGCACTTCCTGGCGCAGGGTTCTCAGTGCATCCAGTTGTTGGTAATACAACTCCGCCCGCCGGCGCACTCCTGGTTCATGGATCTTTCCGAGCCACTCCGCCCGATGCCGCGAGCCATAGACCTGCTTGCCGCTGCAGGGAATGGCCCAGCTGCGATAGATGGCCTTGACCCGGGTCATCACCCGACTCTGGTCGCGGGTGATGGTCAGATAACTTCGCCCCAGTTCCTTCAGCGTCCGTAGCCCGTGATCCCCGTGATACACCGCGTTGAGCTTGTTCAGATACAGAAGGTCGGCCAGCTTGCGTGCATCCACGCGATCATTCTGGTTGCCGTCCTGCAACAACGCGTTACGCCGTGGATCGCACACCACCAGCTTCGTGACATGGGGCTTCAGCAGGTCATACAGCCAAGCAGCCCAGGTGCCTTCCTCAAACGTGACGTGCAAATCCCCGCGCAACCCATCAAAAAACTGCAGAATCATGGTGGCTTTCGTCTCGATGACGCATTCCATCACGATCTTGCCTACAGCATTTCGTACCGCCATCGAAATGCTTTCTTTGTGTACGTCCATACCGATATATTTAGTGCTGGTCATAAGGGCGTTCCTCCTCGGGAACGGTTGAGCGAGCACTCAAACCTACTCCACAAGGGGCGCCCTTTTATATTGCGTCCG